>Ga0209800_10001981_pt1 | contig 19224 bp, 18 predicted proteins | sample Higcelweek8metaG_FD_187174 | JGI IMG/M metagenome (GOLD analysis project Ga0209800, IMG submission 187174) | Freshwater pond sediment microbial communities from the University of Edinburgh, under environmental carbon perturbations - High... | ecosystem: Environmental > Aquatic > Freshwater >...
CGGTAGAATATATATATATAGTCTTAAAATCCTCAACATTAAGAATGCCATCTTTATTTGTATCCTTATCTGTTGCAGCTATTAAAACATAGGATTTTCCAGCTATTTTTTCAATATTAATTCTATTTATGCTTATCCTGGAATCAAATAACTTTTGAATAGATGCATCTTTTGCATCGTAAATAAGAGCATTGTTGAATGAGTGATTATCAAAATAGAAATCTGAGCGACCACCTGATATACTTAAAAGGCCAAGCTCTCCATTTGATTTTTCTTTTTTACTTATAAATTCCGCAAGTTTCAGTGATGTTTGTGAAACTGGTATCAAATAGATATTATTTATTGTATCGACTAATTGTAGATTTTCAAAACTTACTTGTTGTGTTCGAATATTATTTTCAAAATTTTCTTTAGCCTTTTCATTTGAAATTATCTCAACTTCATTATTGCGCCTATAAAAGCTGTTATTAATAATTTCAGTAATTGCCCAAAAAATTAATATGGCAATTAAAATAATTGCTAATGAACCAAAAATTGCTAATATTTTCTGATTGAAGTCCTTAATCTTATTAATATCCATTTTGCTAACTTTTTAACTTATTATAATTTACCTTTTTCTGATTAGTATTACAATCCCGTTTAGAATTGGTTTCTGTGTATGCGTTTCTACTAAATTTTGGACTTATGTTTTCAAGTCCGGGTTCTGGCTTAACATAGGCGGTAATGGCTGACGCTATGGCAAGTGCGGGAATAAATTGTTGCTTTACTGTCTGCCAGCACAAATGTATGTAAAGATTTTAAATGTTTCAACGAACACGCAACTAAGCGAACTTAGCGAACTTAGCGAAGCGGTCTCATGAGCGCAGCGAATAACAAAGCGGTCTCATGAGCGAAGCGAATAAACCCGTATTTGCTATAGCGTTTGGTATGCTGCGTTTTTATTCAAATATTTTATCAATCTGTTTCTTATTGTATTCGAGTAGCCAATTCTTGTACTTGTCATAAATCGGTCTTAATGTTTCAACATCGGACGCTATAATGTCAAGTCCTCTGTCGTCATACATGTTAAATACTAGCTTTTTGTCAATGTTTACAAAATATACTTCTTTGGCTGTAAACATGCCAAAATCGTCAAGTCTCGGTTTTCGTGGTGGAAAGTCTGAATGTGCAATTGCAGTAAGAATATTCCTATAGTTTATTCTGTCAGGACTTAACTTGATTATTGCAATATTTCGTTTGTCAAATTTGTCATTTGGAAAATATAGATTTGTCACTTTTGTATAGCTTATCTCAGATTTCAAAAGTCCGGATAGCTGATGAAATGCGTAATTAGAAAATCTGATTTTATTTCGTTTGAATTCTCTGTCCATTAAAACGAAATATACACTATCCAAATTGTCAAATGCAAGTTCATAAAGAGTTGCCGATCGTCTTACAACTTCATTAAAATATTCGTCCGTGTTGGTTTCTCCGACCTGCAAATCGAATCTCAAACCAAAGTCCCAACTATAAAATAAGGGTTTTCTCAGTTGAAAACCTTTGAAAAAGTTGTCACTTAAAAATTCAATATATTCTTGTTTTAATGTTTTCACGCGGTTTTTTAAAATGCACCATAACGGCCGACGCTATTTCAAATGCGGGATTAGATTGTTGCTCAACTGTCAGCCAGCACAAATGTATCCTGACTTGTGACGCTTACCAAAATTAGTGCGGTTTGAATTTTTAATTACTTGAAAATGAGTGGTATGAAATTTAATATTTTGCATTTTACCGCACTAACGCCTATTTTTGTATCATGTTCAGGGTTAGAAAGGTTAAGACAAAATCAGGATCTACAGCCATTCAAGTGGTGCAGTATTTTGGGCACAGGGCAACCATCGTCAAACATATTGGTAGCGCAAGGGATGATATTGAGCGTACCCTTCTGATAACTAATGCGCAAGCATGGATTGAACAACATTCCATGCAATCCAATTTGTTTCCTATTCAAAAACAAAAGGTATTGATTATTGACCGAGGAGAATGCGTAGCGGTCACACACAATTTTGCTTATCAGTTTTTTATGGGCTGTCTCAATGATTGCCAATTAGCCCATTTACCAACTGTTTTACTCGATCTGGCTATCATCAGATTAATTGAACCAGCCTCCAAGTTGAGATCTGTTGAGTTACTTTCGCGCTATTTTGGGATAAAGTACTCGCGACGTATTTACCGGACGATACCCAAGCTTATAGTCCACAAAGCAGAGATTGAAGAAAAAGCATACAGGGTGGCTGAAGAAAAGTTTAAGGAAAAATTTTACTACATTCTTTACGATGTAACCACCCTGTACTTCGAGTCATTTAAAGCTGATGAATTCAAAATACAAGGCTTCAGTAAGGACAACAAATCCCAACAGCCACAGATCGTTATCGGCCTGTTGGTCACACAGTCAGGTTTCCCTCTATCATACAATGTTTTTGCAGGCAACACCTTCGAGGGAAAGACCATGCTCCCTGTAGTGGAGTCCTTTTTGACCAGGCATCCGGACTCGAAGCCCATTGTGGTGGCAGATGCAGCCATGCTCGATGAAGAAAGGTTAGCCGATCTCAGGGGCAAAGGCATATCCTACATCGTGGGAGCCCGGTTGGCAAATGCCGAATTGGGCATGATAAAGCAAATTCAAGGCTCATTAAACGCAGTTAATGGGACTATAACACGGGTTCACTCAAAACACGGTGATTTGATATGCGACTTCTCCATCAAGCGCTACAAGAAGGAATTAAACGACCTGACCATCTTAGTTCAAAAAGCAGAAGAACTGGTGGCAAAACAATCCTCTGGCACTAAGGCCAGGTTCATCAAAAGGGTATCCAAAGAAAGAATCGAGTTAAACACTGACTTAATTGAAAAAAGAAAACTTCTGTTAGGAATAAAAGGGTATTGTACTGATTTATCAGAAGCTCAACTTCCAGCCCTACAAGTTATTGAGCGGTATCATCACCTTTGGCGAGTGGAGCAATCATTCCGAATGAGCAAATTTGATCTGGAAACACGACCTATTTTTCATCAGAAAGAAGATGCAATCCGGTCTCATGTACTTATTTGTTTTGTGGCTTTAATGGTCGAGAAGTATTTGGAATTAAGCACAAGGCTGTCCCTGAGGAATATAAGACTTTTGGTGTGGAGTATTACCGATTCGCACATTCGGGATACAGTTACTAAAGAAACCTTCAAATTCACATCTCCTATCTCAGAAATAATGAGTAGCCCTTTGGCCTCACTAATTAAAAAGTGGGAACTTCTACCGCACTAATTGTCACAAGTCGGGAGGAATCGAATCGAAAGGTATGATACTGATGGCCGAGAACAAGGAAGGAAAACTTTGTTTTGTTTCGCCTACTGAAGATTTCGGGAATGGGAGTGAGGTGAGGTAGGCTCAATTTGAATCTTTACGAAAAGCCCTGATTATAATTATTTTCAGGGCTTTTTCACTTTATTTTTATATGAAGAAGAGTCAGATAAAATTATTTGTTTTCATTTTTCAAACCAGAAATTAATTGATGTTATCCGATTGTTTTGCATATTCAGCTATATTTGTATAGCTGTACTTCGCTTTTATTAAGCAATCTGAAATAAATCCAATTTAATTGGATAGTAAATTTAATTTTCACTTTTTAAAGCAATTATTATGCATTTTGATCATAGCAACGAAGAAGAACTTGAAAAACTCCAGATGGAAAATGAGTTAAAGAAAGCCAAACTTATGTTGGAACATGGCGCTATTTTTTCGGAACCAGAAGAAGGGAAAATAAGTCCTGAAATCGAAAATGATTTCCTGAACTATATTGAGCAATTTGAAAGGAGCTTTCATAATAGTGAGCAAATTGCATTGTATGATTTTATACACAGGCCCGAATACGCCTCAGTTGATGAAATTCCTGATTCGGCGATAGGTGCTGAACTTGCGAAAATTATGAATACTTTGCATGAAAACGAAATTAGCCTCGATACTTTGTGTGACGTGCAAGACAGGGAGCTGTACCGTTTTATTACCGAAGAATTGTTTCAGCACGAAATCGACAATATGCGGATTCCCGGGATGAGGACATGTTTTATATATGAGGAATTTCATCCAAACCATGAATACGATATACGGAACAACAGTACTTATGGAATCAGGGCATTTTTAAATAAAAAGGGTGATTTCGATACGATATATTTTACTAAAGAAGCTCGTGATAATGCATGGCTAAAGCATTTTCGGAATGCATTCAAGTCGTTTTCGATAAAGAAGCTTGAAATTATTGATGTAAGTTTTGACGATGAAAGTGCCAGAATAAACTTCATTATTGATTTCGTTGCAACAATTGAGGGAACTAACGAAAAGCAGCGGTATAAAGGAAACGGCACCGCGGAATTAAAATATGAGTATGAGTATGAGTATTGGTGTATTCACACAATTCAGTTTCCGGAAATGGTAAAACATTAATGCAATTTCGTCAATACAGAATATACTATTACTTTTTGAACCTTCTATTATAGAGGGTCTCATAGTTCAACGCCTGCCTGACTGTGTCGCAGGCAGGGAAGTTTCCTAAACTTCAGATACAGGTTATTCAGAGATCTATTGAAATTTATTAACAAATGGTAACAGTATATGCTTTGTTCAATTTGGTGAATAACGAAATATACATAGGAATTTCAAGTGGCATAACCAGAAGGCTTAAAGAACATAATTCAGGGAAAAGCCATTTCACAAAAGCATATAAGCCTTGGCGAGTTTATTATACAGAACTATGTTTAGATTATACTTCAGCTCGTAGTCGTGAGCTTTATTTCAAAACAACAATAGGTCGTCGAGAACTCAGAAAAAAGCTATCGGAGTCAGGCTTGCTCAATACAGAATTATAAATTACTTTTGCAGTCCGTTACTTTGGCCTCATAGTTCAACGGATAGAATGGAAGTTTCCTAAACTTTAGATACAGGTTCGATTCCTGTTGAGGCTACTTTAAAAATACAAAGCCGGTCTGATGCAATTCATCAGACCGGCTTTTTTTTATCCGGAAATTTCAATAAAGTTTCCTGATACTCTTAATTCGTAATCCCAAACAAGTCGAACGATTTTTCGCTGAACGTATCATTAAATAAAAATACGGTAAGTGCGATGTATGCAATAAACCCAACCACAATAAGTAAATGAGTTATTGACATTTTCTGAATTTCGTGCCTCGATTTTACTTCACAAACTTCGCCGGGACAATATTGTGCTTTTTCTTTATAGGCCAGCTTGTAAAATTTACATCCCAGGCAAATACCAAATACCGATTCGAAGAACAGGAAAATCAGGCAGATCATACAAATTAAACCTGTTATCGGGCTGAATGAATTTACAATTACTGCTAGTACTAACATTACGACTGCCAGACCGATACCAATTATCCAGGCAAATTTTTTCTGCTTTGCACCCACATATTCCGGAACCTGGTTCCTAACAATCCAGCGCCCGATAATAAGCGTAGGCGAAAACCTTGGACTGATAAAAACACGTATCAGCAGATCAGTAAGGAATATTACAATAGCATATTTAAGCAAAAGGAAATCTCCTTTGGATGCAGCTGTTTGTATCGAAATAAACATCATCATGAACAATATTCCTGCGGCCGCTCTTATTTCGCGTTCGTTTAATACCGGAATTGAGTATCCCTCAACATCTTCGCCGAATTTGATAATTTTCTTCTCTTTTTGCATTTTTCTTATTTAGTTAATTTCTGGAAATTTTAATTCTCCTGTTGCAATAAGGCCAGGATTACCTTTATTATTTTGCAATGTGATTGTGCTATTTTTCAAGCTTTTGAATGGCATTTTCAATGGTATCAGTAAAAAAAACCATATTTGATTTATTGCTTTCAGTTATAAAATCCTGCAGGCTCTTGCTGTTGTATTTTGCGAAATCGCCTGCAATAGCCAGTTTTACCCGGTAATTCGAAAATTTTTGCAAAATGTCTCCTGCCAGCCTGGTTTTCAGCTCGAAAAAACCAGTGTGCAGGCTCCTCTCGTGGATGATAAGCCGGTCGCAACCTGCAAACATTAAATCTCCGAATATGTCAAGAACATCCTGCGCCTGACTGATAACAAAGTTTTCGTCAGTAAGTTCAGCAATGGTGATTTTGTTGTTTGATTCAAAGTATTTTAATTCCATACATCATATTTGTTATAATTTTATGTTTCTCCTTGTCTCCCTTCTCCTTGTCTCCCCTCTCCATGTCTCCCCTCGGCTTCTCCATGTCGCCCCTCGCATCTTACAAAATCCGAAACTTCATCCTAAGCCTACCTCACCGAAATTGTCTTAACCCCTGTCTTAACCTCAAATTTCAAAACCCCGTTTTTATCACTTTTTATGGTTAACATTCTGTTTCCATCGTAAACTGAATAAACACTGTCAGGCTTAGATACCTGCAATAAATATGTTACTTTTCCCTTTTCATTTTCCGACGATTGAAGCCAGGTAAATTCACCGGTATCCCATTTCAGTATTTCAAGCGAAATGGTTTCAGTGGTTTGTACTTTTAGTGAACAGGTTTCATCTGTGCCATTGAAATACTGCAATTCATCCGGCGAGGAATAAAATCCGAAATCATGGTTTGATGTAATTTTAAACTGCTTGTCGGAAATAGAATACTTGTTGGCAGCCAGCCCGATTTTTAGTTTATCCTGCCTGAAATTATACAAGAGCTCAGTGCCTGATAGCTTTTCGGGCAGATGCGGATTCAGGTATAGCCTGTTATAAAAAGGATTGATACCGTAAATGGCTTTGTAAAGTCCCACCAGCGCCAGGCTGTTTCCCGAAAGTATATCGTCGCCCAATCCGTCCTGGTGTACCCTGCTGTAACGCTGGAAAGCAAGTCCGTCCTTTTCGTAGCGCCTTAAAACATTATCTACATATTTTAAAGCCAGTTCAGGTTTATACCCGGCGTATGCTTCCACGCCAACACTTCCCCACGACAGGAAAATATCTCCGTTTTCGTAATTTGGGAAAGGGAATTGCCAGTCGTTGCCTTCGCCTACAGCATACGGATACAGGCAGATAGGCCAGAAAAACAGATTTTCCTTGCTGGTTTGTTCTTCAATTTTATCGAGTATGGCTTTGCGGCGGGTTGTATCGTCGCAGATACCATAAACTATAGCCATGAAATTAACCGGCACTACCAGGTTGTCACCATGAACCGATTTATCCTTTTCGAGCCAGTGCACATACCACCTGTTTTTCGGGTTCCAGAAACCGCCTTCATCCACAGGTTTGTTAAAACTCTTCTTTAGTTCTTCCGCGTAACGGGAATAGTAATCTGCTTTTCCCGTATCGCCAAGTTGCTTTTCCACACCTGACCAAAGAGTTAGTGCGTAATACAATTTGGCATTAACAAACGCATTTTCGAAGGAAGCCCATATGATATCAATCCAGTCGCTGCCACTGCGTTCGGATTGCGAATTAGTCATCATTTCAACCAGGTGATTGCCGTTTGAATCACGCTTTAACATATAATCGAGCGCCTTTTCGCAACTTAATTTATGGTTTGCAATCCATGCAGCATCACCAGTAAGGTTGTAAAGTTCCACTACATTAGTAACAAAATCGGGATTCGAGTCCATCAGGTAGCCCCATTGTGCTTCATAAAATCCTTCGTTTGTCACCGTTCCGGGCATGGCATCTTCGTTAAGATACGCCCAGCGCGAAATCACCCTTCCATCAGGCTGTATGGCATGATCGCGGTAAAAATCGAGGCATCGTTTATAGCCTTCCGTATAATTTTCGTCGTTGATCCCGATGGCAAACTGTGCGATATATTGTTCGTGCAGACAAATCGGTCCGTAAGGCGTATGCCAGCTGTTTCCGCCGAAATGTTTTTCGTCAATTACCCCGATGCGGGCAATAGTATTCAGCAAAGCAGTAATCTGTTTGCCATCCTCGCCAACGAACTTGCCCCTGTTGTACTCTTCGTTATAATCGAGGTAAGATAAGGTAATGCTTTGTACATATTCACCTGCCGGAGCCGCGAATGTATCCCAAACATCGGTTTTCCCCCTGATAAACCGGCTTCTTTTTTCGGTTTCGTAGCGGCAGGTAAGTTCGTTATCCGAAACGGCAATGTTGTATATGAGCTTATCTTCAGCAGAACGGCTGTATTTCATAGCAACCTGTTTGCCGGGAGCCGAAACAGTTACTTTTAGCGCATTGCCGGTGGTGCTGTTCCAAAAAACTGAACTGTTGGAATGAACTCCGTAAGTACAAAGTTTTGCGTTAAAAAGGTAAAACCATGCAAGTCCGCCATAGCCCAGAAAAGCGCCGTTCCAGGTATTTATACTGTTGAAAGTAAAGGACGGAAATGCCGCTTCGTGAATGATTAAAGGATTTGGGAAATTCCGCTCAATATCAAAGAGGATATCGTTTTCGGTGATACTAAAATGCCAGTTTTCGGTAACAATTTCATTTTTTCCGCCAAACGTAATATTGCTGACTGTTACTGTGTTTTTGCCTGTTTTTACGATGGGATCGGATGTTAGTCTGAGCGAGGAAAAGGTATTGGAAACAGTTTTTATTTCTGAAAAAATACCTGCCGGACCCGAAATAACGTCCTGGCCGTTTACCGATAATGCTGTAACAGCGCATCGCCCGTTATAATCAAGCGACAGCATCAGTTTTTCGTTTCCGAAAGTGATTACCTTTTCGGCTACATTGTTTTTGATCACCATATTTCCGGAAAACCCAAAAGTGGAAATAAACAGTGAAAGCAGGATCAAACTGAAACGCAAGCTTTTAGAACTCATAAAACAATTTCTTTTCGGGTTGACGATAATTGTGCTTAAAAGTAAGGATTCTTTTGTTCAGGCAGATTGCTCAACGTCTGGCGAAAAATAATTTTCACTGGTAGTGAGGTTTTGGATAGAACGTAAAATAATACACATGCAATGCAAACATTAGAAGTTTAGTGTGCAGCCTGCCAGCTTCGTGCCGGGAAACAGCTGGCAAAGCTGACTATGTCCCAAATGTGTAATCTAATCGCCAGATGGGGACTGGTTTCCTGAAATGAAACATATATTGACATTTAAATATTTATAATAAACAGTCAATCAGATTGTAACAAATTGTTTTTTGATTTGGCACAAGTTTTGTTCAGTCCAGTGTTCCTAATACTAAACATTATTTTAAACATGAGAAACTTAATAATTCTTCTTTTTACCTCGGTTCTTTTATTTACAGCTTGTAAGAAAGAAACTGATGATGTTCTTCCTCCTTCTCTGAAATCTGAAAATCTCGGAGATCTGAAAGCCAGCGATTCGTTTACCTGGAGTACTGACACTAAAGTTAATGTCAAAATTACAGGAGTACAAACCATTGTACCGGTTAAATCAACATTAAAACTGGGATTGCCCGATGGATCAATCCTTTTTAATAGTCTGCACCTGATGAACGAAAATGAGACCATTCAACTTGTTGTTCCCAAAGGTGTTGAATACCTCACCCTGACATACGGCTCATTCAACCAACAAATCTTAATCGAAAATGGTCAGGCCGTATTTTCGTTTGTAAAAGATAATTCACTAAACAATTAAACTACCGAAATGAATAAAATACTAATCACACTGCTTGTACTTTTTAGTTTTGTTTACTTTGAAAGCAAAGCTCAGCTTACACTTGATTTTGAATCAGGTAACAGAAACATCGAAGAAACCAACTGCTGGAAATTCGCCAGAGTTGAGTATTCGAACATTGAATTCAGGATTTCTGGTTTCTGGAGTGGACGCTCCGAAAAAATAAATAGTACAGTTACACTCGAAAACTCCATAAAAACGCCATGGATATTACCTGCATCGGGCAATATTACTATGAAAGCAAGGCTTGAGAATGATGGCGGAACATCCAGGGGAGTTGTTTTCAGCTACATAGCATACAATCCGGGAAATGCTTCTTCTGGCATGGAAGGTGATCCTGTAAAATTTTTCTCGTATAGTTTCCCAAAACCGCATAGTATTGACATCCGAAATATTAGTGCTCAAATTCCTGCTGAGATCATTAACTCTCAATCGCCGTATAAAATTTTAATTAGTTTTGTAGGACAAGGAGGCAGCAGCCGTACTTTTTCCGACGATATCGTTATACCGGGAACCTATGCATCAGATCCGAGTAATGGTTGTTTACCCGCAACCTTGATAGAGGATGCTGATAATGATGGCGTTGCTGATAGTGAGGATGAATATCCTAATGACGTTTACAGAGCTTACAACAACTTTTTCCCTTCCTCAAGAGCTTCAGGTACTTTGGCATTTGAAGATTCGTGGCCATCAACAGGTGATTACGACTTTAATGATCTGGTTGTTGATTATCGCCTGAACACAGTTACCAATTCCGATAACAATGTTGTTGAAGTGATCGGTGAATATACGTTGAAAGCTTCCGGCGCTAATTTCAAAAATGGATTCGGATTTCAGCTTGATGGTATTTCACCTGATAAGATCATTAGTGTGGCAGGGAATTCATTTGAGTCCTCTTCCATATATACTTTGAGTGCGAATGGACTGGAGAGTGGTCAGACTTATGCTAATTGTATTATTTTTGAGAACTTCTATAAATTGATGCAATGGCCCGGAAAAGGAATAGGTATTAATACCGAAAGGAGTTCGCCAACGGTAGCATCCAAAACTCTGACAGTTAAACTTGTTTTCATCGAGAATGGAACCCCTGCCAGTGGCGGGACGGTAGCCCTGGGTGACCTTTCGCCGGATAAATTTAATTTCTACCTGGTTGCAAGGCTACAGAGGGGAAATGAGATTCATATGGCCGACCGCGTACCTACTGATATGGCAAATACATCACTTTTCGGAACACTTGCTGACGATACCAGCCCATCAACGGGAAAGTATTACAAGACTGAAAATAACCTCCCATGGGGAATCAATATTCTGCAAGGTTTTGAACATACCATTGAAAAGAAACCGATTAACGAAGGCTACCTTCATTTTATTGAATGGGCTGAAAGTGCAGGTACAATTTATAGCGATTGGTACTTAAACTTATCAGGCTATCGCGATAATGCGAAGATTTATTAATTCCAGAATTGAATAAGTAAAAGAGACAGGTTCCTGCGAATTGAAACCTGTCTCTTTTTTTTGTATTCAGTTAGATCCGAAGTAATTAAAATCGGAATACCAGGCACAATCCATCCCTGCCGTGGTAAAAACTCAATTCGTTGCCCGATTGCAGTTTCAGAAGCCTAGCTTTTCTAAAATGAGGTATCGACGAAAGTCCGATTATGGCGCCTGCTGCTACTACCCCGTAGCCCACAATCTGGAGGGTATTAATTGTATTTTCATATCTTTTATAGTCGTCGGGGTAGCTATATTTGTTACCGGGTTTGATGGTAGGTTCATGTATAAATTTCGGGACGAAAATGGCCGTAAACAAGCCGGCGGTGATAACAGCAAAACTCGATCTTACCATAACACTTGCCTTGTTTAACTCTTTCGTTGCCATTTCGGAACTGGTAAGTTCACGGATTGCAGTAGGAGGCCCTGATGGCCAATACCCTTTATATATTTCGCCATGATGAATAGTTTTTGCTCCAAGCATTTTCGAGTAAGTATCAGCTTCGTACTTTCCGGGCCACGCATAGGAAACAACGTATGCGGTTTGAACCTTTTTTACTTTCAGTTCCCCGTTTTCGCGGATGCAGAACTGAATAATTGAATCAGGTTTCGAAACTTTTAATATCTGGCACAAAATTTCAGCGCCATCTTTCATGCGGATAGTATCCTTGCGGTCCTGGGCATAGGTGATAGTAAAGGCCAAAATCAAACTCAGAATTAATATACTTCTCATACTTATTTTGTTACACCGGATTATAGCAGAAGAAAAGGCGAAGGTATAAACGTTGGGGTTATAGTGGGATTGAAATTTTGGGTTATGGCTGCGCGAGTAAGAATAAGACACGCGCGAACCAGGTATGTGTCGGAAATAAGACTTGTGCGAATAGTTCAGAATGCTTTCCAAACCTGCTAGCATTAACCTTTGACTACATGCATTTTAAAAAAACAGCTTTTCCATCACATACCCGAATCCAACTCCAATAGTGTAACAAACCAGATCGCTCCAAAGAAAACCAAATCCAAGTATCAATCCTCCAAGGGGATAGGAGCGAAGGGCGTCAATCCAGGATGAATGATAAAGCTGACTGAGTTCGATTCCAAATGAAAATAGTAATGCGGCAACGGCTACCCAGGATGTGCTTTTCTTAGTAAAAAATAATCCCAAAAGCAGAAATACCATAAGTGCCCAAAGTGTATCGCCCAGGTATAGCTTTATCCAATGAGGAAAATAAACTGAGAAATGCCGCGATGCAAGTCCTGCAGCTATTGTAGCAATTAGAAAGAAGGAATAGATGTATCGGTTTCGGTTCAATGCAGGTGTTTTGAGTTGGCTGAACGATTGTGCTGTTTTATGGAGTAAAGGTATAAATACCTGGATATTTGAAACCCAAATTTCCCTGTATCATCCCTTAACTAACTTACAACCCATCGTCACCCTTCGCCCCATTCTCCCTTGCCGTTTCTATCCAGTGATCAACCAAAGTTTCGGGGTTTGCACCAATGCCGCGGGCCAGATGCAGGGCTGCACCCATTAGTAAAACCGAAGCTTCATGTAGTTCCTGGTTTGTTTGTGTAGCGCCAAATTGTTGCTGCGCTTTTGCCTGGAGTAAATCGTTGTGTTTTTGTGCAAATGAAATCGGGTCTTCCAGGTTAATGGTAATTTCGGGGAGTATCAGGCAATCTATCCAATCGACGCCTATTCTGTCGACCAATTCCTGAGGAGGTTCGCTGCCCATTTTTCGCCATAGCGGCAGGGTTTTGGTATCGCCGGATTCCGACAGTCCGCTGTCAAGGAAAAGCTCAAAGGCTATATCCGCCATGTTTTGCATCACTTCTAAATAGGCATCCTGGGCCTTTTCGAACAGTCCGGTTGCCTGGCCTTTAAGGTATTCGTCAACAGTTAGTTGCGGCAATCCGGAAACTTCGGGGCAGCCTTCGAGGCATGGGAATTCATTCCCCTCGAACATATAGTGAACTTCCTCACTTTGTATCTGGCGACCAAGCGGATACAAGCGACAGGAGAGCGGTCTGCCTAAATGCACGCTGCACCCGAAATCAGCAATATACTGGCTGCATGCGTGCTGACCTTTCCACCCGATTGCACCGTCGAACCGCAAACGGATTCCTCCAAACTCACAGTAACGGTCGCGGAATTGCCGGGGAGTAATTTTTTTCTCCGTTGCCAGGCACAGCAACTCCCAGGGATTTAGCAGCACACTTTTGCCAAAACAACATGTTCCGGATCGTGAACAGGTGAGTGGCAATATGTCGTGGAGACTGAGTTTGGTGGTTATCACTGTTATTTTATTCGTTTTTAAAACTGCTTTCGGCAGTGTAAATCGGTGTAATCTGCGTATTCTGTAGCTAAAGGTTTTTTGAAGAGGTGAAAAATCAACAATTCCGATCCGGGGCAGTCAGTTGAAGGACTTATTCGAAATCCAATGTATTCATAGCTATTAGTTCAACTCCTTTTTCAGTTAATTTTTTCATCACCTTGTCTTTACTCCGGATTGATTCTCCGGCAATAGCTCCTGGTATTGCATACATGGCATAACCAAGTTCTTCGCCCGCAAGTAATGATTTATATACACATTGTTCGGCCATAAGACCAATTATAATAATTTTTTTGGTATTATTCTGTTCAATGTAGTCGTTGAGTGCTTTTACCGAAAATATGTTGGATTCCTCTTTCGTGTAAATATGATCATTTACCAGGCTCATTCTTTTGTCGAAACGCATGGCAGCTGTATCGTGCGAAACATACAAAAAAGGAGAGGAAAACGATAGATTTAATACTTTGTGAATGCTCTTGATGTAGATTACATTATCCGGATTTGTATAGCTGATTATAGAATTGACAGAATCAATCAGGTTTTGAGCTGTGGCTTCAGGCAGTTTGTTTTTTGTATAGTATTCTTGAATATCAACTACAAGCAACAGTTTGCCTTCCATGAGGTTTTTATGCTGTGCAAAGCAGAAATGAAGACCGGAACAAAAGAGTATCAATAAAAATAGTATTCTCTTCATGACTGTTTTTGTCGATGAGTGATAACGGTTGATCTTTCCGAAACGCTTGACTGGCAATTCCGGCGACGAAGCTCCAAATGTACTCAAAAAGACACAGGTTGTTATTGCTTTTTCGTTATTTCGATGTTCAGTATTCTATATCAAAAGGAATTTCTTTTGCCGCATCCACAAATATCTTTATATCATTCAGGCCGATTTGCCCTTTAAAAATACCCTTAGTTTTATTCAGCTGATTTATCCTGAAATGTAAATCAACAGGGTCAGATTTTGATGCTTTTTCAGCGGTTTCAATTCCCAGGTCGTAAAGCATCCGGGCAAATGCAACGCCAACCCATTTTATTCTTGATAAATCTGTCAAACAGCTTAATTCTAAAATATCTGAATCCTTTATTCCTGTTGAAAGTGCGAGGTCATGTCTTTTATCACTGCTTACAATCCGATCGTACAGTTTCTCTGTATTCGTGATGCCGATTTGCTCAAGTTTACTAACAGTTTCCTTCGAAATTCCTGCAAAATCACCAATCTTATTTGGTTTTGGAAGTGTGCTGTTCAACTCCCGCAGCAAAATTGTGAGGTAGTCGCCCGAAAATAAGTCAAGTTTCTGTAATTCAGCAAACTTATCTTTCTTTTTGAGTAACTGAAGCAACTCTTTAACATTTTTAATCCCGATATTTTTATAGTAACCGAATCGCTCATCGGGCTTTTCTTTAAGCATCATTCTGCTGGGTGGCAGATATGCCGATTTTATTTTATTGCTATAGTTGTCGATTGTTATCTTCTCTAAATCAATATAATAGCCCATGTGTAAGTTTTTTTAAATTGAGATTCCAGGTTGATAAACTGGTTCTGTTTTGTAATATCGGAATACAAATATCGGCAATAATATTTCAAAATTCAGGCTTCGGCCATTGGGAAAATTACAGCCAATGCAAAGTAAAAACAGCTTTCGGGCAAATGCCTTAAAATTGTTTTTACTTTGTTTAGAAGCAAGAGTGTAGGCTTCTTTCTGGTTTCCTGTATCGTGTTTTCCCCTATTTCTTATGCCTGAAATCCCAAGGGGCTTCGGGGCTTGGCTGGCTCCATAAGCCAACTTTGTTTTTGCGGGCATCCTGCTCCAGCTGCGCCAGCTCGGGATCCGAATTGTAATCAGCATAGTGCCAGGCCAGTCCCAGGCGGAGAAGTTCCTTGTTAATGCAAATATCGCCGGCATAAATAAAGGCGAGTGTGCGGCCATACGAATCGACCCCGGTTTTTTCGATGCGCACACGCTTGTTAAAACACAGTGCTACGGTTGCCATTTTAGCGCTGTCGCCATATTCCTGCTTTAGCTCGGGGCAATCGATGCCATCGAGGCGGATGCGCAACTGCGATTTGTCGTCGAGTTTTACTACAACCGCATCGCCGCTGGTGACCCCAATTACATTTGCCTTAAACGATTCATTTACTGGTATCAGCGTTAAAAGAATAAGTATTAATGAAGTCTTTACCATTTCGGTTCCCTTTCTTTTACAATAATTGAGGTGTTGGTTTCGTGGAAATAAAATTTAAGGACAAAGAGCTGATTTCAGGCGTAAAATCCTTTATAATTTATTTTTTTGCAGGTGTTTCGGGTTCGTAGGTTGCTTTGTGCTGCCAGCAATAGTCGGAGCCTTTCAGAGCAGTGCGGCTGCATCTTTTACCCGAATTGGTGATGGCCTGGCATTGTGTATCGACGGGTTCTTTTACAGCGGTTTTTGATAAGGGAGCAGCTAAAGGTGTTGCAGATGGAGTACCCGTTTTTTCTTCTTTATTTTTTTTCAATTCAACCAGTTCATTCTGCAACCACATCAGCTCTTCGTCCTGCAGTTCGGTTAGAGTTGTTAATTCTTCAACCTTTCCCGAAAGTGAATCCACTCTGGACGATAATTCCCAGATCTTGCTGTTCATTTCGGAATTAAGTTGTGAACATGAGCTGTTTATGAAGAGGAGAAGTAGGAAAATTACATATAAGTGTCTCATAACAAGGTGTATTGTTCATGGATAAAAGTATCGGGTATATAACAATCATTAGTTTATAAGGTTTCGGGATAACATTGTTTTTATGCTATTTATACCGCAATAGCGTTTTTCCTGAGTGACCTGGTGACAAGGCGAGTGGCGACAAGACGAGTGGCGACAAGGCGAGGGGCGACAAGGCGAGTTGTGAAAATTGAATTCCAATTCAGAATACTCCCTACTGCCTACTCCCTACTCCCTACTCCCTACTCCCAACCTCCTACTTTCAACTTCTGACTGGCTAAACTATTTCTTCGCAATTACATGTCCGTCGCCGGTAACCGAAGTCCGGATTTCGGGATTTCCGGTATAATAAACAGTGCCAGAGCCGGGAATTAAAATCTCCAGTTTATTTAAAACATTAATATTCACAACCCCGACCCCGGTTATATTTACTATGCAGTTTTTGAGTTTCATGGCCTGAAGATCTGTTTTTCCATTGCCCGAAATTTCTATTGATACCTGCGTGGTATTGCCAATGCAGGAAATAACACCATTTCCGGGTATTTTGATACTTCCGGCGGGGCATTCCGAATAGATATTTCCCGAACCCGAAAGACAAATTTCATCAATAGCAGGCACATAAATTGTAATATTGATAGTGCTATCGCTGGTGATTTCGTAACCACCTGTCGAAATTACCAGTATTCCGTTGCGTTCAGTCAGATCGATCAACGGCACTATGTTTTCCTGCGCAGTTATACTGATATTTCTGATTTTGCTCTTTATAATTTTGATATCGGCTTTAATGCGGCTGTCGATCTTTGAAAACGGAGTAGTTGTGCGAAACTCAGTCCGAAGTTGCCCTCTGCCATTAACCAGAAAGTTATTCGAACTGAGTTTAGTGGATACCAACAGAAGTATGCTGAGGAGCAGTATGCTGGAAAAGGTTTTCATTGTGCGGTTATTTGCGTATTGGTTGAATAAATAAACCATGCTTACACGATCCTGGCGAAAGTTAGAATTTGCCAAATTTCAGTCCCGCCATGAATGAAAAATTATTCATCATAGTGCCGGAAGTGTTTATAAGTTCAAGTCCGCTTACATACCGGTAACTTACACCAGCATTGAAACGCATAAATTTGAAAACATTTACTTCGGCACGTATTCCGGGTTCAACCGAAAAGAAAATATCGGTATCCAGATTTTTGTGATAAGTATCCCAATCGTCCTCGTCCCACTCCCAATAATCTGCATCGTTTATATAGCTGGCACCACCTCCGCCTATCAATAGCGGGAAAGTTAAATGAACAGCCGATTGCGGATTAAGCGTGTATTCAAGTAAAATCCGGCCAAAGCCCCCTTCGAGATATGCACCGGTGGAATCAGTTACATTGCAGTAGTACATCGAATTACGGTTTGTCCAACCTGAGCCCGAAAAACCTATTGAAAAGTTGTGGTTTACAATAAGTCCGGCATTTAATCCGCTCATATGTACATCGCGCGAACCGAATTGAGTGTACCCGTTTTCGAGACCAACAAACCAGCCTAGTTTTGCATCTTTATTTTTGCCGAAGAGTGTCCCGATCTGATCGTTATTAACGGAAGTTTCATCCTGTGCATTAACTATAAACGATGCAAAAAGGATCATAAAGAAAAGAGTAAAGTGTTTCATTTTTGTACGAATTTTAAGATTATGATGCAAAACTACTCCCGAAAAATCAGGTGTAAAACCAATATTGGGTGAGTGCCGGAAAATGCTTGATAAATGGCTGAAATACAGGGGCGAGTGAGATGTTGATAGTTTTGAACTTACGTAACACAAATCTTAAATTTCTATGTGATAGTTCAAAAAACAAAAGTTCCGGAAGGATATCCCGGAACTTTGATTGGATGCTTTGTTCAGTAATATTAAAGCCATTGTTTTTAAATGGAATTTATTCCGAAAAAACTTAGAATATTGGCAGCATTACTTTGATCGATACGAATATGCAACTGTCCGTCACTGAATACAAAATACTCTTTTACTGCAGCCCTGTCCGGGTTATTTTCGTAACAATAAAGCTTTAGTCCCGAACGGGATGTGATGTACTCCATTAACACAAGTTCGGGTGTTTCAGTTTTGTTATCAGCAAGGGGAAGCAATTCGAAAAGCCTGAATCCGTTCGTATAGGAAAGAACTTTTTTGTTTGGCACTTTTACAATTTTACCTCCTTCAGAGATAATTTTTGTATTCAGAAGCCCGATCTTAAGTTTATGACCGAAATAAACTTCTTCTGCGGTTTTTACATAACAGGCTGGTTTTACTCCTGCTAGTACATTGGCACAAAAACCTGAAAGTGCCAATGCTGTGATGATTAAGATTTTTTTCATTTTTTTCCAATTTGAGATTAACGATGTAAAATTATTTAAGCAGATCAAAGTACTAAACCAAATCCGGTTGAATGGCAGATTGGATAAGTTGAATCACTTAAGTTTCAGTGTAAACCGGATTCTCTAATCCAAACGTATCATGCATGTACTTTGCCTGAATCAAACCTTTTTGTTTTTAGTATTTTTTCCAGATACGGTAACCTAAACGCAAAACCGGAGCAAAATCGGCATTAGGAATATTGTATTTAACGCCTTCAAAATCAAGGCTGTTATCACCTCTCAGGTACAAATGCAAACCGGGCTGAATGTAAAAACTCTTCCCTATAAAAAACTGGTAGCTTACGCCTCCGCCAAAGTCGGTGCTGTGAATGTCGTCTTTCCTGCCGGTACTAGACTGTTCGATTTCGAAAGTATGCAATTCGAGAAAAGTATATACTTCAAGGTTTTTCCAGACATTGTATCCTAAAAAGAAGCCCGGCGATGTTTTGTAATACCTCTTGAATTCAGGTGAAGAGTTCGTCAGCCCTGCTGGTTCAGCATCATAAGTGCCGCCGTTGATAACGCTTGCCCTGAAACGGAATTTATCGTAACGGTAACAAACTGCAAAATGGTAGCCCCCGGTAAAAAACATAGGTACGAGGCTTTCAAACTCAAAGGCCTGCTTTACCTCGTAATTGCGGGGTGTTGGACGCCAGAATGTGCCTGCTGTGGTATCGGATTGCGCTAAA
>Ga0209800_10001987_pt1 | contig 19153 bp, 17 predicted proteins | sample Higcelweek8metaG_FD_187174 | JGI IMG/M metagenome (GOLD analysis project Ga0209800, IMG submission 187174) | Freshwater pond sediment microbial communities from the University of Edinburgh, under environmental carbon perturbations - High... | ecosystem: Environmental > Aquatic > Freshwater >...
GTTTCGTCAATCGCGCCGGAGAAGGGCGTCCAGAAATCTTTCATCACCGCTTTCCATTTCAAGCGACCGGCCGAAATTTCATCGAGCTTTTCTTCAAGCGCGGCGGTGAAATCATACTGCACATAGCGGCCAAAGAAATTCTCTAAAAAGGCGGTGACAATGCGGCCGCGATCTTCTGGGATAAAACGTTTTTTATCGAGGCGCACATAATCGCGATCCTGCAACACTTGCATGATGCTGGCATAGGTAGAGGGACGGCCAATGCCGAGTTCTTCCAGTTTTTTCACAAGGCTCGCTTCGCTATAGCGCGGCAGCGGTTGCGTGAAATGCTGTTCCGGTTTGATGGCGTCCTTATGTAGCGCGTCTTTTTCTTTCACAGGCGGGAGACGGCGATTTTCTTCGGTTTCCTCGGCATCCTCGTCGCGCTGATCTTGATAAATCTTCAGCCAACCGTCGAACACAACGGTCGAACCCGTCGCGCGGAAAACGCCTCTGTGGCCTTCGCCGACAATGTCCACCGCCACTTGATCCATCGTGGCGCTTTCCATCTGGCTGGCCATCGTGCGTTGCCAGATCAACGTGTAAAGGCGCAGCCCGTCTTTATCGAGATATTTGGCGACGCGTTCGGGGCGGCGACGCAAATCGGTCGGGCGAATGGCTTCATGCGCTTCCTGCGCGTTTTTAGCCGTTGCCTTATAAAGGCGTGGTTTGGCGGGCAAATAAGACGCGCCAAAATCTTCGCCGATCACATCGCGCGCGCCAGCCACAGCCTCGTGCGAGAGCGAAGCGCCGTCAGTACGCATATAGGTGATCAGACCGATCGTCTCGCCGCCGATATCGACGCCTTCATAAAGCTGCTGGGCAAGGCGCATGGTGCGTGTGGCGCCAAGGCCAAGCTTGCGCGAAGCTTCCTGTTGCAAGGTGGAGGTCGTGAACGGCGGATAGGGATTGCGCTTGGTTTGCTTGCGCTCGACCGAACCAACTTCATAGGTCAGGTTGTTTAAAAGTGCCTTAGCCGCTGCGGCTTCCGCCTCGTTGGTCAGGGCGAATTTATCCAGCTTTTTGCCGCTCAGATGCGTTAGATGCGCGGGCAGGGTGCCGCCTTCTTTGGTTTTGAACAGACCTTCGATCGTCCAAAATTCTTGGGGCCTAAAGACTTCAATCTCAGACTCGCGCTCACAAATTAAACGTAAGGCAACCGATTGCACGCGGCCTGCGGATTTCGATCCGGGCAATTTGCGCCACAAAACGGGCGAGAGTGAAAAGCCGACCAGATAATCCAAGGCGCGGCGTGCCATATAGGCATCGACCAGCGCGGCATCGATTTGGCGCGGATGCGCAATGGCGTCTAAAACCGTCTGTTTGGTAATTTCATTAAAGGTGACGCGGTGAACGGGCACGGAGGCCGGAAGCTTCTTCTCTTTCAAAACTTCCTGCACATGCCACGCAATCGCTTCCCCTTCGCGATCAGGATCCGAGGCGAGGAAAATTTCGTCAGCATCTTTGGCTGCTTTGAGGATTTCAGAGACAGGGCGGTCGGCGCGGTCACCCAGCGCCCAATCCATCGCAAAATCTTCTTCAGGGCGCACAGAGCCATCTTTGGGCGGCAAATCACGGATATGACCGAAGGACGCCAGAACCACATAATCGCTGCCGAGATATTTATTGATGGTCTTCGCCTTGGCTGGCGATTCAACGACCACGATTTTTTTTGTCACGCTCTGCTACCTTTATTTGGCAATTATCCAATCAATGCGACTTGCTGTCCGGGCTGGCGGTCAAGCCTTCCGGCAAGCTCAAGTTCGAGCAAAACCGTCAGCACCACAGGCAGGGACAATTGACAGCTACGGACCAGTTCGTCAACAGGAACCGGACAAGTGCTTAAATTCTCTAATATTTTCAAGCGTCCAGCTTCGACCTGCGCCTCGTCCGCCGGGGGCAAAAGCGGCTCAAGCGGAAAAGCGTGGGGCTCACACAGGCCTTGAGGCCCCTTGCCAATATTGTCGAGTATGTCTTGCGCACACTCGGTCAAAATGGCCCCTTGGCGGATAAGGTCGTTCGTGCCGTTCGCTCGTGGGTCCATGGGCGAGCCGGGGACGGCAAAGACCTCACGGCCTTGTTCCAGCGCCATACGCGCCGTGATGAGTGAGCCGGACTTGTGTGCAGCTTCAACGACGAGCACACCAAGACTGAGGCCTGAGATGATCCGGTTACGCCTAGGAAAAAGCTGGGCGCGTGGCTCAAGACCCATCGGCTGTTCAGAGACGATACAGCCAGCTTCGGTGATTTTGTCATACAAAGCGCGGTTTTCTTCGGGATAAATCACGTCCACGCCGCCTGCGACGACGGCGATGGTGCCGCTTGTCAGGCTGTTGGTATGGGCGGCGGTATCGATACCGCGGGCAAGGCCAGAGGCGATTGTAAATCCGGCTTGCCCAAGATCGCGGGCGAGGCTCTCTGCCATTTTCCGGCCATTGAGCGAAGCGTTGCGTGCGCCGACAATGCCGATGATCTTTTGATGAAGTAAATGCGGATGCCCTAAAACGGCCAGAACTGGCGGCGCATCTTCAATAGCAGCCAGCGCGGCAGGATAGTCCGGCGTGCCAAGGAACAGAAATTGGCCACCCCGTTTCTTGAGCGCGGCGCATTCTTTTTCGATGCTTTGTGCGGACGGCGGCGTGAGTGGTTTGGCACGCCCCCCTTTACTGGAGAGTTCGGGAAGCACCTTAAGCGCTTGGGCGCACGTGCCATAGCGTCGGAGAAGTTGCCTGAAGGTGATGGGGCCGACGCCTTCGGTGCGGGAGAGCCTAAGCCAATTGAGTTGTTCCGTATCGTTCAGCGTCTTCGGGGTCATTGGCCTTACTGCTGTCCGATTTTTGGCTCAGTGCCGTTGACAAGGCGTTTGATGTTTTCGGCGTGTTTGATGAACACAAGCAAAACCATCAAAACCACAATACCAAGGGCAGGGCCCTGATCAAAAATGGTGAGGAAGATGGGCGCCGCGCCAATAGAGACAAGGGCGCTAAGCGAGGAAAGGCGCATGAAGGCAGCCACCGCCAGCCACGTCAACATCGCGAAAAGCCCAACGGGCCAATAAAGGCCGAGTAAGACGCCCAGCATTGTGGCAACGCCTTTACCACCCTTAAGCTGAAGCCAAATCGGGTACATGTGGCCCAAAAGCGCCACAAGACCAGCATAGGCCGCCGCATCGGGCGCAAAGTGCCGTGCGATGAGAACCGCCGCTGTGCCTTTGAGAATATCAAGAACAACCGTCAAGACGGCTAAGCTTTTCTTGCCCGTACGGAGCACATTGGTCGCGCCGATATTGCCCGAGCCGATGCTGCGAATATCGCCAAGCCCCGCCAGCTTCGTCAAAAGGAACCCAAAGGGAATGCTGCCAAGAAGATAAGCGACAACCAAAACGGCGATAACGACGGACATGATCATAACTTAAAGCTCCTTGCTGTCTGAACCAACCAAAAGATCAAGACACGCCATACGCACGGCAACGCCCATTTCCATTTGTTCAAAAATAACGCTATGGCGCGGATCATCCGCAAGTTCGTTTGTAATTTCGACACCTCTATTCATAGGCGCAGGGTGCATGACAATCACTTCAGGATTGGCAACACGCAACTTATCATGGTTGAGGCCATACTGTTCATGGTAATCTTCGACCGTCATAGAAAACTCGCCTTCACTGAGGCGCTCGTTTTGGATGCGCAGCATCATGGCAACGTCGGCATCTTGCAAAACTTCTTCCATGCTTGAGCATTGTCTGACATTGAGTGAGGAGATGTCGCGTGGAATGAATTGCGGTGGCGCGAAAAAGCGAACCTCAGCGCCGAATTTGTTGAGCAAAAAGGCATTTGAACGCGCCACGCGGCTATGTTCAATATCGCCGCAAATGGCGACTTTAAGTCCGCCCAAATGACCTTTGTGCCGAACCATGGTGAGCGCATCGAGGAGCGCCTGCGTCGGATGCTCGCGTGAGCCATCGCCTGCGTTTAAAACCGGAATATCCAAAAGCGCTGCTGCTTCAACGGGCGCGCCATTCGTGCGGTGACGCATGACGATGCCATCCACTTGCATGGATTCAATCACGCGCATCGTGTCGCTGAATGTCTCGCCTTTGTTCATCGAGCTGATGGAAGCGGAGAAATTGACGACCTGCGCGCCCAAACGCTTAGCCGCGACTTCAAAGGAGGTGCGCGTGCGGGTCGAATCCTCAAAGAACATATTGACGATGATTTTGCCCGCAAGTCGATCACACGATTTCTGCGCGGAGCGGTTGCGCTGAGCGTAATGCCCTGCAAGATCGAGGATGGCTGAAATGTCGTCCCGAGATAAGCACTCGGTGCCAAGAAGGTCAGGCTGCGATAGGGCGGAAGGCATGAGAATCTGTTCTCTCGTCTGTGCAAGGATAGAAACGGACTATAAAGCCCTCTTTTCCGGGTGACAAATGTATTTGTTGCTTTCCAAGGGGTTCCCTTGTTAAAGCCTTTGCTATGACTGATTATCCCTCGCAAGAAGACGTTGTTCGCGCTCTGACCGCTGTGGTTTTGCCTGAAACGGGGCAGAATCTCGTGCAATCCGGCCTCATTTCCGATCTTTCGGCAGAGGAGGACGGGGCGGGACTGCATGTGCGAATCGTTCTCGAAATTGATCCCGCTAAGGCCGATAGCTATGAGCCTTTGGCTGCGGAGACGAAAAGCGCCATCTTATCCGTGCCGGGCGTGAGCCGGGCAAGCGTCGTGCTTAGCGCCCACAAGGGGGCGCCCAAAGCTCCAGCTTCAGGGAAAAAGCCGCCGGAGGAACAAAAACTGCCGCCGGGCGTGAAGCATGTCATCGCCGTGGCCTCGGGAAAGGGCGGCGTTGGTAAATCGACGACGGCGGTCAATTTGGCCATCGCGTTGGCGCAAACTGGCCGCAAGGTGGGGCTTTTGGATGCCGATGTCTATGGACCGTCTGTTCCGCATTTGATCGGCTGGGATAAGAGCGAAGTTCAAGTTGTGGACGGTCAGCTGATGCCCTTTACCGTGCATGGGCTGAGCGTGATGTCGATCGGGTTCCTTGTGCCAGAGGAAACGCCGATGATCTGGCGCGGGCCAATGGTGCACAGCGCGCTTAAGCAGATGCTTTACGATGTGAATTGGGGCGAGCTGGATATTCTGGTTTTGGATATGCCGCCGGGCACAGGTGATGCCGCTTTATCCGTAGCGCAGCAAGTGCCACTTTCGGGGGCTGTGATTGTATCAACGCCGCAAGATTTGGCGCTGCTTGATGTGCGCAAAGGCATCGCGATGTTTGAGCGCGTGGGCGTGCCCGTTTTGGGCCTCATCGAAAACATGAGCTATTTCGAATGCCCACATTGCCATGAGCGCACAGAGATTTTTGGACATGGCGGCGCGGAAGAAGATGCGGCGCGACTGGGAATCTCGTTTTTAGGGCGTATTCCCCTTACGCTCGCCTTACGCGAAACTTCAGACGCGGGTACGCCTGTCGCCTTGCAGCGTGATCAACCTTTGGGCGAAATTTATTTCAACCTTGCGCTGGCTGTGCAAGAGGCAATGGCTCACTGATCCCCGTTCCAGTATGGGGCGTTTGGGGATTGTGTGGGGAAATTATTCGCGTTGTTTTGTCCCGAGGCTTGGTCAAGAATGCCTTGGATTTCCATGCGTAGCTTGACGCGGTAGCCCATTTTTTCTTGAACCGCTTTAGGTAATTCGGTCAGTTTAAGAAGGCCTTTTTTCAAAAGCACCATCACGACATCTTCGATAGCGCGGGACATATCGCTATCCGTTCGGCGGAGCTCGCCCAAGGCTTCTTCAACTTTAGCGGGATCTTGGTGGTTGTTGCGTAAAAAGGCGACTAAATCGGGATGTTCATAGGGAAGATTTTCCGCACCATGAATGGCGCGAACCGTGGCTCGGACAATTTGACCAGAAGCGTCGCGAAGGACATAGGGCATGCGGCAAACCGTGGGCTACTTCTTCCTAACCTTTAGCCTATAGCTTGATTCTTATGGATTGTTTAATAAAAAAGGATTTTCAAAAGAACGTGTTGCATAAAAAGGTTTTCTTTTGGGCGGGGGCGGATTAGAAAGCCGCTTCTTCTTTTCGTAGAGCTACGGTTTTCGGGAGTGTTTTATGGCTGATGCATCTTCAGGTGAAGTTTCGAGCGAACGCTTGCGTTCTTTTATCTTGCGTATTGAGAAGCTTGAGGAAGACAAGACCACGCTTCTCGACGATATTCGTGACGTTTATGCCGAAGCGAAAAGCACAGGCTTTGAGGTCAAAATTATCCGTCAAATCGTGCGGTTGCGCAAAATGGAAGTTGAAAAGCGCCGTGAGCTTGAAGAGCTGCTCGATCTTTATAAATCCGCACTCGGTATGGAAGTCTAACGGCCTTTTGCCCCTCTTGGGTTGACGCCTCCGTCTGGGGCCAGTAAACCCTTAGAGCATGCCTTATTATCTTTATAAGCTTCTGGGTGGCCTAGCCGACCCTTTGAACCTTTTTGCTGTCCTCTTGCTGCTTACAGCGTTTGGGGTCGTTTCATCATGGGAACGGGGGCAAAAAATAGCTAAGCCCGTTTTGGTGCTTCTGGCGCTGGCGCTTTTTATGCCGATGGTCTTGCCACTTGGGCAATGGGCCCTTTTGCCTCTTGAAAATCGGTATCCTCTTCATTATCCGCAAAAAGTTGATGGGATTATCATGCTCACAGGCGACGAAAATGCCTTTTTGAGCGAAAAACGTGGGGAACCCATTGCCGGAAACGCGGCGCAAAGGCACTTGGCCATAGCCCGCTTGGCCCGGCACTACCCCCAAGCGAAGATCGTCAGTGTGGGGGATCCAACGCCTTTTTTTAAATCAAAGAAAACATCGGTTAAAACGGTTGTATCGGAAAACTTTAACGCTGCTGGTGTGGCAAGCGAACGTGTGACTTACGAAACGAAGTCGCGTACGACCCATGAAAACGCGCTTTATACCAAAGAGCTCATTGCGCCGCATAAAGATGAAACGTGGCTTTTGGTGACGTCGGCGTTCCATTTGCCGCGTGCCGTTCTTTGTTTTGAAAAAGAGGGATGGCCGGTCATTCCCTTTCCGAGCGATTATCTCTTACCGCCCGAGGCCGAGCGGCCTCACACGCTTGATTTGGCTCACCAAATCCATTATTTGGCCCTCGCGCTGCATGAATATCTTGGCTTGGTTTCGTACTGGGCTATGGGATGGGTGGAACGGCCATGGCGATGAAATCTTTTCTTCTTGGCGTTGTGCTGTGTGTGCTGTTTGCAGGGGGCATGGCCTTCGCGCAAGATCAATCGTTTGAGGTGTGGCGTGAGACCTTTGCCACTCAGGCTCAGGCCTCTGGCGTTTTGCCGCAAACGTTGGCGCGCGTTTTGCCGACCTTGTCTTTTGATGAATCCGTGATCGAACTGGATCGCAAACAGCCGGAAACGCAGCTCACCTTTGCTGCCTATAAGCAACGGATTGTTTCCCCTGCACGCGTGCAGCGAGGCCGTCAGCTGAAAGCTGAATATGCAAGTCTGCTGGCGCAAATCTCTAAACGCTATGGCGTTTCGCCCAGCATGATTATCGCGCTTTGGGGGATGGAAAGCAGCTTTGGCACAAGCCCCGGCTCGTATAGCATTTTGGATTCCCTTGCGAGCCTTGCCTATGAAGGCCGTCGCGCGTCCTTTTTTCAAAACGAACTGATCGAAGCTTTAAAAATTGTGCAGGAAGAAAAAATGGACCCGGACTTGCTCGAAGGGTCATGGGCGGGCGCAATGGGGCAGTGCCAATTTATGCCATCGACCTATCGCCGCTATGCCGTCGATTTCGATGGCGATGGCCGCCGCGATATTTGGGATAACGATGCCGATGCCTTAGCTTCCATCGCGCATTACCTTCAAGCCGAGGGCTGGAAGCCCGGCGTGCGCTGGGGACGGGCTGTGAAGCTTGTGCGGCCTGTACCAGCAGCGCAAATCGGGCTGGAAGTCAAACATCCGCTCAGCTTTTGGCACACGCATGGTGTGCAATTGATGTCAGGTAAACCCTTGTCTTTGATCGGGCCTACGGCGTCCCTCATCCAGCCGGATGGGCCCCGTGGGCCAAGCTATTTGGTTTATGACAATTTCAGAGCTTTGATGCGCTGGAACCGTTCGACCTATTTTGCAACATCTGTCGGCTTACTCGCCGATCAAATTGAGGGTGGAAAATGAAACGAGGCTTACCTTTCGACGCGAGGCCAGCTTTGCGCGTAACGACCCTTTTGCTGCTGGGGTTGATGACGGCTTGCTCCGGCGGCGGCATGAGCAAGGATCGCGGCAGTACAATCAATGAAGACCAAGCCAGCGGTCATTACAAGGTGGGCCGTCCGTATCAGATTAAAGGTGTGTGGTATTATCCCAAAGAAGATTACAGCTATGACGAGACGGGCATTGCCTCATGGTATGGCGATGATTTTCACCGTTTAGCCACAGCTAATGGCGAGCGGTATAATAAAAACGAACTCACGGCGGCGCATCGCACCTTGCCGTTGCCAAGCTTAGCGCGTGTGACGAATCTTGATAATGGCCGCGCGATTGTCGTGCGGATCAATGATCGCGGGCCGTTTTCGCAAGGACGTGTCATTGACGTCTCGCAACGCGCCGCACAGCTGTTAGGTTTTGAACGTAACGGGACGGCCAAGGTGCGCGTTCAGGTTTTGGCCGATGAAAGCCGCGCTATCGCGGAAGCCATGCGCAGTTACGGCAGCGCGCCCAACGAAGCCGAACCCTATATTGCGGATACGGGCGAAAAAATCGCCAAGTCTTACGAGCCAACGCCTGCCAGCAAGGCGGTCAACACACCACCGGCGCTTGCGCCGCGGCCCGCGCCCACCATGGAAACGGTTAAGCCTGTGGCTGAATATATCCAAATGCCCGTAACGGGGGCTGGCGATATTTTCATTCAAGCCGGGTCTTTCTCGCAGGTGGACAACGCCAAGAAACTCAAGGAAAAGCTCGCTTCTTTCGGTAAAGTTTCCGTTGCGGAGGCCGTCGTCAAGGGCACAACTTATTACCGCGTTCGCCTTGGGCCGATTAAGAATGTGGCACAGGCTGACAGCTTGCTGAAAAAGGTGCTAAGATCCGGCACCGACGGTGCGAGAATCGTTGTTGAATAACTCCCATGAGGTAACGTTTTGATGAAAAAGCTAGTTCTTGCCTGCGTTCTTTCGCTTTTATCCCTCTCTGCGCAGGCCCAGACTCCGCCGCCGACTTTTACAGATGTCGCGCCCGTTGATACGACAGCGCAGCAAGCCATTGTCATGGACGTGCCGAGCGGCGCTGTTCTGTTCGGCAAGGAAGCCGATACGCGAATGGCGACCTCGTCGATGAGCAAAGTCTTGACGATGTATTTGGTCTTTGACTCCATCAAGCGCGGCAAGCTTACGCTCGATCAGCAAGTGACGGTTAGCGAGAAGGCTTGGAAACAGCAAGGCTCACGCACGTTCCTCAAAATTGGCCAGCAGGTTCGAATCGAAGATTTAATCCGCGGCGTGATTATTCAATCTGGTAATGATGCTGCTGTGGCCTTGGCTGAAGCTGTCGCGGGCGACGAGGGTAACTTTGCGGGAATGATGAACGACAAGGCCCGCGAGCTTGGCATGACAAACTCGCATTTTATGAATGCGACCGGTCTGCCCGATCCTGAACATTACTCGACCGCGCACGATCTTGCGGTTCTCGCCCTTGCGATGATCGAAACGTATCCTGAATATTATCATTATTATTCCGAGAAGGAATTCACCTTTAACGACATCAAGCAAGGCAATCGCAATCCGCTTTTGTATCGCAATATCGGTGTGGACGGCATGAAAACCGGGCATACGGAAGGCGCCGGGTTTGGGCTCATCGCCTCGGCGATGCGTGATGGGCGTCGGGTCGTTATGGTTGTCAATGGTCTGACCTCTATGCAGGAACGCGCCGATGAACCGGCGAAACTTTTGGACTGGGCTTTCCGCGAGTTCGCGTTCTATCCGATTTTAAAGGTGGATGAAAAAATTGCTGATGCCAAGGTTTGGCTCGGGCAGGCGGCACTGGTTCCGCTCGGCTCGGCTCAACCGTTTGGCTTGACCTTGCCGCGCGTGCAGCACGATCAAGTGAAAACGGAACTGCGGCTCAACGGCGAAGTCGAAGCGCCGATCCGTAAAGGCCAAGTGCTTGGCCAAGTGCTGATTGCTGCGCCCGGTTATCAAACGATGAGCGTGCCGCTTGTGGCGCTTAGCGATGTCGAGCGGTTGGGCTTCTTTGCCAGCTCTATTGCCAAAGTGAAGCGTATGCTTGGTAAAACCGAATGAGCCGGGGCCGCTTTATCACGCTTGAAGGCGGCGATGGCGCTGGGAAATCTACGCAAACGCGCCGCCTTGTTGAGCATTTAAAGCGACGCGGTATTGCGGTTGTGATGACGCGTGAAGTGGGCGGCGCGCCCGGCGCGGAAGATATCCGCCAACTTTGGCTTTCCAAGCCTGAGCATTTTTGGGATCCCCTGACGGAAGCGATGCTCATCATGGCGGCGCGGCGTGAGCATTTGGTGCGCACGATTTTACCGGCGATTCAAAAAGGCTATTGGGTTGTTTCCGATCGTTTTGTGGATTCGACGCGCGCGTATCAAGGTGTTGGCCTAGGGCTTGGCGTGACCAAGATTGATACGCTTTACAAAGAAATCGCGGGTGACTTTTGGCCGGATTTGACTTTGTATCTCGATCTGTCCGTGGAAACGGGCCTCGCGCGGATGAAAGCGCGGGCAGGGGCCGAAGATCGGTATGAGCAAAAGCAAGTCGCCTTTCACGAGACGTTGCGCACGGCCTTTTTAGGGTTGGCCAAAAATGAGTCCAAACGGTTTCGATTGATTGATGCGTCTAAAGACGAAGACCGTGTCGCTGCCTCCATCGAGCAAGCCGTAAGCGGTTTGATCGATGCGGCCAATATGTAAAAAACAAGAGACATTCATGGTTGCCGCGCCGTCCCAGAGCTTAGCTATCATCGGCCATGAGGCTGCGAAAAAGCAGCTTGAGGCCGCCTATGGCTCTGGGCGGATGCATCATGCGTGGTTGTTCCTTGGACAAGAAGGAATCGGCAAGGCCAGCTTGGCCTATCATGTTGCCCATATGATCCTGTCCGGTGGGGCCAATACGCTAAATCGGTTTAATCCCGAACATGACATTGCACGTCTGATTATGGCGGACTCGCATCCAGATCTTTTCTTGTTGCGCCGCGTAGCTGACGAAAAAACGGGCGTGATGAAGGAAAATATTTCGGTCGATCAGGCTCGAAAATTGGGGCCCTTTTTGCAAATGACAGCCTCGCATGGCCATGGGCGCGTGGCGTTGATCGATGAAGCGCATGCGCTGGGTCGTGGCGGCCAAAACGCGATTTTGAAAATGATCGAGGAGCCGCCCACCGGCGCTGTCATTCTTTTGACGGCAACCACGGCGGGCTCGCTCTTGCCAACCATTCGCTCGCGCTGCCGGATTGTCCCAATGATGCCGTTGTCTGCGGGCGAAATGGACGTGATCTTTGCGCGGCTTGGCGTGGAGCTTCCCTCTGGCGCTGCCAAAACGCGGTTGTTGGCCTTAGCACAGGGCAGTGTGGGGCTTGCGCTTCGCATTTTGGAAGCCGATGTCCTGCCCTTGTATGATGAGATGCTGGCTTTGCTGGCCGCCATGCCTGCTTTGGACATGGGGCGGTTGCATAAATTGGCTGATCAAATTGGCAAAAAGGCTGATGCAGAGCGTTTTGATGTATTGAGCACCCTTTTGAGCGAAACCTTGCGCGAAGCGGCGCGAGCGATGGCTACAGGTCAAGCGGATGCGGCGGGGCTGGCCGTTCGGTTGGCGGGCAGGGGGCGTCTTGATAACGCTTTGGAATTGTGGGAAAAGACACGGGCGACTTTTGCCGTGGCTGATGGGGCTAATTTGGACCCCAAGCTGGCGTTTATCACGGCAATGACGGCCATCGCACGGGCGATGGCGTAAAGTATTTTTGAAGGCAGGACCGATGAAACCGAAATTCTATATGACTTGCGCCATTCCCTATGCCAATGGCGAGCCGCATATTGGCCACGCGTATGAAGTCATCGCTGCCGATATGATTGCGCGATTCAAACGGCTTGATGGGTATGATGTCCGTTTTCAAACAGGCATGGACGAACATGGATTGAAGATCGAGCAAGCCGCCGGAAAACTTGGCATCACGCCGCAAGCGCTTGTGGACGATATCGCGGCCAAGTTCCGCAAGCTCTACGACGATCTCGGCATCACCTATACCGACATGATCCGCACGACGGAGCCTCGCCACAAAGAGCGCGTGCAGAAATTGTGGAATAAGATGCTCGCGAACGGCGATATTTATTTGGATAAATATGCGGGCTGGTATTCGGTGCGCGACGAAGCCTATTTCGATGAAGGCGAATTGACCGATGGCCCGGGTGGGCAAAAACTCGCGCCTTCGGGTGCGCCGGTTGAATGGATGGAAGAAGAAAGCTATTTCTTCCGCCTGTCAAAATATCAAGATAAGTTGCTCGATCTCTACACGCGCAATCCGACCTTTATTCATCCGAAAAACCGGGTCAACGAAGTTTCAAACTTTGTGAAATCGGGCCTGCGTGATTTATCCATCTCGCGCACGACGTTCAAATGGGGCGTGCCGGTGCCGGATGCACCAGATCACGTTATGTATGTGTGGGTCGATGCACTTTCGAACTACATCACGGCGCTGGGCTATCCCGATGAGAGCGAAGGCAGCCTGATGGATCGTTATTGGCCTGCTGACGTGCACATGATTGGCAAGGACATTATTCGTTTCCACGCGATTTACTGGCCTGCCTTTTTGATGTCGGCTGGCATTGAAGTGCCGCACCGCGTTTGCGCCCACGGCTGGTGGACGAACGAGGGCGAAAAAATGTCGAAGTCCGTCGGCAACGTCATCGATCCGAACGAACTGGTCGCGACCTATGGTCTGGATCAAACGCGCTATTACATGGTGCGCGAAGTGCCTTATGGCAATGATTGTGATTTTTCCCATGCGGGTTTGATCAAACGCATCAACAGCAATCTGGCAAACGATTTGGGCAATTTGGCGCAACGTTCGCTTTCGATGATCGCGAAAAATTGCGGCGGCGTTGTGCCGACCAAGGGCGCTTATACCGAAGCGGACAACGCACTTTTGGGTAAGGCGCAGGCGCTTTTGGCTGGCTCGCGCGTTGCCATGGACGATCAGGCGTTGCACAAGATGCTCGATCTCGTGTGGGAGGTCATCGGCGATGCCAACCGTTATGTGGATGAGCAAGCGCCGTGGGGCTTGAAGAAAACAGATCCCGAGCGCATGGCGACAGTGCTTTATGTGCTGGCCGAGACGGTGCGTTATGTCGCGCTCTTGCTTCAGCCCTTTATGCCGACATCCATGAGCGCCATGCTTGATCAATTGGCGGTTCCTGTCGATGCGCGTGACTTCACGATGCTGACGCCTGAGCATGCTTTGGTTTCCGGCACACCGCTTCCCACGCCATCAGGCATCTTCCCGCGCTTTGTTGAGCCGAGCGAAGAGAAAAAGTGATCGGATAAAAGACGATGTTCATTGATAGCCATTGCCATTTGAACTTTGGCGATCTCGCAACGCATTGCGATGAAGTCCTAACGCGTGCGCGTGAAGTCGGGGTTGAACGTTTTGTGGCCATCGGCACAACACGCGGTGAATATGAAGAAGTCTGCCGCATTGCCGAGACGCACAAGGATGTGTTTTGTTCTGTCGGCGTTCATCCGCAGGAAGCTGAAAAGCCGGGCGAGCTGATCACGGCTGAAGAATTGGCTGTGATGGCCGCACATCCCAGAGTGGTTGGCATTGGCGAGACGGGCTTAGATTATTTTTACGATGAGATTCCGCACGACGCGCAGGAGCGAAACTTTCGCCAGCATATTCGCGCCTGTATCGCGACAAAACTGCCGCTCATCATTCACACACGTGAGGCCGAGGCTGATACGCTGCGCATTTTGCAAGACGAACGTGCGGACCATGAAGATGAGCTGACCGGCGTTTTCCATTGCTACAGCTCCAATTTGGCTTTGGCGAAGGCGGGGCTGGATCTTGGCTTTTACTTCTCCTTTTCCGGCATGCTCACGTTTAAAAAATCTGAAAATGTGAGGGAAGTCGCGGCGATAATCCCACTCGATCGGCTGTTGATCGAAACGGATTCGCCGTATTTAGCGCCCGAACCTTATCGCGGAAAACCCTGTGAGCCGTCTTATGTTGTTCACACTGCGGCGCGTTTGGCGGCGGTCAAAGGTGTTGGCGTTTCAGCCATCGAGCGCGCAACAACCGAAAATTTCTTTAGACTTTTTAAAAAGGCTTCGTGATAAGCTTTATCTTGTCAGATCAGGTTCTTTTCAAAAGACAAAGAAAACGGGACCTCCGCTTTCGCGGAGGTGACGCTGAGGTGTTAATTTATTTGCAAACCCTGTCATTCCCGTGCAAGCGGGAATCCCGTTTGTTATTTTTGAAAAGCATTCGATAGATAGAAGAGAAGAGGGCCTTTGATGAAAATTACAATTCTTGGCTGCGGCTGCTCTGGCGGCACGCCTTTGATCGGCAATGTATGGGGCGCGTGCGATCCGCATAACGAGAAAAACCGGCGCCTGCGCGTTTCGCTTTTGCTTGAAGGTGGCGGGAAGGGCGAAACCCTTCTGTTCGACACATCGCCCGATATGCGCGAACAATTGCTCCGCGCCGATGTGAAGGATATTTCGGCCGTTCTTTATACGCATGCGCACGCTGATCATGCCCATGGCATCGACAATATCCGCAGCATAAATTGGCTAACGGGAAATACGCTGCCACTTTACGCGGACGCGCAAACGTTAACAGAGCTGCGTTCGATCTTCGGTTATATTTTTGATTACACGCCGGACAAGCCACATCATTTTACGCGCCCTGCCGTTGACGTTTATGAGATCATTGATGGGCAACGCCTGACTTTTGGCAGTCTCAACGTTACCTCGTTTCATCAAGCCCATGGTCGCACGCATTCACGCGGCTATCGCATTAACGATTTCGGTTATTCGACCGATGCCAGTGATCTGGACGATGCCGCGTTTGAATCCCTCAGAGGCGTTAAGGTTTGGGTGCTTGGCGCTGTGCGCGAACGCGAGCATCCGACGCATGCGCATATTGAGCGTGCACTTGAATGGATCGCACGCGTGAAGCCTGAGCGTGCCATTTTGACGCACATGGATCACACGCTGGATTATGAAACATTGCGCGCCAAGCTGCCGCCGAACGTCGAACCGGCTTATGATGGCCTGACCTTCGAGGTTTAATCCCTTTCTATTTTCCTATCCTTTTCTCTATCCATCATTTGACATAATATATCTTATGCGACAAGTGGGGAGTGGTTCAGGGGGTCCAAAATTGAGGGTTTCCGTGGAAAATCTATGTTTTCTTGCGTGCACCCCTTTTCCTTCGCAGGTGACGCTGAGGCAGTGCGCGTCAACATAAAAACCGCGTCATTCCCGCGTAAGCGGGAATGACGTTTGTTTCTGCAAACCGCTCAGAATTCGCGCTTTGCTGTCACGCGTCTGGCTCCTATGATCGGCCTCACATTTTGAATCGTTTGAAGGATTTGCTTCCCATGTCATCACAATCTGCGTCCAAGTCGTCCCTTGATGGCGTTGCCTCTTTGCTTGCTGTTATGGAGCGCCTACGCACGCCTGACGGCGGTTGCCCTTGGGATTTGGAGCAAGACCACAAGAGCTTGGCTCGCTACACGCTTGAGGAAGCCTATGAGGTTGTTGAGGCCATCGAAAAAGAAGAAACAGAGCATCTGCGCGAGGAACTGGGCGACCTGCTTCTGCAAATCGTTTTTCATGCGCAGATTTCGCAGGAAAAAAAGGGTTTTACCTTTGACGATATAGCCCGCTTTGAGGCGGAAAAAATGATCGAACGCCATCCGCATGTGTTTGGTCAGCGCGATGCGGCGACAGCGCAAGATGTTTTGAAAAACTGGGAGGCCGACAAGGCCAAAAAGAGGGCGGCTCAAGCTGAATCTGAAAAGAGGGCGCCCAGCGTTCTTGATGGGGTGAATACCGCCCTTCCCGCTATGTCGCGTGCACTGAAACTCCAGCAACGCGCAGCACGCGTGGGGTTTGATTGGGAGAATGCTTCGGACACTATCGCCAAGCTGCGCGAGGAGACGGATGAGCTTGCTGTGGAAATTAAAGCTGGTCGCGGTGATGCGATGGAAGATGAATTAGGCGATGTCTTTTTCGTTCTTGTCAATCTGGCGCGTCATTTGAACGTCGATCCTGAACGCGCCCTGCGCCGCACGAACCAAAAATTTGAACGCCGGTTCCAACATATAGAAAAATCCCTCACGGCCAAGGGCGTCAAGATTCAAGAGGCCTCACTCGATGAGATGGAAGCCCTTTGGCAGGAAGCCAAAATTGGGGAAAAATCCTAAATACTAGTGGGGGGCGGTTCCGTCAGGATTGTTTGTTTTCGAACGATGTGCTGGTTCATGTGGGATAATTCCCGATGCCGCGACGATACGATTCCGCCCGCTATCTTTGGCCTTGTATAAAGCCTCATCTGCAGTTTTGATCAAAAGTTCTAGGTTTTTGGGGGCCGTCGATTGTTCGTCAGCGGCGGTTATGGCCATGCCAACACTTACCGTCATCGGAATAGTCAGTGTTTCGTGATAACACGGCAATTCAGTCAATTTTATCCGCAAACGTTCAATAACTTGATGTGCATTTTCTTCCTTTTTTACGCGAGCGAGTAATAAAAACTCTTCCCCGCCGTGACGGAAAAAATGGTCGGCTGGACGTAACATTTCGCGTGCAAGCCCCGCAAAATGACGAAGCGCGGCATCGCCTGCGTCATGTCCCATTGTGTCGTTGATTTTTTTGAAATGATCAATGTCAAACATGGCTACGACCATGAACTCGCCATTGCGTTCGGCTATTTTGGTTTCTGAATCGAAAGTCGTCACTTCATATGTGCGATCCTTCAGCCCTGTAAGCTTGTCGATGCCATTGCTGCTTTGCAGCTTGAAAATTTGAGTGCCTGATTCCAATTGCGTTTTTATAAGCCCGGCCTGAAGCTTTGCAATCTCTTGGCGCAGCTGTGCGTTCTCTTCGCACAGCTCACGCGCCGCCATTTTGTGGCGAGTCCTAGAACTATAACGGCGCGATACAGAGGTGCTCAAAGGAAAAGACTTTCATATAAAAATTAACCGAACTGAATGCGTGTGATTATAAACGAAAATGATGAAACTAAACACAAAAAGTCTCTGTCTTTTTTTCTCAACTTTTGGTTGTTTCGGGGACGGAAAAAACGATCGGAGGGATTGTATTTAACGCCTTATCCTGAAAGGCTTTTTGCCTTTTCCCTTTTCAGATTATGGTTCATCGCCCCTCTTTTGATGGCCCTTCCTTCCGAACTTGTGCAGTGCAACATACTGATTTCTATAGAAAAATACCGTTTTTGTCTTGATTTCTGTGAGGGAAAAGATTATCCCCGCGAGAAGGAACACAACCTGAACAGCTCCTGTCCCCCATCTGTGAGGCATGAAAACCGCGCCATGAAATCATCTGTCCTAACCAAAGACCCCTCTTCCGCAGCTTCCGTCCGCCCGTTTAAGGAATCTAAATGGCAGAAGCATATCGACCTGCGCGATTTCATCCAAACGAACTTCACGCCTTATGAGGGGGATGACAGTTTTCTGGCGTCGCCAACGCCGCGTACCCTTGCCCTATGGCAAAAAGTTGTGGATTTGATGCAGCAAGAAACGGCCAAAGGCGGCACGTTAGCGATGGATACGGCTGTGGTGGCGACGATTACCTCGCATCCACCCGGATACATTGACGAAGCGCTTGAGCAAATTACGGGTCTGCAAACCGACAAGCCGTTTAAACGCGCCTTGATGCCCTTTGGCGGGCTTCGCGTTGCCGAAGATGCGCTTAAAGCCTATGGCTATGAGATCGCACCGGAGATCCATGAAATTTTCTCAAAATTTCGCAAGACGCATAACGAGGGCGTTTTCAATGCCTACACGCCGACGATCAAACTGGCGCGTAAGGCGGGGATTGTCACGGGTCTGCCCGACGGCTATGGCCGTGGCCGCATCATCGGCGATTATCGCCGCGTGGCCTTGTATGGAACGGCGCGTCTGATTGCTGATCGCAAGGAACAACGTACGCTAGCCGACAAGCCGGTGAACGAAAAGAGCATCCGCTTGCGCGAAGAACTGGCCGAGCAGATCAAGGCGCTCAAAGAACTGGAACTCATGGCTAAGAGCTATGGCTTTGATGTCACGCGCCCGGCGCAAACGGCCAAGGAAGCCACACAATGGCTTTATATGGCGTACCTTGCCGCTGTGAAGGAACAAAACGGTGCGGCCATGTCACTGGGCCGCGTTTCGACGTTCCTCGATATTTATTTCGAGCGCGACTTGCAAGCGGGCCTCATCACCGAATCCGAAGCGCAAGAAATCATCGATCATTTTGTGATGAAGCTGCGCATGGTGCGCTTTGCCCGTACGCCGGAATATAATTCTCTGTTTTCTGGCGATCCGACCTGGGTCACGGAATGCCTCGGCGGCGTGTGCGAAGATGGCCGTCCGCTCGTGACAAAAACCAGCTATCGCTTTATGCACACGCTCACGAACCTTGGCCCCGCGCCAGAGCCGAACTTGACTGTGCTGTGGTCGCAAAAATTGCCGGAAGCGTTCAAGGCTTATTGTGCCAAGATGTCCATTGCGACCAGCTCAATCCAATATGAGAACGATGATCTGATGCGGCCCTATTGGGGCGACGATTACGGGATCGCGTGCTGCGTGTCTGCTATGCGCATCGGCAAACAAATGCAGTTTTTCGGCGCGCGCGCCAATCTGGCCAAGGCGCTTCTTTACGCCATCAATGGCGGTCGCGACGAGGTGCTGGGCGAACAGGTCGGCCCGACCTTAAAGCCCATCACCAGCGACGTTTTGAATTACGCCGAAGTGCGCGCGCGCTTTGATGACATGATGGAATGGCTCTCACAAGTTTATATGGACGCGCTGAATATCATTCACTTCATGCACGATAAATATTGCTATGAACGAATTGAAATGGCGCTGC
>Ga0209800_10001989_pt1 | contig 19145 bp, 12 predicted proteins | sample Higcelweek8metaG_FD_187174 | JGI IMG/M metagenome (GOLD analysis project Ga0209800, IMG submission 187174) | Freshwater pond sediment microbial communities from the University of Edinburgh, under environmental carbon perturbations - High... | ecosystem: Environmental > Aquatic > Freshwater >...
TTTCAACAAACTCAAGAACTGGCGTCGGATCTCTACCCGATACGACAAGACAGCAGATTCATTTCTCGGCTTTGTATGTCTCGTATCTGCCAAACTATGGATACCCTTTGTCAACAGAACCTAGAGCATTGTGCGAAAAGTGGGCACCGGTTTTCGCAAAAACAATGCGACAATATAAACGAGCATTGTGCGAAAAGTGGGTACCGGTTTTCGCAACAACAATGCGGCAGCACAAATCCAGGTTTTTCTGGCTGCTGGCGGGATCGCTGCTGGCCCATGGCGGGGCGCTGGCGGCGATGCTGATGATGGCGGCCCCTCCGGTGGCGACACCTGCGCTGCCGGTGCCACAGGTGTCACTGGTGGCCCTGCCTGCACAGCAGGAGGCCGCCCCGGTTCCACCTGCCGAGATCGTGCGGGAAACGCCGTCTCAGGCTGCCGCATCGATCCCCAGCGCGCCGCTTCCTCCCGAGCCGCCAGTGCTCCAGACCACCGCAGCGACCCCGCAGGCCAGCCCTCCCAAGCCGCCGGTAAAACGATCACCGCGCCCACCGGTGGCAAAGCCCCGCCCACAGGTGCAGGCCCCGATGCCGCCAACACCCGCCGAGGCCAGTGAGAGCAGCACGCGGGCGGTCAGCGGCCAGCAGCAGGACAGCCAGACGGTCAGCGGCGCCCAGCAGGACGCTCGTGCAGGCGCGCAGGTGCCGCCGGATTACCTGTCGCTGGTGCTGGGGGTGCTGGAACGCGCCAAACGCTATCCGCCCGCCGCCCGGGCGATGAGGGCGGAAGGGGTGGTGTCGGTGCGCTTTACCATCCTGTCCTCGGGCGAAGTGCGGCATGGCGAGATTGTCAGCCCGTCGGGGGTGGCGGTGCTCGATCAGGAAGGACTGGCGCTGATTGCCAGAGTCTCGCCCTTGCCGCCGCTTCCCGCCGACTATCAGCGCGACCGGCTGACGCTGGTCATTCCGATCCGCTTCAACACCAGACTGAAGTAGGGGCCAGAGCAGTGAGCGCAAAAGTGGGAACCGGTTTTGCGCATCATCACTGCGACAGATAAAAAGGGTAGACCAGCGTGCCTCTCAGATTGAACGCACGCTGGTCTACTCCCAGCTCCCCCGCTCCAGCTCGCTGGCGGGGGGAGTCTTGTGGTTGGCGCGCGGCAGGCTTTGGCGATAGATGATCAGGCCGACCCCGCCGATGGTCAGGAAGCCGCCGAGAACCCGTTCCCACGTCAGGCTCTCGCCAAGGAAGGCAATCGAGGCGGCAATCCCCACCAGCGGCGACAGCAGGTTCAGCGGCACCACCTGACTGACCGGGTACAGCGACAGCAGGCGGTACCACAGGGTATAGGCAATCACCGACGACCCGAGAATGATATAGGTCATGCTGGCCCACAGGTGCCAACTGGCATTCAGCACCGCATCAACCTGATTGTGTTCCAGCAGCAGCGACCACAGGGCGATTTGCGGGGTGGCAAACAGGGCCATCCAGCCGGAAATGGCCAGTGGGGTGACGCTGGACACCCGTTTGATCAGCAGGTTGGAGGCGGCCCACGAAAAAGCCGACAGCACCAGCACCAGAAACGGCCCCAGCGCGGGCAGGGTTGGCTCTCCGGCCAGCACGGCGGCCCCGCCAAAGGCCAGCCCCAGCCCGAAAATGCGCCAGCCCCCGAGGTGGTCTTTCAGGAAAATGGCAGCCAGAATGGTCGAGAACGGCACGCCAAGCTGAATCAGGATCGCAGCCGTTCCGCCACCAACGCCGTTCATGCCATAAAACAGCAGGGCGAAATGCATGGTCCCCAGGGTGAACGACAGCAGGATCACCCATGGCAAGGCTTGCCGGGTCATGCGGGTAAACGGCACGATCAGGGCGGCAGTCAGGGCGAAGCGGACCACCGTCAGGGCCAGTGGAGGCACCTCCTGCACGCCGATCTTGATCGCCACAAAGTTCAGACCCCACAGAACCGCTACCAGCACACCCAGTGCCATGTCGCGCAAAGGCATTTTTTCATCTTCCGATTTGCCTTTGCCAACCGGGCGTCAGGCTATTTTTTCAGACCCCGCATGCGGGCAATGTCATCCCATGCTGCGTTGATGGCAGCCATTTTGCGGGTAGCAATCTCGACAAACTCTTCGGGCAGCCCCTGAGCGATCACCGTGTCCGGGTGATTCTCGCGCAGCAGCTTGCGATAGGCTGCCTTAATGTCGCTGTCTGTGGCGGTTGGCGCTACTCCCAAAACTGCGTAGGGATCACTGATTCCGCTGCTGGCCGAAGCCCGTCCGTTGCCTGCCCCTCCACTGGCAGCTCCGGCCCGGATGCGTTCCCATGCCTGGGGCGAGACGGAGAATATTTCGGCCACCCGTTGCAGGAACGCCTGTTCAGCCGGATGGATCCCCCCGTCGGCCTGCGCAATCAGCAGCAAGGCCATCAACAGGTCTTCCAGCACCTGCGGGGTGTCGGAAAACAGGCTGGCGGCCTGCCGGGCGTACAGTTCGAAATCGTCGGCGGTTTTCCTGGCTTCGTCGAACAGCCGCCCAACGGCCTCCATCTGGTCGGGGGGAACGTTGAAGGTGCGCTTGAAGGCATCAACTTCGGCCCGCGACACCTGACCATCGGCTTTTGCCATCTTGGCGCACAGGGCAACGATGGTGGTGGCAAACGCTGCTGCCCGCATCTGCTCCTGTGCCTGCCGACGGGCGTGATGGAGTGCCTCTTTGAACCCCGGCGGGGCGGATGGGTCAAAGGCGTGGCCTTGTGCGTCGGACTGGCGAACCTGTTCGACCTTCCGGTCAATGAAATGCCCGGCCGCCGCCCCGATCAAAGCCCCTAGCGGCCCGCCGCCAATGACGAAACCGGCGGCGCCACCAATGATTTTACCCCAGATGGACATGGTTGATCCTGTCGTTGCCCTGTTCAAAAGTCCGAGCAGCGACCGCCGCGCTCCCAGTCCCCGAAGCGGGTCGGTTCCGGGCCTTTCGGGCCCCCCAGTTCTTCGATCACTTCAGGAGCGGTGTCGGGAGCCGGAACAGGCGACGGCGGCGGAGCAGCAGGAGCGTCAGGAGTCGGAACGGCTGTTTCGGGGATGTCGGTCATCGGTTTCAGTCCTGTAATGATGCTGTTTGGCGTGATTCTACAGCATCGTGCACAAAAGTGGGCACCGGTTTTGTGCATGGACGATGCGACCGCGCTGTCAGGCGCTCGTGACAAGGGAGCCAGAGCGGGTCTGGGCCGCCAATTGCTCCAACAGATCGAGAACACGCACTGGTGCGCCAACCCCGAACCAGGCCTCGAGGTCATCCCCTTCACGCGGGTTCTGCAACTGAAGAACAAACTCGCCAAACAATCCTTCGCACAAGGCGCGAAAATGCTCTTCGGTCACCGGATGGTCCTGCGGCTTTGCCTTGCCATTGACAGGCGCAGATCGACTCCCGTGCGCTGGCCCACCGACCTGTCGCATGAAAATGGCTTCGGCCAACGGGAGATCATGAAAGCCGTTGAGCAGGCGAATCAAGACCTTCATCAGCAATAACCGGCTGGCCTTGTGCGCAAACATCGTCGAACGAAGCTCGCGGTCAGCAACATCAGGAAAGCGGCTCAGTAAACGACTGCAATCAGCGTTAAGGTCGGCATAGGGTAACGTCCCCAGGATTTCATTCAGGAAGCGACCAACGCGACCGATACTCGTTCGTGGCAGAGCCAGCGGCGTGCTGGGGCGAAGGCGGTCCGAAAAGCCATAGGGATAAAACGCCAGAACCATGCGCAGCAAAAAGTCGGTTCGCCGATTGGGCACCGGCAGTTCAATCACATGCTGCATCTCGGCATACAGTGAGGCGCTGCGTTGCAGGCTCTGGGCACAAGACGAGCATGCTTGCGTCATGCGGCCTTTTTGCACCGTTATAAAGGCCCCGGTCTCGCTGGCCAGCTTTTCATTGCCGCGCTGCTTTGCCAGCATACTGAGCAGGGAACCGAACTCTGCGGCCAACCGTGCCACCTCGGCCCCGGCATACCCATCGACGGCACCGATACCGGACTGCGCCACCACAGTCACCCCGGACACCAGCTCACCATTGTGCGACATAATACCCAACCCCCGAAGTTTACTTTCGCTGAATGAGTTATTTTCGCCCCACCCTTTTATGATCCGCCCCCCGGCGACTCTATCCAAAAGGATTAATCTTTAGGTATCATGATCCCTGCTGAATTGGCAATTACGCACATGCAGCAAACCGGCCACCTTAGCCGTTTTCGCAGCGGAAAACTGTAAACTCACGAATAAGTTTCAAGGGGTACTATCCTCAGGCATAGAGTTGCTGGCCTTCACTGTGAACCATGCCCACAATGATAATGCTTTGTTCTGGAATATTATTTTCTCAAAAGCCGGCCCCGCTTTTCGCACAAGGCCCTGGCACCCAACCGACCATGGTATATCGTTCCATCGGCACAGGTTCAGGTGTTGCGCAAAACAAAACCGCCACCTGATTGGGTCAGGTGGCGGTTTGTCTGCTGGTTCAGTCGGGAGCCAAAGAACCTTACTTGGCTGGTCCGGCAAACAGGGTGCCCTGCAGGCGGACTTCCTGCGTGGCCTTGTTGACCAGCTTGAACGACATGTCAGTGCTGTTGCTCTTCAGCGAGGCGGTTGGGGCGGTGACATAGATGCGGAAGGTTCCGACCGTGTCCTTTTTCACCGGCAGATCGACCGACGGCACGTCGGTTTCGGCATAGCCAATCACGCGCAGGGTGGCGCCCGGAATACCCTCGACCGACACGACATAGTTTTCTTCGCTGGCGGCCATGTTGAGGATCTTGAAGGTATAGCCGTTGCGGATCGAGCCATCGGACAGGGCAACAAACAGCGGGCTGCGTTCGTGCAGGATGTTGACTTCCAGCCGCGAGCGGGTGCCGAGGCCAACCGCCATCACCGCCACCACCACCGTCAGCAGCACGGCATAGATGATGGTGCGCGGACGGATGAAGCGGTATTTGGTCGGTTCGCCCTTGGTGCGGGCAATCATGTTGTTGTTGCTGTCATAGGCAATCAGATTGCGCGGCAGCCCAAAGCGGTCCATCACCGTGTTGCAGGCGTCGATGCACAGACCACAGCCGATGCAGGCCAGCTGGCTGCCATCGCGGATGTCGATGCCGGTCGGGCAGGCCTGAACGCACAGGGTGCAGTCCACGCAATGGCCGCGATCGGTAAAGGCGGTGTCCTTTTTGGCATAGCCACGCGGCTCGCCACGCCAGGCTTCGTAGGTGACGACCAGGCTGTCTTCGTCATACATCGACGCCTGGAAGCGCGGCCACGGGCACATGTAAATGCACACCTGCTCGCGGGCCCAGCCCGCCAGCACCAGGGTAAAGCCTGCGACCAGCAGGGCAAAGCCCATCATGCCCCAGGTCGAGTCTCCCCGGAGCAGGTCCATGGTGGCGGTCGGGGCATCGCTGAAATAAATCACCCACGTCCAGCCGGTGATCAGCGAGATGACCGTCCAGATGGCAATCTTGATCGTCTTGCGGACAAACTTGCCAGCGGTCATCGGGCCGCGGTCGAGCTTGATGCGCTGGTTGCGATCGCCTTCCAGCAGCCGTTCCACCATCACGAAAACGTCGGTGAACACGGTCTGGATACAGGTGAACCCGCACCACACGCGGCCCAGCAGGGCGGTGGCAAAGAACAGTCCGATGGCCCCGAGGATCAGGACACCGGTCAGGTAATAGATTTCCTGCGGCCAGATTTCGATGCCAAAGATGTAGCCACGGTTGGCTTCCATATCCAGCAGGATGGCCTGGTTCGGGGTGCCCGGCCCGCGATCCCAGCGCAGCCACGGGCCAATCACGTAAATGCCCAGCAGGATGATCGCCGCCCAGTTTTTCAGGGTGCGGAACAGGCCGCTGACTTTTTTCGGATGGACCTTGTGGTAGGCGGCATAAAGGCCGCTGCCGTTAGAGTCTGTCTCGCCCTTGGGCTTTTTGCCTTGGGGTGAAAGGGTGGCTGCGTTTTCTGTCATCTCTCCGCCTCCGGGTTTTCCCGGTCCCTTGTTGCCGCTGGTGGCGACCCGTTCCAATACCGCCATGCCAATATTCGCCGTGATCGTGCGGGTTCAAGCCGCTGATTTTTATGGGCGTGTCGCTTTGTCAAAGCCGGTGCGGGGTTGCCAAAGCGAGATGGCGCTCGTGGCCCTGAGCGTTGAGGGCTGCGGATGCCATACCCGAAAACGTGAAAACAGTCCAGTAATGGCGAACTCTGGAATGCCTCCACGATGTGAGGACGGTATAGGAGCCGTTGGGGTGTTGGCATTGATGAACGTCAATGCAGCATCGCAAGACAGCCATGCACGCGGGAAGAAATTGCTTTTATGCGGCTGGTTCCGGCCAAGGCCGGATCAGGGCAACAGGTTGAGGCGCACGGTCCTGTCTGCGGCAAGGGGGGTGCTGTTGACATAGCCGGGAACGCCGGTGGGCGTCGAGGCCTTGCCGTCCGGCGGATAGACCTTGCCATCGAGTTCCAGCGGGAACAGGGTCAGGGCGCGGCGGGGCAGGGTGCTGGCAAGGGATTCCAGACTGATGGTGCTGGAGGCCCGGCCATAGATTTCGGCAAAGGTCACCGGATGCAGGTCAAGGTGTGGACGAGGGACGACAGTGGGGAAATACAGACTGCCGCCATCGGTCCACGAGTCAGGAGTCCACGAGTCTGGGGCCGACACCGGGCGGACACGCAGGCTCAGCCATACCCCCCGCAACGGCGGCTCTGCCGGGCTGCTGTGCAGTTCGAACCGGTATCGGCCGGCCTGCCAGTCAAAGGGACGGCGCAGGCTGAGGGTCTGGCCTTCATAGGGGGTGTTCGGGCCGGGGACCACCACCCAGCCATCGGCAGGGGGGCGGGCGTTGAACGGGTCGCTGTTGCCCCAGCGGCTGAAAATCAGCCCCGGTCCCTGAAAGCGGCCAGACTGCTTGCCACCGGTCGGGCGCTGGCCACCGTCGTGCAGGTCGGTTTGCAGGCCAAAGTAAAAACCGTTGCCGTCGATTTTGCCCCACAAGGCGGCCAGATAGAAAAAGTCGCCCTTGCGGGCCTGTCCTTGCAGCTCAACGGTCACCGCCAGCGTTTCAAAGGCCAGACCGGTGCGCGAGTCTCCCGGCAAGGCATGGCGGTAATCGACCAGATGCCAGGGCAACGGGCGCAGGGTGCCTGCCTCGGCGCTGTCCCGTGCCAGAGCAGGCGCGCCAATCCCGGCCAGAATCCACAGCGCGAGAAACAGGCGCACCAGCAGGGCGCTGATGATCCTCATTGCACGTCGCTGACGCTGCACCGCAGACCATCGCGGCTAAGGGAGCTGCACATCGTCTGGGCGGTGGACTTGTCGGCAAAGGGGCCGAGGCTCAGGCGGAACCAGCGGCGGGCCAGATCGGCGCTGCCGTCGCCTTGCGGCGTGTCGGTATCCTGCAAGGCCAGCGCATACAGGCGCAGGCCATTCAGCCGGTCGCCAAACTGGGCTTGCAGATCCCGCCATGCCACATCGAGCGCACTGCGGCTGTAGACCGCAGGCAGGACCACCCGCCAGCCCCCATCGACCGGTGCAGGCGTGGCCTGTCCGCCGGTGCCAAGGGCCGCCGGCTGGAGGTCGGCCAGATCGGCGGCCGGGCGGGGCTGCTCGGCGGGGGCCTCTGGCAAGGCGATGGTTCCGGCGTCCTTGCTGCTCAGCAGGTCGTCGGGGCGTTTGCCCTCCCCCGGCAGACGGTCGCTCAGCTCGACGCCACCGCCGAGCGAGGAGAATACATCGACCGCCCCGCGATAGCGGTCACGGATCACCTGATACAACTGGTCACGGTTGTTGTGCAGAGTGCGTTCGGTGTCCAGCAGGGTCAGGTAGTCAGTGGCGCCATAGCGGTAGGAGTCCCGGCTTTGATCGACAGCATCCTGTGAGGCATCGACGGCCGCCTGTTGCAAGGTCTGGCGCCGGGTTCCGAACGACAGGCGGGACAGGGCGTCTTCGCTTTCCCGCACGGCGGTATAGATGACGCTGATGTAGCCTTCGGTCAGTTCTTCGTGGCGGGCGCGGGTCTGCTCGACCGCCTGTTCGCGCGCGCCGTGGTCAAAAATGGTGGCGCTGAGCGACGATACCAGATTCCACATGCGGTTTTCCGGTTGCAGCCACGAAATCATGTGGGTGCTGGCCTGCCCGATTTCTGCCGACAGATCGAGGGTTGGCAGGACACGGGCGCGGGCCACGTCAATGTCGGCATCGGCGGCCAGCAGGTTGGCTTCGGCGGCACGAACATCCGAACGGCGCAGCAGCAGGGCCGAGGGCACACCGGGCAGGACCATCGGCAGCGTCAGGCTGTCCAGCCCGGCTGAGCCAAGCTGGAGCTGCGACGGCGTGGTGCCGCACAGCTGGGCAATCCGGTGAGCGGCCTGCGCCGCCTGGAATTCCAGCGACGGAATGGTGGCTTCGACCGAGCGCACTGCGGCACGTTGCTGGCTGATGTCGAGGATGGTGGCATCGCCGCGCTCCATCCGCTCTTCGACTGCCTTCAGCATTTCGCTCAGGATGTCCTTTGTTTCGCGTGCTACCCGCAGCCGGTCCTGAAACGACAGGTAATCGACATAGCTGCCGACCAGATCGGCAACGGTGGTCTTTTGCGTATCATCACGAGCAAGGACTGCCTGCCAGACGCGGAAACGGGCGGCCTCGGCGGTGGCCTTGCGCTCGCCCCACAGATCGACCCGATAGCTGGCCTGCAACCCGGCCGAGAACGCACGTTCGGAGGTGATGTCTACTCCCGGCGATACGCTGCCGGTCCCGTCTTTTGGGGCGTCGGCGCGGCTGGAGACGGTCGTGGACAGGGTGGGCAGGCGGGTGGCAAATGCCTGTTCATAGCGGGCTTCGGCCTGCGATACGCGCAGCGAGGCCATCCGCAGGTCAGGGTTGCGGGTCAGGGCACGGTCAACCAGCCGGTTCAGTTCCTCGCTGCCCAGCAGGTGCCACCATGTCGGCAGGGCTGTTCCCAGCGGCACGCTATAGGCCGCCGGAGCCGCCGATGAGGCCGGGGTCGCCTGATCACCCTGATCGCTCAGATCACCCAGCGTGCCCTTCAGGGCCGGGCTTCCCTGAAACTGTTCGGGCAGGTCAACCGGCGGGACGTCATAGGAGTCCCGGATGACCATGCAGCCGCTGAGTGCCGAGCCCAGGGTCAGGGCCACCGACAATGACGGGAAAAATCGACGGAAACGGCTCACGGGGGGGAATCCACGGCTGAGGGTCACGACAGGGGTTTGTCGAGGGCAAGATACTCAATAACGGCCCGCAACAGGGGGTGGTTGAAGGCCAGAGTACCATCAGGTCCAGCGGCCAGCACACCGGAAAGGATGGCCCGTTCTATCGTGCTTTCCGTTTCGGGCAAAGACAGATGCAGGATGGCGGTCAAATTTTTGGCGGTCAGCCCGCTCCGGTGATGGGCAACGGCCCACAGCAGCCGACGGTTCAGGCCGAGGTGGTCAAGGCGGGCACTGACCAGCGACAGCAGGGACAGGGGCAGGGAACGTACACTGCCCGATGCCGGGGGCAGAGGCCCGCTCTGGCGGGCCAGTTCGACGGCAAACAACGGCACGCCATGGGCCTGCCGGGCGATCTGCTGGCAGGCCGGGCTGCTGGCTGGCAGGCTGTGCAGGCGGTCGGCGGTCAGATGGGCGATGGTGTCCTGCGGCAGGCGATGCAGGGAGATGGTTGCCACCATCGGGCCGTCGGCGGGCAACTGCGCGCGCTGGGCTGGGCGCAGCCGTCGTTGGGCGAGGATGATCAGCAGGCCGGGGGCAGCGGGGGAGGCAAGACGGAGGGTAATAGCCTCGAACAGCCGGGTTTGCAGGGATGGCGGCAGCCAGTGCAGATCATCAATGATCACCACTGCCGGGATCACCACTGTCGGAGTATCCGGTGCTTTCAGGGCGGCCAGCAGGTCATCCAGCCGATGCGGTCGGGGGTCGTCGTCACACAGCAACAACGCTGACGGGGGGCCGTCATGGGGTGTATCTGCCGGTTGGCAACGCCAGCGAATGACCTGTAAACCATCCTTGCGGCACCGCTCGCTGAAGGCGCGGCACAGGTGGCTTTTGCCCATTCCGGCCTCGCCGGAGACCAGCGCCAGTGCTCCACCGAACCGTTGGGCGCGTTCGAGCAGGGTGTAAAGGGTGCTCAGCTCAAGCGACCGGCCCCGCAGGGGGCCGTCCGGCTGGCGATCATGGGCATGCAGGTGGTGCAACTCGCCCAGAGGCAGGATGTTCTGTACCGGCAGCAGGCCACCGGACAGGCCGATGCCAACGCTCTGCATCAGGGTGCGGGCGCTCTCATCAAACTGCAAATGTCCGGCCGGAGCCTGATCGCTGAGAGTGCGGGCGGTGGAAAAACCTGCGCTGGCGATGGCTTCGCCAGTCCAGCCACCCTGCGGGCGCATGCTGGCAACAGCCAATCCGGCGGTCAGCCCGGCATGCAGAAAGGCTGCGGCAGCCGGAACAGTCTGAGCCAGGTCGCTGACCACCGCCTGCGCCGAGCGCAAGGCATGCAGCAGGTCGTGTTCTCCGGTGCGCTGGACACCAAAAATGATCTCTGCGGCGCTGCCCCGACGGGCCAGCAGAATGGCGTCGTGATCATAGGCCTGAGCGGCGAGGGTGGCATGCAGGCGGCGGGCACCCTGTTGGCGGGCGTCGATGGTCAGGCCGTCGGGCAGGGGGGCCTGTTCATCCCGTGGCCCGATGGACAGGCTGAGAATCACGCACGGGCGCTTTTCCAGCAGGCTGCTGGCGGCGGGCATGGTGGCCTGAACCGCGGCTGTCGTGTGGGCGGACAGGTCAGCAGGCAGGGCGACGGGCAACGAGGCCGCCGGGTCGGCAAGGCTGCTGCTGAGGGCAACGGCCATCGTCCTGTTGCGCACGTTCAGCTTTTTGAACAGGGCAACGACGTGCTGTTTGACGGTACCGACGTGAATCCCCAGTTCCGAGGCAATTTCCTTGTTGCCTTTACCCTTTTGCAACAGCAGCAAAATCTGCTGCTGGCGCGCGGTCAGGGCATCAGCCGAAGGTGTGGTCTCGTGCGGAGGTGCTGGTACGGTCACAGAACAGACAACCCCTGTCAGTCACGGAAAGATGGGTCTTTGATGTGTCGTTCGACGTCGGAAACAGCCTGCAACAAATGTTGGCGCAGGTCTTCCGGCGCCACAGACGCCGCCATTGGCGGCGGAGTATGGGGGGGAGGCGTTGTCTTGATACCGACTGCCTGCAGGCAGCGGGCAATGATGGACGGGGCGCGCTTTCCCGCCAGTGCGGCAGCACTTTGGGGGGCATGCCCCAGTGACGCGGGACGGGGATAGGTCAGTGTGGCCATTTTTCAGCCTTTACGCTAACAAGCCAACCGGCGGCCCCACTGTAACAGAATGCGGTGGGCTGTCAGGAAGGCTTTTTCCTGTTTTGCCGATAATATCAGACTTTAGGCTGACCTTTGCTAAAGTGTGGTTAAAACAGGCTAGGACAACAGTCTGATCCATAACAGTGATCTTGCATTTATGATGGGGGAGGCAAACTTGAACACTGTTCATCGCCCAGTAAGATTGCCTCGGTAAGGTAGGAAAAACCACAGCACCAGATCCTGCCGGATCACGTGAAAAATGAGGGACCCGGTGACCGCTCAGCCCCCGTCGCCCAAACCAGCGGCCCACGCCTCGCAAGGCAGTAAGGGCCTTGAAAAAGAAGCCTTTCTCTCTGTCCTTCGCTCGAATGACCTGCGAAGGGCGCTGCCCTATCTGGGAACCGCCAGCGTCCTGCTGAACATTCTGGGGCTGGCTTTGCCGCTGGCGCTTTTGCAGATTTATGATCGCATTATTGCCAATCAGTCGCTGACCACACTCAGCCTGCTGATTGGCGGGGTGCTGGTGGCGATGCTGCTGGAAGAAACGCTGAAATATCTGCGTGGGGCAATCACAGGTTGGTTGGGGGCGCGCTTTGAACAACGGGCAAGTCTGGAGGCGATGGACCGACTGGCGCGGACTCCGTTGCGAGTCTACCTGAAAGATGAAGCCGGGAACCACGCGGAACGAGTCTCTGCCAGTAGCCATGTCAGCGATTTTTATTCTGGCCAGGCAATTCTGGTTATTTTCGACCTGCCATTTGTTGTGGTGTATTTATCCATAATTGCTCTTATAGGGGGTTGGCTGGCGTTGGTGCCGGCGTTGTTGTTGCTGCTGTTCATGGCGATCGTGGTAAAGGCCGGTGCCTGGATGCGGTCACAGGTGCAGGAACGCAATGTGCAGGACGAGCGCCGCTACAGCTTTTTGTCCGAAACGTTGCGCGGCATCCACAGCGTCAAGATGCTGTCGATGGAAGCCCTGATGCACCGCCGTTACGAGCGTTTGCAGGAAGCCAACGCCGAACGCGGGGCGGTGCTGGCCCACGGCGGCGCGATGGCGGCGGCGATGGGCACCGTCTTTACCCAGGTGATGATGGTGGGGGTGGTTGGTGCCGGTGCGGTGGTGGTCATTCATGGCGACATGACCCCCGGTGGCATGGCTGCCTGCGTGATGCTGTCGGTGCGCTCACTCCAGCCGCTGCGGCGCAGTCTGGCGGTGTGGCTGCGCTATCAGGCTTTCGTGTCGGCCTATGGCCGCCTGCGGGAAGTGATGCGTCTGCCCTATGTGAAGGATGATGATTTTCCGCCGGTTCCACCGGTGCAGCAGTCGCTGGAATTGTGCTCGGTCACCTTTGATCCGGTTGGCAAGGGCAATCCGCTGTTTCGTGACCTGTCGCTGTCGGTGCGGGCCGGTGAATGCATTGGCATCTGTGGCGATAGCGGCAGCGGGAAAAGCAGCCTGCTGTCGCTGATTTCCGGCGCGTTTCCTCCCGATGGTGGTGAAATTCTGGTCGATGGCCGTCCGCTGACCTCGTTCCGTGCCACCAGCCTGCATCAGGAAATTGCCTTGCTGCCGCAAAAGGGCAGTGTGGTGGCCGGGTCGATCCTCGACAACATGACCATGGGGGACGCCAGTTGTACCGAGCGGGCGCTGGAGCTGGCCCGGCATCTGGGGCTGGATCAGGTGGTTGCCGGGTTGCGGCTGGGCTATGACACGCCGGTGGGGGATGGGGTGGCCGAGACGCTGCCCGCTGGCGTTCGTCAGCGTCTGAGCATTATCCGGGCGCTGGCCCGTGATCCGAGTGTGGTGCTGTTCGACGAAGCCAACATCGCCCTCGACCTGATGAGCGACAAGCGGCTGAAGGAGTATCTGGAGGAGCAAAAGGGCAAACGTATCCTGATCCTCGTCACGCCGCGCCCGTCGTTGCTGTCGCTGGCCGATCGGGTTTTTACCCTGAAAGACGGTCAGCTGGTCGAAGGTCGCCAGAGCTTTGACAGCGGGCTACAAAGTGCCATCGAGCAGGTCGCAATCCCGGAGCGGCCGCAGGATGACGAGTGGAAGCCGGTCGACAGCATTCATCACTTTGACGAAGTGTCCGATCTGGCGCTGTGCCTGCCGCCGTTGTTGTCGGCCTTGCAATGGAAAGGCCGCGCGCGTGATCTGGCGGAATCCCTGCCACACCTGATGCGCCACCTCGACCTGTCCGGCCTGCGCGGTGTGCTGTCCAATCTGGGCTACACCAGTGAAAGTTTCCCGGCCACGCTGGGGCGGCTGGATGGCCGCCTGACGCCCTGCCTGTTCGTCCCTCACACGCAGGGGGCAAAGGTGGTGCTGTCGCACGATGACCTGTCCGGGCGTTTGACCGTTTTTGACAGCGATACCTTGTCGGTGCGGACCATCAGCAGCGATGATCCGGCCTGTGCCCTGAGCGGGATAGCCTATTTGTTCCGCGAAGAAGACGAGGAGCTGCTGGCCGATGGACGCCGCCACTGGACCCGCCAGCTGATTGCCCGGTTTCATCGCCATATCGGGATTGTCTTTGCGCTGACCATGCTCAGTACGTTGCTTGGTCTGGCGCCGTCCCTGTTCGTGATGTCGGTCTATGACCGGGTATTGCCAACCGGTGACGTGATGATGGGGGTGGTGCTGATGGTCGGCGTGTTGCTGGCTGTCGGGCTGGATTTCAGCGTGCGCAGCCTGAAAAGCCGCCTGCTGGCCTTCATCGCCGGGCGGGCCGAGTACATTCTGGGCAATTCTATCTTTCAGCGCATTCTCGATTTGCCGTCATCGGCCACCGACAACGCCTCGATCGGGGAACAGATCAGCCGCATCAAGGGCTTTGAGTCGCTGCGGGACTTTTTTCTCGGTCCGCTGGCGCTGCTGGTGTTCGATCTGCCCGCCACCGTGATCCTGTTCGTGGCGATGAGCATCATCAACCCGTGGGCGGTGCTGGTGATGCTGTTGGGCGGGCTGTCCTTTGTGCTGCTGGGCTTTTTGACCCGTCAGCGGCAGGAAGAGGCGGTCAACCGCTCCTCGACCCTGTCCGGGCGACGGTGGGAAATGCTGACCGAAACGCTGGTCAACATGCGCACCCTGCGCAGCGTCGGAGCGACCGGTGTGTGGCAACGGCGGTATCGTGATATTACCGGCAAGACGGTTCTGGCCGCCTTTCAGGCGCAACAGACCGGTGATCTGGTGGCCAGCGGGGCGCAGTTGCTGGCCAACCTGACCGGGATCGCCGCGCTGACCGTATCGGTGATCGGGGCCATCGAAGGCTGGATCACTACCGGCGCGGTGGTGGCAACGATGATGATTGTCTGGCGGCTGACCGGGCCGATGCAGAATATCTTCATGGCCAGCTCGACGGTGGTGCGGGTGGTGACCAGTTTCCGCCAGGTCGAACGTCTGATGCGCATGCCGGTTGAACGCGGCACCGGCACCCGTCAAAGCACCCGCCCGGAAACGCGCGGAGCGGTATCCTTTGCCCGTGTTTCCTTTCGCTACAGCAATGACGCCGACCCCGCTTTGTTGGGGGTGTCGTTTACCGTTCCGGCAGGCAAGGTGGTGGCGGTGGCCGGTCCGAACGGGTCAGGCAAGTCAACCCTGCTGAAGCTGATCGTGCGGGCCTTTTCTCCACAAGCGGGGGTGATCAAGCTCGATGCGGTGGACATTCGCCAGCTCAGCACCGCCGATTTGCGGTCGCAGGTCAGCTATATGCCGCAAACCTGCGAGCTGTTCTATGGCACGGTGGCGCAGAACCTGCGCCTGAGCCAGCCAACCGCAACCATGGACGAACTGCGCTGGGCGTCGGAAATGGCCGGTCTTCTGGCCGATATCGAGGCGATGCAGGAAGGATTTGAAACCCGCATTTCGGAAAGCAAATCGGAACAGTTGCCGCATGGTTTCCGGCAACGCCTGTCGCTGGCCCGGACGCTGCTGAAAAAGGCTCCGGTGGTGTTGCTGGATGAGCCGGGCAACGGTCTGGATGATGAGGGTGAAAAGGCTTTGGTTCGGTGTATCAACTGGTTGCGGGGACGCTCGTCGGTGTTCATTGTGTCGCACCGGCCCAGCCACATGCGGCTGGCCGATGCGGTCATCTATCTGGAAGCCGGAAATATTCGGGCCATCGGGCCATTCGATGAAATCCGCGATAAAATCATGGCAGGGCTAGGGTGATGCACGATCCGAACTCCTCTTCCGGCAGGGACAGACAGGCCGGGCAGGGCAAAACGACCGATCCGGCGGCCCGCAAACTGGTGCTGGGGCGGCGCGAGCGTCGTCTGTTGTCCGAAGCGGTGCAGGTTGACGAGGAACTGGTGCCGTCTTTCGTTCGTCCAGCTTTGCTGGTGGTGGCGGCGCTGGTGGTGGCCTTTCTGTTGTGGGCATCGTTGACCCACCTGAGCGAAGTGGCCCATGCCCCGGGGGAAGTCATTCCCAGCGGGCAGATCAAGGTCGTGCAGCATCTGGACGGCGGGCAGTTGGCGGCGATTCAGGTCGATGAAGGACAGTTGGTGCAGCAAGGGCAGGTACTGGTCCAGATGGACGGGGCACAGGCGCGGGCCGATTTGCGGCAAATGGACAGCCGTCAGGCATCCTTGCAGTTGCGGATCGAGCGCCTGAGCGCCTTTGCCGAAGGGCGGGCGCCGAATTTCCAGAAAGTCTCGCTGGCATCGCCCGAGCTGATCGCCGATCAGCAACAGATTTACACCAACCAGATTGCCTCGATGCAATCGACCCTGACCGTTCTGGATCGGCAAATTGACCAGAAACAGCAGCGGATTGCCCAGCTGGAAAAGCAGTTGTCGGTGGCGCAGGAACAGCAAAAGCTGAGCACGGACTTTCTGGTTTTACGGGAAAGCCTTGCCGCCAAAAAGCTGATCACCCGGGTGGTGTTGCTCGATGCGCAAAAGGCCAAGATTGCCGCCGATGGCGAAGTGGCCCGACTGTCGCAGGAACTGGATGTGGTCGGGCAGGAGCGTGCCGAAGTTCTGTCGCGTCGGGAAGACAGTACCAACCAGTTGCGTCGGGATGCTCTGGCCGAAATGGGGACCGCCAGTGCCGAGCTGGCCGAAGTCCAGGAAGCACGCGGTCGTTTGCAGTCAAAAGTGGACCGGCTGGACATCCGGGCGCCGGTGGCTGGCTACGTGCAGGATCTGAAAGTGGCAACCGTCAATCAGGTGGTTCAGCCCGGGGCTATCCTGATGCAGGTGGTTCCGACGGATGCCGAACTGGAATGTGAAATCCGCATTTCGACCCGTGATATCGGTTACGTTCAGGTCGGGCAGCCGGTCGAAGTCCGGGTTTCGGCCTATGACTTTGCCCGCTATGGCACGGCAAAGGGTGAACTGCACCGGATTTCAGCCACCAGTGTGGTTGATGACAAGGGAGAGCCCTATTTCAAGGGCTGGGTTGGCCTGAAGACGCCCTATGTCGGCAACACGCCGGGGCGCTACCCCATTCGTGTCGGCATGGGGGTTGATGCCGAGATTCTGACCGGCGAAAAGTCCCTGATGGCCTATATGTTCAAGCCGATTGTCCGGGCCCTGGAAAGCGGGTTCCGCGAGCGGTAAATGTAATGGCTATATGGTTCTTTGGAACCATGCTGTATCCCTTGGATATGTGTGTCTTCCGCCACAAGGCGCGTAATCTGACCCTGTTGTATTCCGTCGAAGGACAAGCACGTCATGGCCGATGATCCGAACACCACCTCCACTGACACCACAGCTCAAAGCGGTTCTGCGACGGCTGCCGGAGTGCAGGGGAGCAATGCGGACGAGGCAACGCTCTTCGACGACATGACCGTGCTGGGTCGCCAGCAGGAAGATGATGACGAGGCCCAGCAGGCCGGTTTGGGGGGTACCCCCGGAACCGCCGAGGAAAACGGGCTGGAAAACGTCCACATGGGGGGGGCCAGCCGCGACGAACGGGAACAGGCCGCGCTGGACAGTGGCACCTTGCAGCAGGGTGGCGTCAGCGTTGACGTACAGGATGTAACGGTCAGCCAGTCTGAGTCGGCGGTCAGTGATGCCAGCACCGGGGCTTCCGCCGCCGTCGGAGAGACGTCGGTTGTCGAGCCCGACGCCGCTGGTACGGCTGCGGCCGCAGAAACCCCCGCGCAATTGGCCAGTACGGAAGACCCGGTGACCGAGGCCCCGGTGGTTGAGCTGGCCGCCAGCGATGCAACGACGGTAGAAACCGCCGTTGCGGCGGATGCCGTGACCTCGACCGAGGCCCCGACGTCGACTGAAGCTCCGACTTCGACGGAAGCTCCGACTTCGACCGAAGCCCCGACTTCGACGGAAGCGCCGACCTCGACCGAAGCTCCGACCTCGACTGAGGCTCCGACCACGACCGAAGCCCCGACGACGACGGAAGCTCCGACGTCGACTGAAGCTCCGACCACGACTGAGGCTCCGACCACGACCGAAGCCCCGACGTCGACCGAGGCCCCGACGTCTACCGAAGCCCCGACGACGACCGAGGCCCCGACTTCGACGGAAGCGCCGACCTCGACTGAAGCGCCGACGACGACCGAGGCTCCGACGACGACTGAGGCTCCCACCACCACCGAGGCACCGACGACGACCGAGGCCCCGACGACGACGGAAGCTCCGACTTCGACAGAGGCTCCGACCTCGACGGAAGCCCCGACTTCGACCGAGGCTCCGACCTCGACTGAGGCCCCGACGACGACCGAAGCGCCGACGTCGACTGAGGCCCCGACGTCTACCGAAGCCCCGACCACGACCGAGGCTCCGACCACGACCGAGGCTCCGACGTCGACTGAAGCTCCGACGACGACTGAGGCCCCGACCTCGACCGAGGCCCCGACGTCGACTGAAGCTCCGACGTCGACGGAAGCTCCGACGTCTACCGAGGCCCCGACTTCGACGGAAGCGCCGACCTCGACCGAGGCTCCGACTTCGACGGAAGCGCCGACTTCGACAGAGGCTCCGACCTCGACTGAAGCCCCGACTTCGACCGAGGCTCCGACCTCGACTGAGGCCCCGACGACGACCGAGGCTCCGACCACAACCGAAGCTCCGACCACAACCGAAGCTCCGACCTCGACCGAGGCTCCGACTTCGACTGAAGCGCCGACGTCGACCGAAGCTCCGACCACGACCGAGGCCCCGACTTCGACGGAAGCTCCGACGACGACTGAGGCTCCCACCACGACCGAGGCCCCGACGTCGACGGAAGCGCCGACGTCGACTGAGGCCCCAACCTCGACTGAGGCTCCGACCACGACCGAGGCGCCGACCTCGACGGAAGCGCCGACGACGACCGAGGCTCCGACCACGACTGAGGCTCCGACGTCTACCGAAGCTCCGACGACGACTGAGGCTCCGACCTCGACGGAAGCTCCGACCACGACGGAAGCTCCGACGTCGACTGAGGCCCCGACGACGACTGAGGCTCCGACGTTGACTGAAGCTCCGACGTCGACCGAGGCTCCGACCACAACCGAGGCTCCGACGACGACTGAGGCTCCCACCACCACTGAGGCCCCGACCACGACCGAGGCGCCGACCACGACCGAAGCCCCGACGTCGACCGAGGCTCCGACGTCGACCGAGGCTCCGACGTCGACCGAGGCCCCGACGTCGACCGAGGCCCCGACCACAACCGAAGCCCCGACCACGACCGAGGCCCCGACTTCGACCGAGGCTCCGACGTCGACCGAGGCTCCCACCACAACCGAAGCGCCGACATCGACCGAAGCTCCGACTTCGACTGAAGCGCCGACGACGACCGAG
>Ga0209800_10001990_pt1 | contig 19135 bp, 15 predicted proteins | sample Higcelweek8metaG_FD_187174 | JGI IMG/M metagenome (GOLD analysis project Ga0209800, IMG submission 187174) | Freshwater pond sediment microbial communities from the University of Edinburgh, under environmental carbon perturbations - High... | ecosystem: Environmental > Aquatic > Freshwater >...
AGGAACCAGTCCGCTGTACGTAATGAAGGCTATCATTGGAAATAGAGAAATTTCTAAAATGCTTGTTTATGGAGGAATTTCCTGTGTTTTTTGGACACTAACATTTCAAACGACTTTCAAATATATCATATTGACATTAAGAGCCGATAATCATGGTGAGGGTGGTGTTTTCTCGCTATATGCTTTGATTAAACGTTTTGGAAAAGGAAAATTAGTAATCCCAACCATTTTAGGAGCAACTACACTTTTAGCTGACGGAATTATAACACCACCTATTTCAGTAGCTTCTGCGGTAGAAGGATTAGAAGCCATAATTCCAAATTTACCTACCGTTCCAATTGTAATTGCAATTTTATCAGGTTTGTTTTTGTTTCAACGTTTTGGAACCCAAAAAGTAGGTTTCTTTTTTGGACCCGCAATGGTGGTTTGGTTTTCGATGTTATTTATTTTAGGAATTTCACAAATTGTTATTCATCCTGAAATATTGGAAGCTTTAAATCCAATGTATGCCTATAGATTATTAGTTGAATATCCACATGGATTTTGGTTACTTGGAGCCGTATTTCTTTGTACTACTGGAGCTGAAGCGTTATATTCAGATTTGGGACATTGCGGAAGAGAAAATATACGAATTACATGGATTTTTGTAAAAACAGCTTTGGTAGTCAATTATTTAGGTCAAGGCGCTTGGATTATGACACAAGGCAGCCAATTTCTTGATGGAAGAAATCCATTTTATACAATAATGCCACAATGGTTTTTAATTTTCGGAATTATCATTGCTACAATGGCAGCTATTATTGCTTCACAAGCATTGATTAGTGGTTCTTTTACTTTGATTAATGAAGCTATTTCGCTTAATTTTTGGCCAAGGGTTGCCTTAAAAAACCCAACAAATACAAAAGGTCAAATTTATATTCCTTCGGTAAATACAATTTTATGGATTGGTTGTGTATTAATGATTTTATACTTTAAAAATTCCGAACATATGGAAGCGGCTTATGGTTTTTCTATAACTGTTGCCATGTTGATGACCACCTTTTTGTTGTCGTATTATTTGTTTTACATTAAGAAAATGAAAATCGGTTGGATTGCATTGATTTTATTTCTTTTTTCAGTTATTGAAATATCATTTTTTATAGCAAATGTGGTCAAAATTAAAGAAAGATGGATGTTTTTATTCTTTGAGTTGTTCATTTTTATGGTGATGTATGTTTGGTATTATTCAAGAAAAATCAATAATAAATTTTTAAAATTTGAAAACATTAAAGAGCATGCTTTTAAATTAGAAGAATTAAGTAACGATGATACAATTCCAAAATATTCAACACATTTAATTTATCTTTCAAAGGCAGATAAACTTAACCAAATTGAAGAAAAAATAATAAACTCAATTTTTTCAAAAAAACCAAAAAGAGCAGATGTGTATTGGTTTTTACACATTAATCGCACCGATGAACCGTTCACATTGGATTATGAAGTTCATGAAATTATAGACGATAAGGTAATTAAAATAGTTTTAAATGTTGGGTTTAGAATCCAACCGAAAGTAGAATTGTATTTCAAAAAAATTGTACAAGATTTAGTACAACAAAATGAATTAAATTTACACACTCGACCTGATGGTTCAACCAAATACAATGCAGAACCTGACTTTAAATTTGTAATTTTGGAGAAATTTTTATCGGTAGAAAATGAATTCTCTGTAAAAGAAGGTTGGTTGATTAATAGTTATTTTATTTTGAAAAGAATGTCAATTTCTGATACAAAAGCATTTGGTTTAGATAAAAGTGATGTTGTAGTGGAAGAACTTCCAATGGTATATCAACCTACAACAAATATTTCCTTAAATAGAAAAAAATAAATGAAAAGTATAATTAAGATTTTAATAATTGGCATTTCTGCAATGTCGTTTGCTCAAGAAAAAGATTCTCTAAAAATTAAAGTTTCTGGTTTTTTAGAAACGTATTACGCATATGATTTTAGTAATCCAACCACAGATACGAAACTTCCATTTATGTATAATTACAACCGTCATAACGAGTTTAATGTGAACAATGGATTAATTAGAACTCAATTACAATACGGAAATGCTTATGCGTCAGTTGCGGTTCATGCAGGAACGTATGTGGATGATAATTACGCTTCAGAAGATATAAAATTAGTAAGCGAAGCTTATGTAGGAATGTACTTGAATGACAACAAAAAATCATCAATTGAAGTTGGAATCATGCCAAGTTACATCGGATTTGAATCGGCAACAACGGCTACTAATTTAACTTTAACGCGTTCAATATTAGCCGAAAATTCGCCTTACTTCATGACAGGAATCAAATACAATTATAAGCCAAATGAAAAATGGAGTTTTTCGGGATTGGTAACTAATGGTTGGCAACGCATCAACAAACCTGACAAAACCGTTGCACCAGCTTTTGGAATGCAAATAGTATATAAACCTTCAGAAAAAACCACTTTGAATTGGAGTACTTTTATTGGTAAAGAATTTTATGGAACTGAATTAGCCATGCGTTATTTCAGTAATTTGTATTGGGATAATCAGTGGAATTCAAAATGGCGCACAATTTTAGGATTTGATTTTGGCATTCAAGATAGTTCTTCTTTAAATGACAAACATTTGTATTGGATAAGTCCAGTTTTGATTACTCAATATTCGATTAATTCCAAATGGCAAACAGCTGTTAGATTTGAATATTATCAAGATGAAGATAATGTAATTGTTGCTACTTCAGATGCTTTTAAAACCTCTGGAGCTTCCATAAACTTTGATTATTTACCCAATTCAAAAGTAAAATTAAGAACCGAAGCCCGTTATTTCGATTCAAAAGAAGCTATTTTCTTTGATAATAAGTCGAATAACTTTTTTGTTATAACGAGTTTAAGTTTTGAGTTTTAGTGATTTCTATTTTTTCAAGGAATAAATTCGATTTAGCAGTAATAAATAATTTCCATCGAAAAAATTTTTCCGTTTTTAAAAGAAACGATAATTCGACCAGAATCGAAAGGAAATGAATAATAATGCGGATTTTGAAAGCTGAAATCTAAATAGATGCCATATTTTAAAATAAATTCTTTTTCAGAAATTTTTTGTGTAATAATTTCTTTTGAATTCAAGATAAATTTAGTGGATTCGTTGAAAAAAATTTCCACTAATTCTGCATTATCATTTTCTTTATCAACGCTTAAAATAAATTCAGGATAATAATAAAAAGTTGGACTAATATAGGAATCACAACCAATATCTTCGATTTTAATTTCGGTTGGTTTACCAAATTTTTTGATTAAATCAGTATAAGAAATCATCGTGCTGTTGCTCATCAAACCATTTAATTCAAATTTTGAAGTTTTAAGATATTCTTCAATTTTTAAAAAATCTTTATCGTGAGATATATTATTGGCAATCAAAATGTTAAATTCAGTAACTTCAATTAAATTTTTATCATTTAATTGTTTTGCTACTTCCAAAAATCTGTTTAAAGCAGGAAGCACTTTTTCTCTTTCGCTGTTGTATGAAAGTTCAACTAATCGTTCTGCAATTGTTTTACGTTCTACAACATTCGATTTTTCAAGATTATCAAATTTCGAAATCAAATCTTCATAAATTGGTCTTTTTCCAAGATATTTTGCTTGAACAAATTGAGCGTATTTTACATCAAAAGAAGTTCCAATATTAACCCATTCATCTGGATTTACAGGAATATAGTTTACAGAAACCGCTTCACCATTTAGTAGAATTTGTTTTACAGAAGCTGTTCTGTTGGGTAAACTTCGGGCTTTCAAACCTGCAACTGTTACGAACAAGTGGTTGCCACCATGAAAACTATCGCCACCACGAATAATAGGATTTGAAGCATCTTTAGTAATCACATCGTTTCCGTTCATGGAAGTGTTTAAAAGTTCTTTTTTTATATACCCAATTGTAAAATTATCCGATTCTACTTTAATCCAACCATTTTTTAAATCTTCCAAAATTTTAATTTCGGCACCATAACCAAAATAGCCCAAATGCTTGCTTTTTACAGAAGACTTTTCATATAAACGCGTTTCGTTTATCGTCCAAAATCTGCTTTGAGCAATTGAAAAGAAATTCGTAAATAGAAATAAATAGATAAAAATTAACTTTCTCATAAATTAACAATCCGACATATTTACGGCAACAGCCAAACCACCTTCAGAAGTTTCTTTGTATTTCGAATTCATGTCTTTTGCGGTTTGCCACATCGTATGAATTACTTTATCCAATGGAACTTTTGCATTTAAAGCATCTGTTTCTAAGGCTAGTTCAGCTGCGTTGATGGCTTTTATTGCACCCATCGTATTTCTTTCAATACACGGAATTTGTACTAAACCACCAATTGGGTCGCAAGTTAATCCTAAGTGATGTTCCATTGCAATTTCGGCTGCCATTGCCACCTGAGCTGGAGTTCCGCCCATTAATTCACACAAAGCGGCTGCTGCCATAGCGCTTGAAACACCAATTTCTGCCTGACAACCGCCCATAGCTGCTGAAATGGTTGCACCTTTTTTGAAGATAGAACCAATTTCACCCGCCACCATTAAAAATTGTTTGATTTCTTTTTCGCCAGCTTCGTGATTTTCGATTACCAAATAATACATCAAAACCGCTGGAATAACGCCCGCACTTCCATTAGTTGGTGCTGTAACGACACGGCCTAATGAAGCATTTACTTCATTTACTGCCAAAGCAAAACAACTTACCCATTTTAAAATTTGACGGAATTTAACTTCAGTTTGTCTGATGATTTGTAACCACGAATAAGGGTCTTCATAAGGTAAAACGCCAATTAAATTTTTGTGCATGTCGTATGCTCTTCGTCGTACATTTAAACCACCAGGAAGAATTCCTTCTGAGTGACAACCAATGTACATACATTCTAGCATCGTATCCCAAATGCGAAGTAATTCGTTGTGAATTTCTTCTTCGCTTCGCATGGTTTTCTCGTTTTCGTATACGATTTCCGATATTTTTTTATTTTCGGCTAAACAGAAAGCTAATAATTCATCTGCTTTTTCAACAGGAAATGGAAAAGTATGCAAAATTTCTTCTTTGTGATGATCTTCTTTTTCTTTTACGACAAATCCTCCACCAATAGAATAATAGGTTTCTGAATAGGTTTCGGTATCAGTTTTGGCTGTAAAAGTTAGTCCGTTGGCGTGAAAAGGTAAAAAGTTTTTGTTGAAAACAATGTCGGTTTCAAAACAAAACGGAATTAAGATTTCATTCCCTAAGAAAATTTCTTTCTTGTTTTTGATAGCCGAAATAATCACATCAATACTTTCCACAGGAATATATTCAGGATCAGCACCACTTAAACCTAACATTACAGCTAAATCTGTTGCGTGTCCTTTTCCAGTTAATGATAAAGAACCATACAAATCTACTTTGACACCGATTACAGTATCAATTAGATTACGTTCGCGCAATTCCTTTAAAAATTGTTCGGCAGCACGCCATGGTCCAAGGGTGTGAGAACTCGAAGGTCCAACACCAATCTTTAACATATCAAAAACAGAAATACATTCCATAAATAGTTCTTTAGTATAGCAAAGATAGTCTTTAAAATTGAAATTATACAACACGTAAAAGTGTTCGATTGTTATAAATTAAACGAATTAATAACATAAAATTGGGATTTGATTTCCTTCTTTTTTAGTTCTTTTGCAAAAAAAAGTAATGCCAATAAATAAGTATTTTTTAGCTGCTCTTGTTGCCTTTGTTATTTGGGGATTTTTCAGCTTGGCTTTGAAGCCTTTAACAGGTTATCCTTCGTTAGATATTTTATTCTTCCGAGTTTTTATTGCTACGGCTTTCTTATTGGGAATTAATTTAATGTTTAGAAAATCAGTTGTTATTGACGCGAAGAAAACGTTCAAAGAACTTTCCAAGAAAAAGCAAAAATCAGCAGTAATTATGACGGTTGTTGGCGGGCTTTTGTTAGTTTTGAATTGGTTTTTATTTATCTATGCGGTGAATCACGTTAGCTTGCAATCGGCTTCGTTTGCTTACATTATTTGTCCAATATTGACCACTGTCTTAGCTTTTATATTATTGAAAGAAAAAATCGATTTATGGCAATGGATTGCAGTTGGATTATGTGTAATTAGTTGTGTGATATTATCTTATGGAAATTTTAAAGATTTGATTTATAGTGTCATAATCGCATTAAGTTTTGGCCTTTATTTGGTTTCCCAAAGAAAGAATAGTGATTTTGATAAATTCTTGATATTAACCATTCAAATGGTGATTGCTTCAGTCATATTATTCCCGTTTTATCCAAGTTTTGGTGGCGCTGTTCCAACAGAATTTTTATTTTATTTCTTACTTTTAATAATTGTAATTGTCTTCACAATTATTCCTTTATTTCTTAATCTTTATGCTTTAAAAGGATTGAATTCGTCAACTGTTGGGATTTTAATGTACACCAATCCATTGATTCATTTCTTCTTAGCGATATTCTATTTTAAAGAATCAGTTTCTGTAGCCCAAATCGTTTCTTATTCTTTGATTTTGATTTCTATCTTGGTTTTCAACATGGCTAATTTTAGAAATCTAAGACAGAATAGAGTGAAATAATTACAATAAAACGACATTTTGTCAGTTTAAAAAACCTGACAAAAGCTGTTTTCTGTCAATTTTTTATATTTTTCGTTGTGGCACAATCATTGAATTAGAGTCATCGAGTTTAAAATTGAAATTTAAAATCTAACAAGTATAAAAATGAGCAAAATTATTGGAATCGACTTAGGAACAACCAACTCATGTGTGGCTGTAATGGAAGGTGGAGAACCTGTTGTAATTGCAAACGCAGAAGGAAAAAGAACAACACCATCTGTTATTGCATTTGTAGAAGGTGGAGAAATTAAAGTTGGAGATCCGGCAAAAAGACAAGCAGTAACTAACCCAACAAAAACGATTGCTTCTGTAAAACGTTTTATGGGTAACAAGTATACTGAAAGTGCAAAAGAAGCTTCAACAGTAGCTTACAAAGTGGTTAAAGGAGACAACGATACACCACGTGTTGATATCGATGGTCGTTTATACACACCACAAGAATTGTCTGCAATGACACTTCAAAAAATGAAAAAAACAGCTGAAGATTATTTAGGTCATTCAGTTTCTGAAGCAGTTATTACTGTTCCAGCTTACTTTAACGATGCACAACGTCAAGCTACAAAAGAAGCAGGTGAAATTGCAGGTTTAAAAGTAATGCGTATTATCAATGAGCCTACAGCAGCAGCTTTAGCTTATGGATTAGACAAACAAGGAAAAGACCAAAAAATCGCAGTTTACGATTTAGGTGGAGGTACTTTTGATATTTCTATCTTAGAATTAGGAGACGGAGTTTTCGAAGTATTATCTACAAACGGAGATACACACTTAGGTGGAGATGATTTTGACCAAGTAATTATCGATTGGTTAGCTAACGATTTCAATGCTGCTGAAGGTGTTGATTTACGTAAAGACCCAATGGCATTACAACGTTTAAAAGAAGCAGCTGAGAAAGCTAAAATTGAATTATCAGCTTCTGCTCAAACAGAAATCAACTTACCATACGTTACAGCTACGGCTTCTGGACCAAAACACTTAGTTCAAACGTTAACAAGAGCTAAATTTGAACAATTAGCTGAAACTTTAGTAAAACGTTCTATGGAACCAGTTGCTAAAGCGTTAAAAGATGCTGGTTTATCAGTTTCTGATATTGACGAAGTGATCTTAGTAGGTGGTTCAACTCGTATCCCAGTTATCCAAGAACAAGTAGAGAAATTCTTCAATAAAAAACCATCAAAAGGAGTAAATCCTGATGAAGTAGTAGCAATTGGAGCTGCAATTCAAGGTGGAGTTTTAACTGGTGAAGTAAAAGACGTATTATTATTAGACGTTACTCCACTTTCATTAGGTATTGAAACTATGGGAAGTGTAATGACAAAATTAATTGAGTCTAACACAACTATTCCAACAAGAAAATCTCAAGTTTTCTCAACAGCAGCAGATAATCAACCATCGGTAGAAATCCACGTTTTACAAGGAGAAAGACCAATGGCAAATGATAACAAAACAATTGGTCGTTTCCATTTAGATGGTATTCCACCAGCACCAAGAGGCGTTCCTCAAATTGAAGTAACTTTCGATATTGATGCGAATGGTATCATCAAAGTTTCTGCTACTGATAAAGGAACAGGAAAATCACATGATATTCGTATCGAAGCTTCTTCAGGATTAACTCCAGAAGAAATCGAAAGAATGAAAAAAGATGCTGAAATGAATGCAGAAGCAGACAAATTAGCTAAAGAAAGAGTAGAAAAAATTAATGAAGCTGACTCTATGATTTTCCAAACAGAAAGTCAATTAAAAGAAATTGGTGATAAATTAACTGCTGAGCACAAAACCGCTATTGAATATGCTTTAACTGAGTTAAAAATGGCTCACGAAAATCAAGATTTAGAAGCTATTCAAAAAGGTTTAGACAACGTAAATGCAGCTTGGAAAACAGCTACAGAAGAAATGTACAAATCACAAGAGCAAGGAGCTTCTCAAGCTGAGCCACAAGCGGCTGCTTCAGGAGACCAAACACAAGATGTAGATTTCGAAGAAGTGAAATAATTTTCAAATCGAAAATAATTTTAAAACCGAATCAGAGATGATTCGGTTTTTTTATTTAACAGTAGTTCGTTTTATTTTTTTTGTATATTGGTAACCTAATTAACAACCTACTATTATGAAAAAATTATTTTTACTTCTTATTTTACTAGTATCAACAATTGGATTTGCTCAAAAAGGAAAAACTAAAGCAAAACCAGCAGCTTCAAAAAATGTTGTCTTAACAAAAGTAGATAACATTTCTGCCGAAGTTATTTCTGAAAAATCTGGAAAGAGAGTTGTTCTTTTTGTAAAGAATGAAGACAAAGTTGATACATTAGAAGTAAAAAAACTTGAAAAAACTGATTTTAAACCAACAGGTTTTGTTGTAAAAAGTTTTTCAACTCAAGGGAAAAAGTTTTATCATGTAAACTGGAAAGAAGAAATTAAAATTGATACTAAATTAAAAAAGGAAAATGGAGTAGTTACAGAAGACCAACTTTGGGATACTGAAACCAAGACACTTTTACTAGGGAACACTCATAAATCTTCTCATATAAAAGAGACTATTTTTTTAGATGTTAATAAAACAGCTTCTCATGATGTTGAAAAAAACAGAAGCGAAGGTTTTGAATTTACTTTAAACGCTGATGGTAGTTTTGTTTTGAAAACAAAAACTCAAAACAGTACTTACACATATAATGTTGCTTCAGCTAAATATGAAATAAAAGGTACACCAAAAGCTTCATCTGCACCCAAAAAGAAAAAATAATATGCATGCATAGTATTTAAAATTTTCTTATATTTGAAAATAAATTCAAATAAAAATGGAAAAACAATCGTTGACTTCGCTTTTACAAATTAAACATCCAGTAATTATGGCTCCTATGTTTTTGGTGTCTAACACTAAAATGGTTATTGAAGGAATGAAAAGTGGCGTTGCAGGTTGTATTCCGGCATTGAATTATAGAACTTTAGAGGAATTAAAATCCGCAATTCAAGAATTAAAAGCTGCGAAAGTTCCTGGAGGAAGTTTTGGATTTAATTTAATTGTCAACAAATCTAATGTAAAATACAAAGAGCAATTGCGTATTTTATGCGAAGAAAAAGTTGACTTCATTCTAACTTCATTAGGTTCACCAGAAGAAACTATTAATGAAGCACATAAAGTTGGAATCAAAGTATTTTGTGATGTGACAGATTTAGCTTTCGCCAAAAAAGTAGAAAGTTTAGGTGCTGATGCATTAGTAGCAGTAAACAACCAAGCTGGTGGACACAGAGGAAATATTAGTCCAGAAGAACTTATAAAATCATTAAATGAAAATACTTCTTTACCTGTAATTTCTGCAGGAGGAGTAGGAAGTAAAGCAGATTTAGATAGAATGTTAAGCTATGGAGCTGTTGGTGTTTCCGTAGGAAGTCCTTTTATTGCTTCAATTGAATCAGGTGTTTCTCAAGAATACAAACAAGCCTGTGTGGATTATGGTGCTAAAGACATCGTAATGACAGAGCGTATTTCTGGCACACCATGTACCGTAATCAATACACCTTATGTGCAAAAAGTGGGAACCAAACAAACTTGGCTTGAAACGCTACTTAATAAAAGCAAAAGCTTGAAAAAATGGGTCAAAATGATTCGTTTTTACATTGGGATGAAAGCTACCGAAAAAGCAGCAACGCAAGTAACCTATAAAACGGTTTGGGTGGCTGGACCAAGTATAGAAAACACAAAAGCTATTTTGCCTGTAGCAGAAATTGTTGCTAAATTAGTTAAGTAACACATTTATAATTACCTTTGTAAAAAATATTTAATTGAAGAAAATCATTCACTATTTTACTACTATTATAACCGTTTTTGTATTCGGTTATTTGTTGTGGCATAGTGCGGATGTTTCTGATGTTGAAACAAATGATTTATCAAAAGAAATTGGTTTTCAATTTCAGCAAAATGACTATCATTTTAATGCTGAAGGAATTCAAAAAGAATCTATTTCTTTAAAATCCAATCAAAATCAAACAAATGTAAACGAAGTAGTTAGAAAACAGGTTCATACACTTTTTATTTTTACTTCTTTTGCTCAAATCGAATTATTACAAAAAAATAGTTTTGAAGTTTTTTTCGAAAATAAAAATCTTTTAAACCTATTTTTCACTACTACAAGAATCATTTTTCCGTTTCATTATTTCTGGTAAAATTTATTTTATTTTTTAGTTAATCTCAAGTAATACTAACTTGGGAAGTTTCATTATACATTCAATTTAAAATAAATTTAAAAAATGGATACCACAAACACTATCATTGGAATTGTATTTTTATTATTAATATTAGTTCCTATTTATGTTATTAATAATAATGTTAAAAAAAGAAAAAATCAATTATTGAAAACCTTAGACGAATTATCGTCAGACAAAAACAATAAGTTTTCAGAAACTGATTTTTGGACAAATAACTCAGGAATTGGAATTAAAGGAGATGAATTGTGTTTCTTTAGAAATGGAGAAGAGCATTCGATGAAAGAAGTCATCAATCTTAAAGATGTTAAGAAATGCTCACTTTTTCAATTTGATAAACACGGAAATGTGCCTAAAAGCAATCACGAAATCAATAAATTATCATTGCATTTAACGTTTAGCAATCACAAGGAAATCAATTTAGTTTTCTTTCACATCGATGCTAAAAACTTCATTATTGGTGAAGAATTTAGAATTGCTAAAAAATGGCAAGATATAATTACCAGTAAGATCTAAAATAAAAAGCCTCAGAAATGAGGCTTTTTTTATGAATTTCGAGCAAACTTACTCAACTACAATTTCAAAAGTTTTATCCCAGTTTTTACCTGTTACAAAATATGTTTTGGTTTCAGGATTGTAAGCGATTCCATTTAAAACATCTATTTCTACATGTTTTGTAACTTTTGTTTTTAACTCGCTTAGATTAATAATAGCTTCTATAGAACCATTATTAGGATTGATAATAGCAATAGCATCTTTTTGATACACGTTTGCCCAAATTTTACCATTAATCCATTCTAATTCATTAACGGCTTCAATCTTAGCTCCGTTCGTGTAAACATTAATGTAATCCTCAACTTTCAAAGTTTCTGGATTTAAAATGTAGATTTTTTCAGAACCATCACTCATGTAAAGTTTTTCACCATCATTAGTAATTCCCCATCCCTCCATTTCGTAAGGAAATGTTTTTTCTAATTTAAAAGTTTTTGCATCATACACAAAACCTGTTTTTTCTTTCCAAGTCAATTGATAGATTTTGTCTTTTAAAACCGTAATTCCTTCACCAAAATACTTGTCTTCTAACTTAATTTGTTCGGTAACTTTTCCTGTTTTATAATCGGTTTTTCTTAAAGATGATTCTTTGTATTGACCTGTTCCTTCTAATAAAACTCCATTATAAAATTCAAAACCTTGTGTATAAGCATTAATATCATGCGGATAAGTATTGACAATTTTATAGTTCAAAATCTTTGGTTCTGTACTAGCGTAAATTGAAAATCCAGAGGTAATATCAATATTTTGTCCTTCAAAATAAACTAAGGCTTTAATCGTTTGGTTACCCAATTTCTGATTGTTCAATACAAAAGGTAATTTCTCGTTTCCTTTTACTGAACCAATTTTAACTTCGTTAATGTAATACACAACAGAGTCGATGGTTTTGTTTTCTTTGTTTTGTAAGACCAAATCGATGCTTTCTTCTAACTTAAGAATTGGTTTTATAGTAGGATTTTCAATCGAAAATAAATTTTTTAATGCATTTTCATCATCTTTACATGAAGTAGAAATTACACCTAAAACAATGAAAGCGAATAGCTTAACTTTTAACATAGTTGAAATATTTAATAAGGTAAATATACAATGATTTTTTATACTCACAATTGCCTTGCAAAAATATAAAAAGGTTGTATATTTGCATCGGCAAGTCCTACACGACCAGCTCCTGCAGACTCCTCCAGGGTGGGAACACAGCAAAGGTATGTGGTTGTAGCGGTGCGATGTAGGTCGCTTGCCATTTTTTATTTCTTTTGAATTGTTGTCCCGATTGTTCGGGATTTTTTATTTTTACACCAATTCTAATTCCTATGCAAATCACTTGGCAAATAGTTCGCTTACAACTAAAAGAAACGTTTTCAATTAGTTATGGAAGTTACTCGTTCAGAGAAGCCTTAATTGTTTCGCTTTCCAAAAACGGAAAAACAGGCTATGGCGAATGTACAGCAATTGATTACTACGGAATTAATTTATCCGATTTCACTCAGAAATTAGCCGAAATTCAATCTCCAGTTGAAAAACAATCCATAAATCATCCTTCTGAATTTTATGAGTTTTTAGAAAGTTTACAATTGCATTCTTTTTTGCGTTCGGCTTTAGATTGTGCGTATTGGGATTTATTTGGGAAGTTAGAAAATAAGAGTTTCTTAGAATTGAATTCAATTGAAATAAAACAATTACCCGAATCTTCCATCACCATAAGTGTCGCTCCAATAGAAGAGCAATTGCAAAAAATCGCAAAATCAGATTGGAATAAATTCAAAGTAAAATGGAATCATTACGATGAGAAAGCGTTGGATTTATTACTGAATTGTGAAAAAGAAATCGCTTTAGATGCGAACGGAAGTTTTTCTATTTCCGAATGTCAGCAATTGGAAGAAAATCCTGCATCAGCTCAATTTACTTATATTGAGCAACCTATGAAAATCGGAATTTCAAATTACAGTCATTTGAATGCTAATAAATTTGCGAATTGGATGGCCGATGAAGATTGCCAAGAACAAACAAAACTTTCCGATTTAAAATCACACTATAAAACCATTAATATCAAATTAGTCAAAACAGGCGGATTAACTCCAGCTTTGGAACTAATTAAAGAAGCGCGAGCAAACGATTTCAAAATCATGATAGGTTGCATGACCGAATCTACCGTAGGAATTTCAGCTGGAGCGGTTTTGGTTCCGTTAGTGGATTATGTAGATTTAGATGGCGCGAATTTAATTGCTAACGACATCGCTTTTGGAAGCACCATCGAAAAAGGAAAAGTATTGCTTTCGGAGAAAGTTGGGTTAGGAATTTCCGTGAAATAATATAAAGCCGTATTTTCGCAGTATAATTCACACTAAAATGAGTAAAGTAGTATTAATTACAGGTGGTTCATCAGGAATTGGAAAATCAATTGGCGAGTTTTTGCATCAAAAAGGTTTTGTAGTGTATGGCACAAGTCGAAACCCTGAAAAAATCACGAATTCGATATTTCCATTAGTAGCTTTGGATGTTCGCGATAAGCAAAGTATTGTCAATTGTGTAGCTGAAGTTATCCAAAAATCTGGGCGATTAGATATTGTAATTAATAATGCTGGAGTAGGAATTACAGGTCCAATTGAAGAAATCCCAACAGAAGAAATCCGAAATAACTTTGAAACGAATTTATTTGGTCCAATCGAAGTTATGAAAGCGGTTTTACCTCAAATGCGTGAACAAAAATCGGGTTTGATTATTAATATTACCTCGATTGCTGGTTATATGGGATTACCATATCGAAGCATTTATTCGGCTTCAAAAGGTGCTTTAGAATTAATCACGGAAGCGTTGCGAATGGAAGTAAAATCCTTCGGAATCCAAATTACAAATGTAGCTCCAGGTGATTTCGCAACGAACATTGCTGCAGGGCGTTATCATGCTCCAGTTATAAAAGGTTCGGCCTACGAAGTTCCTTACGGAAATACTTTAAAAGAAATGGATTCGCACGTGGATAGCGGAAGTAATCCAAATGAAATGGCAGAAGCAATTTTCGCTATCATTCAAACCGATAAACCAAAAGTACATTATAAAGTTGGGGCTTTCATGCAAAAGTTTTCTATTGTTTTAAAACGCATTTTGCCTGATACGATGTATGAGAAAATGTTGATGAATCATTATAAGTTGTAGATTGATGTTGGGTGAAAGGTGATGGGTGTTGTCAAGCTGAACTTGTTTCAGCTTCTAATTGTTTTTTGAACTTGCCATTGTCCTTGCCCTTGAATTTGGAAATTTTTATTTGTACTTTTGCATTTCAAAACAACACACAATACTTTAAAATTTAAAAAAGATGAAATTTTTTATTGACACAGCTAATTTAGAGCAAATTAAAGAAGCACAAGAATTAGGAATTTTAGATGGTGTTACTACAAACCCATCGTTAATGGCTAAAGAAGGCATTACAGGAAAAAACAATATCCTAAAACACTACGTAGATATTTGTAACATTGTTGACGGTGATGTAAGTGCAGAAGTAAATGCAATGGATTTAGAAGGTATGATTAGAGAAGGTGAGGAGTTAGCTGACTTACACGAACAAATCGTAGTGAAATTACCTATGACTAAAGAAGGTGTAAAAGCATGTAAATATTTCTCTGATAAAGGAATTAAAACTAACGTTACTTTGATTTTCTCTGCTGGACAAGCTTTATTAGCTGCAAAAGCGGGAGCAACGTATTGTTCGCCTTTCTTAGGAAGATTAGATGATGTTTCTACAGATGGTTTAAATTTAATTGATGAAATTCGTCAAATTTATGATAACTACGGATTCGAAACTCAAATTTTAGCTGCTTCTGTGCGTCACACAATGCATGTGATTAACTGTGCTAAAATTGGTGCTGATGTTATGACTGGACCATTGTCATCAATTACAGGATTATTAAAACATCCTTTAACTGATATTGGAATTGCTCAGTTTATTGCAGATTACGAAAAGGGGAATAAATAATTTCTCTAGTATATAAAACAAAAAAGCGTTCTGATTAGAACGCTTTTTTTATGAGGAAGTTCTTGAGTACTCGCGAACGTATCACATTTTAAAAATATAGAACATTTTTTAAATAACAATATTATTTCAAACTTTCTTCAAAATTCACATCAAAGAAATTTGCAAACCCATTTTTGATAGTTCCATCAGCATTAAGTATAATCACACGGTGTACTTTTGTAATTACCCATTGTTTTTTTAGGGCTTCAAAATCAACAGCATGGAGTTCCTTGTTGGAAGTTAAATTGTGCTTTTTAATTGCATTTTTCCATTTAGAATCGGTATCATTTATATTGATAGCAATAAAATCATAATTTGGATACTTTGCTTTAAATTCTTTTGCTTTTTTGTGAGCAGCAGTAATGTGTGATTCAGCTGGTGTTGTCCAAAAGAATAAAACAGTTGGTTTTTTTAAAGATGTTTGTAAATCATAAACTTGATTGTTGCTGTCAATCAAATCAATTTTTGGTAATTTGTTACCTACTTTTAAGTTTTGTACCGAATTGTAAATTTCCGAAATTTCTTTTTCTTGTTCAACATCAGTTGACAGTTCTAAATAGCGTTGAATGAATTTTTGATTATTGTACATGTTTTGATCTTCCAACAAGTACATCATGGCAACATTGTTTAAAACTACATTTTTCACCTTTTCACTTTTAATCAAAGTATCGGTAATGTTTAGTTTTGTAATGTTGTTTTCTAATGAATTTTCATTCAAATCTTGCGTATTACTTTGTAAAGCAACATTATTTAACATTGAACTTACAAATTTTATATACGGAGAATAATTTGTTAGAACAGCATTATTAAAATCAACTTCTTTACGATGTTCATAATAGTTCTTTGGTAATTTGGTTCTAATATTTTCACCCGTTCTAAATTGGTGTGCGTAAGGATAAATTTCTTTTTTTGTAATATGATGAAAATCTAAAGAAGCTTTTGCAATTAAATCGAAATTCTCGTCCCAACCAATTTCAGCCTTTTTCTTTAAGTAAAATGATTTTCTAATTGCAAAACTCGAATCTATATTTTTTTCAAAACCTTTTACATCTCTGTCAAATACATCAAACATCAATGATCTATCGGCTTCATTTTTAAGGTATAATTCCATTAAAAAATTATTCTTTTCATCACCTCTTCCACAAAAAACAACAGAATTATCAAAATCAAATGTATTTACTCGAACCATCAAACTATCGTTCTTGTCAAAATAAATATATTGATATTCAGGATTGTGCTTAAAAGTATATAAACCTGGAGCTAACGAATCAAATTTGTGCATAAAACGATTATTTTTATCTAAAAAAATAGTATCGATTACTTCGTTATCTTTCATGAATAATATAAACTTATCTTGCGGATTTAAAATTTCTCCACCAAAATAGGCAATATAGTTGTCCTCTTCAAATACCTTTTTACAAGAGGTTAAAGTAGAAAAAAGAATAATAGATAGGGGCAAAAAGTATTTTATGTAATTCTTAATCATTAAATAGATTATTAAATTCTAAACAAATGTATTAGTTATAATCAAATTAGCTTGTTAACAATCAGTTAAAATAAACCTATATTAATTATAAATAAAGCGTTCAAAAATCTACTATTTTTACTACTTTTGCAACAGTTTTATAAAAAAATACAAAAATGTTAACAGTTTCAAATTTATCGGTTCAATTTGGGAAAAGAATTTTATTCGATGAAGTAAATACAACGTTCACACAAGGTAATTGCTACGGAATCATTGGAGCCAATGGTGCTGGGAAATCTACCTTCATGAAAATTATTGCGGGTGAAATGGAACCAACGTCTGGTAGAGTTATTCTTGAGCCAGGAAAACGTATGTCGGTTTTAAACCAAAATCACAACTTATTTGACGAACACACTGTTCTAGAAACAGTCTTGATGGGAAATAAAGTATTGCATGCTATTAAAACAGAAATGGATGCTTTGTATGCCGATTATACCGATGAAAATGCCAACAGAATTGGAGAATTGCAATTGCAGTTTGACGAAATGAACGGTTGGAATGCAGAAAGCGATGCCGCTACTATGTTATCTAACTTAGAAATTGGCGCAGAACATCATTATACTTTGATGGCTGATTTGGATGGTAAACTAAAAGTTCGTGTCTTATTAGCACAAGCTTTATTCGGAAATCCAGATGTGCTGATTATGGATGAGCCTACCAACGACTTGGATTTTGAAACCATCGGTTGGTTAGAGAATTTCTTAGCAAATTATGAAAATACGGTTTTAGTGGTTTCGCATGACCGTCACTTTTTAGATGCGGTTTGTACACATGTTTCAGATATCGATTTTGGAAAAATCACACATTATTCTGGAAATTATACGTTTTGGTACGAATCTTCGCAATTAGCAGCACGTCAAAAAGCACAGCAAAATAAGAAAGCTGAAGAGAAAAAAGCGGAGTTAGAAGAATTTATCCGTCGTTTTAGTGCGAATGTGGCAAAATCGAAACAAGCAACTTCTCGTAAAAAAATGATTGAAAAATTAAATTTAGACGAGATTAAACCTTCAAGTAGAAGATATCCAGCAATTATTTTCGATGTAGAAAGAGAAGCAGGAGATCAAATTTTAAACGTACAAGATTTATCAGCTTCAGTTGATGGAGAAACTTTGTTTAAAAATGTAGATTTAAACATGGCTAAAGGTGATAAAATTGTAGTTTTCTCTAAAGATTCGAGAGCAACAACTGCTTTTTATGAAATCTTAAACAATAAAATGACTCCAGATTCTGGAACATTTGATTGGGGAATCACTACGACACAATCGTATTTACCAGTTGACAATCATGAATATTTTGATGGAGTTGATTTAAACTTGGTAGATTGGTTACGTCAATGGGTAAAAACCGAAGAAGAACGCGATGAAGTTTATGTTCGTGGATTCTTAGGAAAAATGATTTTCTCAGGAGAAGAAGCCTTAAAAAAATGTAACGTTTTATCAGGAGGAGAAAAAGTACGTTGTATGTTATCTCGTATGATGATGATTAGAGCTAACGTTTTAATGTTAGACGAACCAACGAATCACTTAGACTTAGAATCGATTACAGCTTTTAATAATTCATTAAATAATTTCAAAGGTTCAGTATTGTTTACTACGCATGACCACGAATTTGCGCAAACAGTAGGAAACAGAATCTTAGAATTAACACCAAATGGCGCCATCGACAGATACATGACATTTGATGAATATTTAGAAGATGACAAAATCAAAGAATTAAGACAAAAAATGTATTCTTAATATCATTCCCGTTGCTAGTTTTAGTAACGGGATTTTTTTTACAATACGATTGCTATTAGAAATTTAAATTCTAAATTTGTACAAACAACACACTATGAGTCAAAAAGTTTTGCTCACTTCAAAAGAAGTACACATTATCTTGCATCGATTAGCTTGTCAACTAATTGAAAATCATTTAGATTTCTCAAATACCATCTTAATCGGTTTACAACCTCGAGGTAAATTTTTAGCCGAAAGAATCAAACAAATTTTAGAATCAGAATACCAAGTTTCCAACATTCAATTAGGATTTTTGGATATTACGTTCTTTCGCGATGATTTTAGAAGAGGTGAAAAGCCATTGGAGGCCAACAAAACCCAAATCGATTTTTTAGTTGAAGATAAAAAAGTAGTTTTTATTGATGATGTTTTATATACTGGAAGAAGTATCAATGCCGCTTTAACAGCTATTCAATCGTTTGGAAGAC
>Ga0209800_10001992_pt1 | contig 19125 bp, 15 predicted proteins | sample Higcelweek8metaG_FD_187174 | JGI IMG/M metagenome (GOLD analysis project Ga0209800, IMG submission 187174) | Freshwater pond sediment microbial communities from the University of Edinburgh, under environmental carbon perturbations - High... | ecosystem: Environmental > Aquatic > Freshwater >...
ACCGCGCCGGTCGCCTGGCCGAGGTCACCCGCATTCTCGCCGAATCCGGCGTGAACATCCGCGCCCTGTCGCTCGCCGACACCTCGGACTTCGGCATCCTGCGCCTCATCGTCTCCGACTTCGACAAAGCCAAGGAGCACCTCAAGGCCGGCGGCTTCACCGTGGGCCGCACCACGGTCGTGGCCGTGGAGGTGCCGGACCATCCGGGCGGACTCAACAGCATCATGGAAATGCTGCGCGAGGCCAAAATCAACGTGGAGTACATGTACGCGTTCGTGAACCAGACTGGCGCAAACGCCATCATCATCTTCCGCTTCGACCGCACGGACCAGGCCATTGAGCTGCTGCAGAAGCGCAACATCGCCATCATCCCCGGCGAACAGCTTTATAAGATGTAGCACGGACTGGGGGAGCTTCGGCTCCCCTTCTTCAGCATGAACACAACATCCCCCCAAAACGCACGCCCCGGCAAGACCGCCCCGGACGACCGCCCGGCCATCAACGCCGAGTGGCTTGCGCACATGCTTGAGGCCAAGCCGGACTTCCTGAAGCGGCTTTTTGAAGTCTTTATGAACGAGGAGCCTGTGCGCTTGGCCGCGCTGGTCGCCGCTGTGGCCATGTCGGACTTGGAGCAGGTGCGCTACCTCGCGCATTCGCTCAAAGGCGCTGCGGCCACCATGGGCATGGAGCGGCTGCGCGATGCCTGCCGGGAACTCGAGTTCGCGGCCAAGGATAGCGACATGGCAGCCATTTCGACCCGCCTGCTGCCAGTCACACAAGAAATGGAATCCGTCTTCGCGCTCATGAGCCGGGTGATGAGCCCCGTGTAGATAGCCCCTTTACCAACACCAAGAAAAACGCCGGGCCTCGTTGCGAGACCCGGCGTTTTGTTTTGTTTGATGCCTGCTGCTAGAACAGGTCGGCCATGCCGTAGAGCTTGCCCGGATCCTTCTTGGCCAGCCACTTGGCAGCGCGCAGCGCGCCCTGGGCAAAGGTCTCGCGGGAATGCGCCCTGTGGGTGATCTCGATGCGCTCGCCAGGGCCGAAGAAGTATGCCGTGTGGTCGCCCACCACGTCGCCGCCGCGCAGAGCCACGACGCCAAGCTCCTTCTCCCCGCGCGGACCGATGATGCCATCGCGGGAGTGCTTCTTGACCTCGTCGTAGTCCCAGCCGCGCGCCTCGGCCATGCACTGGGCCAGCTTGAGCGCCGTGCCGCTGGGCGCGTCCTTCTTGCGGTTGTGATGGATCTCCATCATCTCCATGTCGTAGTCGGGCCCGAGCATCTGCACCAGCAGGGGCAGCACCTTGAGCAGCACGTTGACGCCCACGCTCATGTTGGGGGCGAGGAAAACAGGAACCTGCTTGGCGGCGTCTTCAAGAAAAGCCAGCTGATCCGGCTTGAGCCCGGTGGTGCCGATGACGATGGGGTTGCCGTGGCGCTTGCATATGCCCACATGCTCCACCGTGGCCTCCGGCGAGGTGAACTCGACCACCACGGCCCGTGGAGACTGGGGCAGCACCTCGTCCAGATCGGAAGACACCAGGCAGTCCAGGTTCTCCAGCTCGGAGAGCCTGTCCGTGCGCTCGATGACCGCTTTGAGCGTAAGGTCGGCATCCTGCTGCGACAGGCGAACAAGGGTTGCGCCCATGCGGCCGCAGCCGCCCATGACGATGATGTCGGTAATGAGATCGTTGCTCATATGAAATCCTCCGGATGACGGGGTGGCGGATTAAGGGACAGTAACGCCATGCTGCCGCAGCATATCCAAAAACTCAGACGAATCCAAGACCGTGAGACCGAGTTCCCGCGCCTTGGCGACCTTGTGCGCCGTGGCCTTTTCGCCTGCGACAACGAAATGGACCTTGGCGGAAACGCTGCCCACAGCAGTGCCGCCCAGCTGCTCGACTAGATCTTTGGCGGTATTTCGGCTCATGGCTCCAGGCAGGCTCCCAGTGAAAAAGAAAATCTTGCCGAAAAGCGGCAGACTCGCGACGTCTGCAGGCTGCCCGCCTTTCGGCCACACGCCGAGCTCCTGAAAGCGGGCGAGCATGGCCTCGTTGCCCTCGTTGGCGAAGAAGGCGCGGATGCTCGCGGCCACCTTCGGGCCCACGTCCTTGAGCTTCATGAGCTCGGCCTCGTCCGCCTGGCGGAACTCGTCCATGTCCGCAAAGCGCCGCGCAAGCTCCTTGGCCGTCTGTTCGCCAACATTTTCTATGCCCAGCGCGCTGATGAACTTGGCCAGGGTGGCCGTGCCTCGGCTTTGATGAACGGAAGCGATGAAATTGTCGGCGCTCTTTTCGCCCATGCGCTCGAACGCGAGAAGATCAGCAGTTGTCAGGGCGTACAGATCAGCGGGAGTCTTGAGCTTGCCGCCCGCCACAAGCCGCTCGATCCACTTTTCGCCCACGCCGTCTATGCCAAGGCCCGCCTTGGAAACAAAGTGCGCAATGCCCAGCATCACGCGGGCCGGGCAGGCATGGTTGGGGCAGTAGGTGAATTTGTCCTCGGCGACCACCTCGCTGCCGCACACGGGGCAGTGCGTGGGAAATTCAAAGGGCGCACCGCGCTCCTCCCCTCCGGCGATCACGGGCTCCACCACCTGCGGAATCACGTCGCCCGCCCGCTGGATCACCACCTGATCGCCAACGCGGATGTCCTTGGCGCGTATGTGGCTCAGGTTATGAAGCGTGGCGCTTGAAACCTCCACACCGGCCACGCGGACCGGAGCAAGCTCCGCAACCGGCGTCAGCACGCCCGTGCGCCCCACTTGGATATTGATGGCCTTGAGCAGCGTGGTGACCTGCTCTGCCGGAAATTTAAGCGCCAGCGCCCAGCGCGGCGCCCGCGCGGTCTGCCCCAGCAATTGCTGCAAGGCCAGGTTGTTCACCTTGGCCACCACGCCGTCTATCTCGAATGGCAGGCTGCTGCGGCGAACCTGGAGGTCCAGGTAGAAATCTGCAACCTCTGTGGCCGAGGCGCAGCGCTTGGCCCCGGGAGCAATCGCCAGTCCCAGGGCCGCAACGCCGCCCATGACGGCTTCCTGCGTGGTCCAAGCGGGTGCGGTGTCGTCAGCGCTCCACTCCACCCTGCCCACGCCGTAGGCGAGGAAGCGCAACGGTCGTGCCGCAACGATGTTCGGATCAAGCTGGCGGATGCTCCCAGCTGCGGCATTGCGCGGGTTGGCGAAAGCCTTTTGCCCGGCGCGCGCCTGCGCCTCGTTCAAGGCGGCGAAGTCCGAAACGCCCATGACCACCTCGCCGCGCACGTCGATGAGCGTCGGCGCAGGTATGGAGGTCCGCAACAGGTTGCCGCGCAAAGAACGCACCATGCGCATGTTGGCGGTCACGTCCTCGCCGGTTTCGCCATCGCCGCGCGTGGAGGCCACAAGCAATGCGCCGTTCTCATACGTCACCTCGCCCGCTAGGCCGTCCATCTTGGGCTCGACCCAAAACTCGCCAAGAGCGGCCAAAGGATCAGGCACGGCGCGCCGCAATTGGTTCAGGCCGTCCAGGGTCAAGGCTCCGCCCATGCGCACCAGCGGCAAAAGCGAACGTGACGCGCCCAGCCGTCCGGCCTTGACGGCCAGAGCTTCCCAGCCGGGGGGCGCTGCTTTCTCCGAATCGGGCGACAGCAGGCAATCGGAAATCATCTTGCGGAGCTCGGTGCCCAAGGCCGTCCGCTCGTCCTTCTTTTTGTCCCCGCTCGTGGTGAAGGCACGGCCAATGCCCTTTTCAATGTCGGCAAGAATCACGTCCGTGAGGGCGTCGCGAAAGGCGTTTGACAGCTTCACTTCCGCAAAATCCCGCCATTCATCAAGATTCATGGCGTTGTCGAGGCTCAGCAGCGGCAAGGCGTGGCGGTGCGGCTTGAAGCCCTCGGCCATCTGCCCGCCAACGCGCCGGGTGGGCGAATTGGGGTCGGCAAGCTCCGTGTGCGCGGCCTCAAGGGCGGCCAGCTCCCTGAACAGCACGTCATACTCGGCGTCAGTTATCTCCGGGCTGTCCAGCACGTAGTAGCGGTGATTATGGTGCTCCAGCTGCTCGCGCAGCTCGCGCACGCGCTGTTCCGGGATCATGGGCATGGCAGGGCTCACAGGCGGTCGGCCGCACGGGCCAGGTCCTCAGGGCGGCCGACGGTGATGAGGGTGTCGCCTTCCATGATCATAACCTTCGGACCGGGATTGAAGACCAGATCTCCCGTGGCGCGCTTGATGGCCACCACAATGAGGTCATAGTCCTGTCGGATTTGCGATTCCATCAGGTTCTTGCCGACAAAGGACGAACCCGACCTGACCACGAGCTCTTCCAACTGCAGGTCTATGTTTCCGCGCACGGCCAGATCGAGAAAGTCGGTAACCGTGGGGCGAAGCACGCTGTTGGCCATGCGCACGCCGCCGATGAGGTGCGGCAGCACGACCTTGTTGGCCCCCGCGAACTCAAGCCGGGTGATGTGCGAGGCGCTGTTGGCCCGGGCAACGATGAAAATGCCAGGATTGAGCTGGCGTGCGGTCAGGGTCACGTAAACATTCGCCGCCTCGTCCGTAAGCGCGGTGATGATGGACCGGGCGCGCTTGATGCCCGCGGAAATGAGCAGGGCATCATCGGTTGCGTCGCCCGAAAGGTGCAGGATGCCCTCGCGTTTGAGCTGCTCAATCAGCTTCTCGTCATTCTCAATGACTACGACGTCCGGGCTGAACTTCATGATCTCCTGCACGACAACGCCGCCTATTCGGCCAAAACCGCACACAATGTAATGATTATCCAGCTTATCAATGCGCCGTTGCACTTTGCGCCTCCACAAAAGCTTGTTCAGGTGCCCGTCGACCAGCATCCGCGAGAAGGAGCTGACAATATAGGCGAAATTGCCCACGCCGCAGATGATGATCATGGAAGTCAGCAGACGGCCACGGTCCGACAAGGGGTGAATTTCGCCAAAGCCCACCGTGGAGAGGGTGATGACCATCATGTAGAAGCTTTCGATGAAGTTCCAGCCTTCCACATACATGAAGACAAAGAGACCTGCGGTGAACACCACGCACATGTTGCACAGGCCCAGCACGAACTGGAACAGTGGTCCCCATTTGTCCTGAATGGCCCGGATGCGGGCTGTGTTCAACGGCGAAAACATCTATTCTCCCAGTTGCAGCAAACGTTCGCGCAGGGCCAAAACGCGGTCGCGAAGACTTGCCGCGCGCTCAAATTCAAGTTCCTTGGCAGCTTCGCGCATCTCGCGCTCCAGTGCGCTTATTTCTTTTTTGAGCCGCTTGGGGTCAAGCTCGCGCAGCAACTCGTCCGGGGTCAGATCCTTGCCATCCGGCGCAACGTGCGCGGCCAGGGCTCCCAGCAGATTATCCAAGCCCTTGATGATGGTTTGCGGCGTTATGCCGTTTTCCGCATTGTACTGAAGTTGCTTCTCTCTTCTGCGGGCCGTCTCGTCAAGGGCCGCGCGCATGGAAGGCGTCACCGAGTCCGCATACAGCATCACCCGGCCGCCGGCATTGCGCGCGGCGCGGCCAAAGGTCTGGATGAGCGAGCGCGTGCTGCGCAAAAAGCCTTCCTTGTCCGCATCCAGAATGGCCACCAGGGAGACCTCGGGGATGTCCAGACCTTCCCGCAGCAGATTGATGCCCACAAGCACATCGAACTCGCCGGTGCGCAGGGCCTGGATGATCGCCATGCGCTCCAGCGTCTCGATGTCGGAGTGGAGATAACGCGTGGCCACGCCCATCTGATTCAGGTAGTCGGTCAGGTCCTCGGCCATGCGTTTGGTAAGCGTGGTGACAAGCACGCGCTCGCCCTTGGCCACGCGGAGCTTGCACTCGCCAAGCAAGTCGTCCACCTGGCCGGACACGGGGCGGATGTCCACCTCCGGGTCCACAAGGCCCGTGGGGCGGATGACCTGCTCCACGATGAGGCCCTGGCTGCGCTCCAGCTCCCAGGGGCCGGGCGTGGCCGAAATATACACGGCCTGCCCCAGGCGTCCCTTGAATTCCTCGAAATTGAGCGGGCGGTTGTCGAGGGCGCTGGGCAGCCGGAAGCCGAAGTCCACGAGCGTGCTCTTGCGCGAAAAGTCGCCGTTGAACATGCCGCCCACCTGCGGAACGGTGATGTGGCTTTCGTCGAGGAAGAACAGGAAGTCATCAGGAAAGTAATCAATGAGCGTGGCCGGAGGTGCGCCCGGAGCGCGTCCGTCCAGATGGCGCGAGTAGTTCTCAATGCCGTTGCAGTACCCCAGTTCCTCGATGGTCTCCAGATCGAACATGGTGCGCTGCTCCAGGCGCTGCGCCTCTACCAGCTTTCCCTGGGCGCGGAACTCCGCCAGGCGCAGCTGCAATTCCTCGCGGATGGCGTCCGTGGCGCGCTTCAGGTTGTCCTGGTCGGAAACATAGTGGCTGCCGGGATAGATGACGGTCTTGCGCATGGTCGCAAGCACCTGGCCGGTCAGCGGGTCCGTCTCCTGGATGTTTTCGATCTCGTCGCCGAAGAAGCTGACGCGCAGAGCCTTTTCCCGGCTGTAGGCCGGGATGAGCTCCAGGGCGTCTCCGCGCACTCGGAAGGTGCCGCGGTGGAAGTCCATATCGTTGCGCTCGTAGTGCACCTCCACAAGCCGTCCGATGAGCGCTTCAAGCGACATCCGCTGCCCGGTCTCCACCGGGATGATCATCTTGGCGTAATACTCCGGCGAGCCCAAGCCATAGATGCAGGACACCGAGGCCACAATGAGCACATCGCGCCGGGTGAGCAGCGCATGGGTCGCGGCATGGCGCAGCTTGTCGATGTCGTCGTTGATGCTGGAGTCTTTTTCTATGTATGTGTCGGAGTGCGGCAGATAGGCTTCCGGCTGATAGTAGTCATAATAGCTGACAAAATACTCGACCGCGTTGTTGGGGAAAAGCCCCTTGAATTCATTGAAAAGCTGGGCTGCAAGCGTCTTGTTCGGGGCAAGCACCAGGGCCGGGCGGTTCAGCTGGGCCACAAGATTCGCCACGGTGAAGGTTTTGCCCGAACCTGTGACGCCAAGAAGAACCTGGTCGCGCACACCGGCCTTGATATTGGCTGCCAGCTCCGCAATGGCCGCAGGCTGGTCGCCCTTGGGAGTGAAATCGCTGATGAGTTCAAACGGCTTCGACATGATATCCTATCCTTACGCGCCCATGCCCCTTGTGCGGGGGGGGCAAAGTCACTACAGTCACACCCAAGAACAAAGCCCGGAGGCCTGCCGTGGAAATAGAAATCATCGCCCCCACTTCCCCTTTGCCCATCGACCGCGCCCACGCGGTGTCCATGACCATCAAGAGCTTTAAAGGCCGCCGCGACGTCGAGGTGCATCTTTTCCGCCACACCTGGGACCCCGAAGAGGAAGAAGCCATAGACTGGGACAAGCTGCTCGCCGCCCAGGGCATGAGCGGGGCCCCGGAAGCCGCAGGAAGCCGCAAAGTGGTGCTTGAGGCGCTCACAGCCGAGGAACGTGACAAGATCGTCGCCTACCTCAAGGAGCATTACGCCAACAGGCTTTCGGCCATCACCTCAGGCCCCATCCCCTTCCCCATTCCCATCGGCCTCATGGCCCTTTCGGATTTGAGCGAGGGCAAAAGCATCGGCTTCATCCACTTTGAACGCATTCCGCATTTCAATCTGGGCATTGCCTTGCGCGGGTTCTACGATCTGAGCCAGCATCCGCCCATTGTGGAGACATCGGCTACCGCAAGCTAGGGCCAGTCACGTTTACGCGCTGACCTCGGCGCGGCTTGTTACAGCCTTGCATTTGCCCTAGAACAAGCGTCCAAGGGCCAACCCGGCGACGATGCCGGCGACGCCCAACACGGTTTGACCAACAATGTTCCCGGTGGCGGCGAACCATTGACCGTTTTGCATCAGCGCCACGGACTCGAACATGTACGAGGAAAAAGTGGTGTACGCCCCCATGAATCCGGTAAGGGCATACAGGCGCATGTCGCCCGGAAGGCCGCTGCGGTTCTCCACTATGGCGTAGACCAAGCCGAAGAGCAGGCACCCTGTGATGTTCACGATGAAGTTGCCGAAAGGGAAGCCCTCGCCGGCGAGACGCTGAAACACACCGCCAACCCAGAACCGAGAAAGCGTTCCGGCAGAACCGGCAAGGCAGAGCAGCAAATATTTTTGGAACATGGCAAGCCCCCCGCATGCGCCGTTCCGACGCCAGGGAACCCTAGCAGCACGGCCCAAAGGAGAAAAGCGGAAAATGCCACTGGAAATCGAGATCAAATACCTTAACGTGGACCACGACGCCCTGCGCTATCGCCTGGAATGCCTCGGCGCATGCTTCGTCAACCGGGGCTTTGAAGCGAATGTGGTATACGACGACGCGCAGCGCGGGCTTAAGGCCAAAGGCACGCTGCTGCGCCTGCGCGAAAAGAATTCCCGCTTTGTTTTGACCTTGAAGCGCAGCGCCGCAGAACAATCCGCCACGGCAAAAATCTACGAGGAATCCGAAACGGAAATCGCCAACGCCCCGGCCCTGCGCGAGATTCTCGCCGGTCTCGGCTACCAGCCCGCCCTGCGCTATGAGAAACTGCGAGAGAAATGGGAATACTTGGGCTGCGAGGTTTGCCTCGACACCCTGCCCTTCGGCCGTTTTTTGGAAATCGAGGGCGACGAGGCGGCAATAGCCGCCTGCGCCGAAGCGCTGGAGCTTGCGCCGGAAAAGGCTTCCAAGGCGACCTACCACGACCTGAACCGGCGGTTCAGGGATGCTGCCGGACTGGCGCCCGACGAGTCCTTCGTCTTCCCCGATGGCGAAAAATCCACGATTCTCGCACGCCGGGCCACGGACTAGAACTTGCCCCCTCGACAATCGCGAACCAATGTCTACCATTTTCAAATGGGACGAACGAAACACATGTGGAGCACCATTACATGAGCGGGCAATCGGATACGCGCCAGGCGCCGGACCTGGACTTCGCAGACGAAACCCGTGAGCCGAGGCGCTTCAAGGTGTTGTTGCACAATGACGATTATACCACCATGGACTTTGTGGTTCACGTGCTGGAGCGCGTGTTCAACAAGCCCGAATCCGAGGCCATGAACATCATGCTGGCCGTGCACAAGAAGGGGTTCGGCGTCTGCGGTGTTTTCACCGCCGAAGTGGCGGAGACCAAGGTTGATACGGTCCACAGCATGGCCAGGGCCGCGGGTTTTCCCCTGCGCGCCAGCCTGGAGGAGGTTTAGCGGGATGTTGAGCAAGGGACTTGAAGCCGTTCTCGCCAGCGCTTTCCACGAGGTCAGAAACCGCCGCCATGAATATCTGACCTTGGAGCACCTGCTCTATGCCATGACCGGCGAACCCGTGGGGAGCAACATCCTCGACGCCTGTGGAGCGGACGTGGACCGGCTGCGCATCCAGCTTGAAGGCTTTTTCCGCGACCATATGGACCAGCTGCCCGCGGGCACCGACACCGAGGTGGTGCAGACCTTGAGCGTGCGCCGCGTCATGCAGCGCGCCGTGTGGCAAAAGGAATCCTCGGGCAAGGGCCTGGTCGAGGTTGGCGATGTCATCGCCGCCATGTTCGAGGAGGAAGATTCCTTTGCCGTGCATTTTCTCGCCAGCCACGGCGTTACGCGGCTCGATGTGCTGGAGTATATCTCTCACGGCCTGCGCGATCCGGCCGATCCGGCTGATGCGGCCGACGAGGAGAATGTCATGCGTCCCGGTCCCAGATCCGACGGCCCGCAGCGCAAGAATCCCCTGGAGGAATTCACGCGGGATCTGACCGCCAAGGCCAAGGCCGGCGAGATCGATCCGATCATCGGCCGCGCTGCGGAGCTGGAGCGCACCATTCAGGTGCTGGCCCGCAGGCGCAAGAACAACCCCATTCTGGTGGGCGACCCGGGCGTCGGTAAGACCGCCCTCGCCGAAGGGCTGGCGCTTATGATCTCTCAGGGCAAGGTGCCCAGTCAGTTCACCGATGCCCAGGTCTTCGCCCTGGACATGGGAGCGCTCTTGGCCGGAACCAAGTACCGCGGCGACTTCGAGGCCAGGCTCAAGGGCGTGCTTGCGGAGCTCAAGCGCATCCCCAACGCCATCCTCTTTGTGGACGAGATCCACACCATCGTCGGCGCGGGCGCGGTTTCCGGCGGCAGCATGGACGCCTCGAACATCCTGAAGCCCTTCCTGGCCGCTGGCGAGGTGCGCTGCATCGGCTCCACGACCTTTGAAGAATACCGCAACAATTTCGAAAAGGACCGCGCGCTCTCCCGCCGGTTCCAGCGCATCGATCTGGTTGAGCCCAGCGTAGACGAGACCGTGGATATCCTGAAGGGGCTCAAGCCCTATTATGAGGAATTCCACGGCGTGGTGTACACCCCGCCCGCCCTGCGCTCCGCGGCCGAGCTTTCGGCCCGGTATATCACCGAACGCTTCCTGCCCGACAAGGCCATCGACGTGCTGGACGAGGCCGGAGCGCAGTTCAAGCTCTCCACGCGGCCGCGCAAGAATTCGCGCATCGGCGTGCAGGATGTGGAGCGCGTGGTGGCCCGCATGGCGCGCATTCCCGCCCGCCGCTTGACCGGCACGGACAAGGACCGCCTGCGCGATCTGGAAGTGGAGATCAAGAAGACGGTCTACGGCCAGGACGAGGCTGTGGGCATTCTGTGCAAGGCCATCCGCCGCTCCCGGGCTGGCATGAAGCAGCCTGGGCGCCCCCTTGGCGCGTTCCTCCTCACCGGCCCCACAGGCGTCGGCAAGACCGAGCTTTCCAAGCAGCTGGCGAATGTCATGGGCGTGCAGTTCCTGCGCTACGACATGAGCGAGTACATGGAGAAGCACGCGGTCTCGCGGCTCATCGGCGCGCCTCCGGGCTACGTGGGCTTTGACCAGGGCGGCCTCTTGACCGAAGCCGTGCGCAAGAACCCGCACTGCGTGGTGCTTTTCGACGAGATAGAAAAGGCGCACCCGGACGTGTTCAACATCCTTCTGCAGGTGATGGACTACGCCACCTTGACCGACAACACCGGCCGCAAGGCGGATTTCCGCCACGCGGTGCTGCTCATGACCTCCAACGCCGGAGCGCAGGAGCTGGCAAAGGGCGGCCTGGGCTTTACGCGCAACGAGCACGCGGACCGCAAGAGCGGCTCGCTCAAGGCCATTGAGCGCCTGTTCAGCCCGGAATTCCGCAACAGGCTCGATGCCATTGTCCCCTTCAGCTCCCTGAACCGCGAGATCATGCTGCGCGTTGTGGACAAGCACGTGAGCGAACTGGCCGATCAGCTCAAGGAGCGCCGCGTGAACATCCGTCTGACAGAAGCAGCGCGGAACCGCTTGGCGGTGCTGGGGTATGACCAGGCTTTTGGCGCGCGGCCCATGGCCCGTGTGGTGCAGGTGGAGATCAAGGACGCCATCGCCCCGGAGCTGCTCTTTGGCAGCCTGCAAAAGGGCGGCGAGGTGCTGGTCGACCTTGCGCCAGGGACGGACATCGAAGCCCCGGCCAAGACGGGCAGCTCCAGTTGCGGCACGTGTTCCGGCGAGTTCATCTTCCGCTACACGGCGCTTGAGACGCTGGCCCAGCGCCCGGAACCAGCACTGGCGCAGTGACCATTTACCGCCTTTTCAACGAGCCGGTGTTTCCAGATCCGGCCGAGGCGGACCCCGACGGCCTGCTGGCCATAGGCGGCGACCTTTCGTCGAAGCGATTGGTTGCCGCCTATGCCCAAGGCATCTTCCCTTGGTATTCCCAAGGTTCTCCCATCCTCTGGTGGTCGCCCGACCCGCGTCTTGTGCTGTTTCCCAAAGAACTGCACGTGCCGGGCAGCCTCAAGCGCGTGCTCAACTCCGGCCGCTTCCGCTTCACCCTCGACAACGCCTTCGGGCAGGTCATCCGCGCCTGCGCGGCCACACAACGCCCGGAGCAGGACGGCACCTGGATCATGCCGGAGATGATAACCGCATACGAGGAACTGCACGCCTTGGGCCTGGCCCACAGCGCGGAGGCCTGGCGGGACGGCGTCCTGGTGGGCGGCGTGTATGGCGTCGCCCTGGGCAGCGTGTTCTTCGGGGAGTCCATGTTCCATGCGGAGCCGGACGCCAGCAAGGCGCTTTTTGCGACCTTGGTGCGCTGGCTTGAGGCTCGCGGCTGCTCGCTCATAGACTGCCAGCAGACCACGGCGCATTTGCTGCGCTTTGGCGCAAGGGAGATTACGCGGCGGGAGTTTTTGAACCGGGTGACGGAAGGGCTGTGCACCAATGCTCTGACCGGCGCATGGAACACGAAAGAAGATTTTCAGAAAACCGGAGGCAGGAGCGGCGGTTAGTCAGCCGCTTTGTCCGGCAATCAGTCTTTGCAAAGACGCACGACCTCTGCCGCGATGGACGTGAGCGGCATGACCTTGTGCACGCCGCCGTGCTTGATGGCCTCCGCAGGCATTCCGAACACCACGCACGAGGCCTCGTCCTGGGCAATCGTGTACGCCCCGCCGTCGAACATCTCGCGCATGCCCTTGGCGCCGTCGTCGCCCATGCCGGTCATGATGACGCCCACTGCGTTCTTGCCGGCGTAACGCGCGCCGGAGCGGAACAGCACATCCACCGAAGGCCGGTGCCGGGAGACAAGCGGCCCATCCTTTACCTCCACATGATAGCGGGTGCCGCTGCGCTTGAGCAGCATGTGCTTGCTGCCTGGCGCAATGAGCGCCTGGCCGCGCAGCAGTGTGTCGTTGTCCTTGGCCTCGCGCACATTGATTCGGCAGACGCCGTCCAGGCGCTTGGCGAAGGCGGCGGTGAAGTGCTCCGGCATATGCTGAACCACGGCGATGGCGGGGCAGTCCAGCGGCAGGGCCGAGAGAAACGTCAAAAGCGCCTCGGTTCCGCCTGTCGAGGCGCCGACAAGGACAACCTTCTCCGTTGTGCGCAGGTTGAAGTTGCCGGGCTGGGCCTTGGCGAGGATGACGTCGGCATCGAGCTTGGGCGTGACCTTGAGGGGCGAGGACGCGGAAACGGCGCGAACCTTGGCCTGGGCCGCCGCGCGCACCGCGTCGATGATGCGGATGCGCGATTCCTCAAGAAATTGCTTGGTGCCGATTTTCGGCTTGGTGATGATCTCCACCGCGCCATATTCCAAGGCGCGGAAGGTGGTCTCGTCGCCATCGACAGCCAGCGAGGAGCAGATGACAACGGGAATGGGGTGCTGGGACATGAGCTTGCGCAGGAAGGTCAGGCCGTCCATGCGCGGCATCTCTATGTCCAGGGTGATGACATCGGGAATTTGCTCACGCATCTTCTCGGCCGCGGCCAAAGGATCGGCCACTGCGCCGATGACCTGAATGTCCGGATCAGACTTCAGAATCTCGATGAGCGTCTGGCGCACGAGGGCGGAATCGTCGACGATCAAGACTCGAATGGGCTTGCCCATCAATGCGCTCCTGTCAATCGCAACAATTTTATATTCTCTTGTATACCGTCGGAGCGACAGGTTCAAGGGGCAAATCCATCCCAGCCAGGCTCTCTGAATGGCCAATGAACAAATACCCGCCAACGGCCAGTTTGCGGCAGAAGCGGGAGAACAGCATCTCCTGGGTCTGGCGGTCGAAGTAGATGACCACGTTGCGGCAAAAGATGATGTCGAGCTGGCCGTCGAAGGAAAACTCGTCCATGAAGTTGAGACGGCGGAACCGCACATGATTGCGCGCATCCGGGCCAATGCGCACCAAGCGGCGCTCGCGGTCCTTGCTGCGCAGAAGATACCGCTTGCGGTACTCCGGAGGTATAGGCCCGATCTTTGCTTCCGGGTAGATGGCGCGCACGGCCATGCGCAGCACATGGGTGCTTATGTCCGTTGCCAAAATGCTGAAATTGAAGCCCGCGTTCACCCGCGCAAATTCGCTCAACACCATGGCCAGCGTGTAGGGTTCCTCGCCGGAAGAGCAGCCCGCGCTCCAGATGTTCACCCCGCGCGACGAACCGCCGCGGGAATAGAGAGTGGGCAGAATCGTGTTTGCAAGAAGATCGAAATGCTTGGGCTCCCGGAAGAAATCCGTGGTGTTAGTGGTCACCACGTCCACCAGGTTGACGAGTTCCTCCTCCATGCCGCGCGGGCTGAAAAGATACTCGCAATACTCCTCGTGCGTGGACATGCTGAGTTCACGAAGGCGCTTTTGCAGCCGGGCCTCAAGCAAGGTCTTCTTCGAGGCGGGCATCTTGATGCCCAATTCGGATTTGATGAATTCGCTGAACCGCTCGAAAATCTTCGTATCCATGTGCGCCAAGCCAGTGCCTTCCATAGCGCAAGGCGACTTGGTCTTGGCGGAATTTGCGGCAGACATGCTGAAAGGGCCTTGCGGTCAGGTGACGTTGTCGGCGACCACGGAGCGTACGAGCCGCGGAACATCGAGTATGAGGGCCAAGCTGCCGTCGCCCTTGATGGTGGCGCCGGAAATGCCTTCCACGTCTCGGTACACGCGGCCAAGAGATTTAATGACCGTCTGGTGCTCGCCAATGACATGATCGACCACGATGCCGATACGGCGCCCCTCAACGCCGGTGATAACGATCTGCTCGATCTCCGGCGACTCGCCCTCGATATCGAACCAGCGGCGCAGGCTGATGTAGGGCACCAGCTCGCCGCGCAGATTGATGATGCGCTTGCGGCCGCTGGGGTCCACGTCCTGCTGGTGCAGCTCCACGCACTCCTCGACCAGGGAAAGGGGGATGACAAAGAAGCCGTCGCCCACCTGGATCTGCAGGCCCTCGATGATGGCCAGAGTCAGCGGCAGGCGGATGGTGATGGTGGTGCCCTGACCCAGCTCGCTTTTTATTTCGATGGCGCCGCGCAGGGAATCAATGGCCCTGTGGACCACATCCATGCCCACTCCACGGCCGGAAATGCTGGTGACCTTGGCCGCAGTGGAAAACCCAGGCTGAAAGATGAGCTTCAACGTCTCGTGGTCGGAAAGCTCAACATCGGGCGCAAGAAGCCCCTTCTCGACGGCCTTGGCCCGGATGGCGACCGGGTCCATGCCCTTGCCGTCGTCGGTAATGCGGATGAGCACCTCAGATCCGGAGTGCTCCGCCTCGAGCAGGATGAGGCCCTGGGCGCGCTTTCCCGCCGCCTTGCGCTCATCCGGCATATCGATGCCGTGGTCTATGCTGTTGCGCAGAAGATGCACGAGGGGATCAGCCAGGCGCTCCAGCACGGTCTTGTCGAGTTCCGTCTCTTCACCGCGGGTCACAAGCTCAATGTCTTTGCCAAGCTCAGAGGACAAGTCGCGCACAAGGCGGCGGAACTTGCTGAAGGCCGAGCCGATGGGCAGCATGCGGATGCCGAGGGTGCTGTCGCGCAAGTCGGCGCTCAACCGCTCCAGTTGCTCTGCAAGTGTCGTAAGCAGCGGATCGCCGCGCTCGGAGACGATTTGAGAAATCTGCGCCTGCACGATGACCAGTTCGCCGACGAGGTCCACCAGGGTGTCCAGCTTGTCAGCAGCGACCCGAAGACTATTTCCAGAATCCTTCAGCGGCGTCCTGGCGGTCTGCGCTTTCGCAGGAGCGGGTTCAGCCGGTTTGCCTGCGGGCGCCGCCGTTTTGGAAGCAGAAGGCGCAGGCGCGGCAGCAACCGGATCTGCAACGTGGTCCCCACTCGTGGCAATCGACGAAGCGGGTGTCGAAGCTGCCGGGACAGCGGAGGCGCCCGGTTCGGAGGGGGCTGCTGGAACAGCAGCGGCTTCAGCGTCGGCAGAGCCCCAGGCGTCCGGGAAACGCCCGTCGGCATCGGCATGGGCGATGTCCACGTCCAGATCAATATCCGTGAAAAAGAACAGATCCTGAATAGCCGAGGCGCTCGCGGTCGAGGTGAGCAGCACTTCCCAGGTCAGGTACAGCGTCCTGGGGTCCAGATCCGCAAGTCCGGGGATACGGCTTTCATCCGCTTTGACCGTGCACTCGCCGAGCGCGCGCAAATCCTCAAACAACGGATCAAGGCTTAATTCCTTGTCCACCTTGGGATCGCGAGGGCGGATGCGGATGCGGTAGGCGACAGGCGTTGCGGGCTCATCCGGCGCCGCTGCGGCCAAAAACATTGCGGCCGCGGCTTCCTCCTCGCCCTGCCCCGCCGTCCCCTCAGCGACGCACGCTGGAGCATCCGTGGCGTTACGGATGGGTTGTCCGGAAAGCAGCGCGCGCACGTCGCACTGAATTTCCTCGCCCTTTTCCGGGCTGCCGTTGCCGCACTCGTCCACGCCGTTCAAGAGGCCCAGAATGTGGTCGCGCGCGGCGAAAGACGTGCTGATGAGATCGCGGGTGACGACAAGCTCGGTGTTGCGGACCTTGTCGAAGATATTTTCCAGGGAGTGGGTGAAATTGGCGATATCGTCGAAGCCGAACATCGCGCCCGAACCCTTGATGGTGTGCAGGGCGCGGAACACGCGGTTCACCAGGTCCAGATCCTGCGGGGAGTCCTCAAGCTCAAGCAAGGTTGTGTCGAGTTCCGCGAGGAGGTCCAAGGCCTCTTCCCGAAAAATCGCACGGCTTTCATCATCGGACATCACAAGGGACTCCAGGGGGCGGGCTGCTATGAAACCGCTTCATGGCCGCGCATGCGGCATGGATGACACTACCGGGGAAAAACCAATAAACCATGCGCCCATTGAAGGTCGGCGCATGTCCAGCGCATCAGACACTAGCCCCTGGCCGTGAAAAAAGCAATGAGCTCCAGGCGTTCGATGAACACCGGCGGAACATATCTTTCTAGCGGGCTGCGGAGTCAAGCACGTCGAATTTTGCGAACTTCATGACAAACGAGGCGCGGCCTTGGGTTGCAGACCGCAAAACTGTCGAGAACCCGAACAGTTGGCGCAGCGCGGCAAAGGCCTGCACAAGCTTCTGCCCGCCTCTATCCTGGATATTCTCGATCTTCGCCCCTTTGGCGCCAAGCAGTCCGACCACATCGCCGATGAAGGCGTCCGGCGCGCTCACCTCCACCCACATGATGGGCTCAAGGAGCATGGACGAGGCCTCAGCAAGCACGCGCTTGAGCGTCATGGCCGCAGCCATGCGATAGCCAGCCGCGCTGGATTCACCCTCGCGCCGGGGCATTTCGAGAACGCGCACGCGCACGTCCTGCACGGGATACCCGCCAAGCACGCCGCAATTGAGGCCATCCTCCAGCCCCTCGGCCACGGCTTCGCTCCAGGCCTGCGGATACTGCGCGCGGTCCAGCTCAAACTGCACCACACGGCCGGAGCCGCGGGGCATGGGCTCGATGCCCAGCCGCACCGCGCCATAGTGCAACACCTCGCCCAGCTCCCGGTGGAATTCTTCCTGCGCCTCGGCCGCGCTTGTGACGGTTTCCTGATACACGACCTGAGGCTTGCCTGTACGGGGCTTGAGACCATGCTCCCGGGCCATGCGCTCCAGCAGCACCTCCAAATGCAGCTCGCCCATGCCGGACAAGATCACTTGGTCCGTGTCGGCATCGCGCGCGACTGTAAGCGTGGGATCTTCCATCAAGTAGCGCTGCAGCACTTCGTCCAGCTTATCCGCCTCTTCCGCGTTGCCTGGCTCTATGGCCAGCGAGATGACCGGCTTGTAGTCCGCAATCTGCTCCAGCAAGATGGCGTCGTCCTTGCGCGCAAGGGTGTCTCCGGTGCGGCCGAAACGCATTCCCGCAGCGGCGACGATCTCTCCCGCCTTGGCCATCTCGATCTTTTCACGGCGGTCGGCATGCAGACGAAACAACCTGGCAACGCGCTCCTCAGTCCCATGCGTAACGTTGAAGACGGTTTCGCCCTCGGCCAGGCAGCCGGAATACACGCGCAGAAACGATTGCTTGCGGCCGGACTCCATGACGACCTTGAACACCAGAGCCGAAAGCGGCGCCTCCGGATCAGGCGGGAAGCTTTTTGGCAGATGCGTCGCAGGGTCGACGCCCGCCTGCTGCGGAACATCCAAAGGACTCGGCAGATAGGCGCACACGGCGTCCATAAGCGGCTGCACGCCTGCGTTCTTAAGGGCGGAGCCAACGAACACCGGAACGAGCTTCAGGCCAATAACAGCGGACCGTATGGCCGCGTCGATGGCTTCAGGCGCGATTTCCTCTCCCGAAAGATACGCGTTCATCACGCCCTCGTCAGTGTCGGCCAGGGTCTCCAGCATGGCGTCGCGCCAGGGGGCCACGCGCTCGCGCTCGGCCTGGGTGAGGGGAGAACGAGAGTATTCAGCGCCACGGCTATCGGCATCGAACACAAGCCGCTCCATGCGCACCAAGTCGAACACGCCGCGGAATTCCGTCCCTTCGCCGTCCGGGGCTTGCACGGCCAAGGTGTTGGCTCCCAGTTTTTCGCGCATGGACTGCAGCACGGCGGCATAATCCGCGCCAAGCCTGTCAATCTTGTTGACGAAGGCCAGCTTGGGCACGTGGTAGCTTTCGCTCTGCCGCCAAACCGTTTCGGATTGCGGCTCCACGCCGCTTACCGCGCAAAAAACGCCAATGGCTCCGTCAAGCACGCGCAGGGAGCGCTCCACCTCGACGGTGAAGTCCACGTGCCCGGGAGTATCGATGAGGTTCACCGTATGCCCGAGCCACTGACAGGAGGTTACCGCCGAGGCGATGGTGATGCCGCGCTCCTGCTCCTCCGGCATGAAGTCCATGGTGGCGGTGCCCTCATGAACCTCGCCCAGGCGGTGGATGCGCCCGGCGTAGAAGAGAATGCGCTCGGACAAGGTGGTCTTGCCCGCGTCTATATGCGCAATGATGCCGATATTGCGGATGTTATGCAGATATTTTGAGGAAATCGGCTTTTTGCTCACGGTCTGCGGCCTCGCATAGGGCTTTGAGTCAGGAGGACGTGCTGAAAATCTGCTGCTGACGCACAAAGAAACCCGGCTCAAGCCCAGGCCAGCACCACAGCCCAAGACATTCCTCCGTGACGGTCACAAGCCCCCTGCCCTGGCCTGCGCGCGCCTGCGGAAGAAGATCAAGATCGCGGCGCACTGTGTGGAAGCGCTTCCAGGCCGTTTCGTCAGGGACGGCCTTGTGCGCCCCAGGAGGCACGCCGCCGATCTCAAAATTCAGCAGGCCGTACAATAACGAGACGTCCAGAGGCGGAAACTGGTGCGCAGTGTCCCGCCACACCCCGCACGCGCGGGGCGCACGCAAGGGCTC
>Ga0209800_10001994_pt1 | contig 19115 bp, 15 predicted proteins | sample Higcelweek8metaG_FD_187174 | JGI IMG/M metagenome (GOLD analysis project Ga0209800, IMG submission 187174) | Freshwater pond sediment microbial communities from the University of Edinburgh, under environmental carbon perturbations - High... | ecosystem: Environmental > Aquatic > Freshwater >...
TTTTCTTCAGCTCTTTTTCGGCGGCCTCTCCCGGGGCAGCGTGTACGCCCTCATCGCCCTGGGCTACACAATGGTTTACGGCATCATCGAACTCATCAACTTCGCCCATGGCGAGATCTACATGATCGGCGCCTTCATGGGGCTCATCGTGGCCGGCGTGCTTACGGCCATGGGCTGGCCAGCCCTTTCCATCCTGGCCATCGCCCTGGTGATTTCCGTGCTGTATTCCGCCGCCTACGGCTACACGGTGGAGAAGATCGCCTACAAGCCACTGCGCGGCGCACCGCGCTTGGCGCCGCTCATTTCCGCCATCGGCATGTCCATCCTGCTGCAGAACTACATCATGCTCGCGCAGACCCCGGACTTTCTGCCCTTCCCGCGCCTCATCCCCGACCTTGACTTCATGACGCCGTACCAGAGCTTCATGGGCACCAGCGACCTGTTCATCGTCGTCACTTCGCTCGTGGTCATGGTCGCGCTGACTCTGTTCATCAAGTTCACCCGCATGGGCAAGGCCATGCGCGCCACGGCCCAGAACCGCAAAATGGCCATGCTCGTCGGCGTCAACGTCGACCAGGTCATCTCCATGACCTTCATCATCGGCTCGGGCCTGGCTGCCGTGGGCGGCGTGCTCATCGCCTCGCACATCGGGCAGATAAATTTCTACATCGGCTTCATCGCGGGCATCAAGGCATTCACCGCCGCGGTTCTGGGCGGCATCGGCAGCATCCCCGGAGCCGTGCTGGGCGGCCTTGTGCTCGGCTGGACCGAAAGTTTCGCCACGGGCTATGTGTCGAGCGACTACGAGGACGTATTCGCCTTCTGCCTGCTCGTGCTTATCCTGATCTTCCGCCCCGCCGGCCTCTTGGGCAAGCAGCGGGCACAGAAGGTGTAGCGTCATGGCCGCAGAAAAACTCGCCGCGAATTTGAAGAAATCCGCCATTGCCGCTCTGTGGCTGGCGTTTTTGACCCTGCCCATCATCGTCATCCGCGTGGATACGGTGGAGCAGACCGTCACCTGGCGCTGGATGCATCTGGCGTACATGCTGGTGGGCAGCTTCGTGCTCGCCGTCATCTGGCACTTCATGATGGACCGCCGTGACCGCGGCGCGGCCATCCGCGCGGCCGATGGCGGCGACGCGGAATCGGCCTTGAGCCGCTTTGTGAACAACCCGCGCGTGACCAAGCCGCTCATGGCCTTGGGCTTTCTTGTGGCGGCCGCCTTCCCCTGGGTGTTCTCCATGTATCAGACGAACATCCTCATCAGCGCCCTCATCTACGTCGTGCTGGGCCTGGGGCTCAACATCACCGTGGGCCTGGCCGGGCTGCTCGACCTGGGCTATGTGGCCTTCTACGCCGTCGGCGCATACGCTTACGCGCTGCTGAACTTTCACTTCCACCTGGGTTTTTGGACTGTTCTGCCCCTGGCCGCCATTTTGGGCTCGTTTTTCGGCATCCTGCTCGGCTTCCCGGTCCTGCGCCTGCGCGGCGACTATCTCGCCATCGTGACCCTGGGCTTCGGCCAGATCGTGAAGCTGGTTTTGGAGAACTGGAATTCTTTCTCCTTCGGCCCCAGCGGCATCTCGAACATCTCCCGGCCAAGCTTTTTCGGCATCCCGTACTCGGTTGAGCAGGCCACAACCTACATCTACTACATCATGCTCGGCCTTGTGCTGCTGGCCATCGTCATAACGGCCCGGCTCAAGGATTCGCGCATCGGCCGCGCCTGGCTGGCCCTGCGCGAGGACGAGATAGCCTGCCAGGCCATGGGCATCGACAACACCAAGGCCAAGCTTCTGGCCTTCAGCCTGGGCGCCACCCTGGCCGCGGTCATGGGCGCGGTGTTCGCCGCCAAAACCACCTTCATCAATCCGGCCAGCTTCACCTTCATGGAGTCGGCCATGATTCTGGCCATCGTGGTGCTGGGCGGCATGGGCTCGGTGCTCGGCGTCATCCTAGGCGCGTTCCTCCTGATCCTGCTGCCCGAGTACATGCGCGCCTTCTCCGAGTACCGCATGCTCATCTTCGGGGCCACCATGATCGTGGTCATGGTCTTCCGTCCGCAGGGAATCATCAAGGCGCGGCGCAAGGTCTACAAGATCAACACGGAAGCAGCATGATGGAACACGACAAAAACGCGGTCCTGGCGGTCCGCAACGTCAGCATGAATTTTGGCGGTTTGCGCGCGCTGAGTGATGTGGACCTGGAAGTGCGCAAGAGCGAAGTCGTGGCGCTCATCGGCCCCAACGGCGCCGGCAAAACCACGTTCTTCAACTGCATCACCGGCATATACACGCCCACGGACGGCGATGTGGTGGCAGTTCTGCGCGACGGCAAGGAAAAGCGCATCAACGGCATGCGCACCAACCACGTGTGCGAGCTGGGCATGGCCCGCACCTTCCAGAACATCCGGCTTTTCCCCTCCATGACGGCCCTTGAGAACGTCATGATCGGTCGGCACTGCCGCACCAAGCAGGGCGTTCTGGGCGCCATCCTCCGCTGGCCCAAGGCCAAGCGCGAGGAGCAGGAAGTGGTGGACAGGAGCTACCAGCTTTTGAAGAAGGTGGGTCTTGAGAGCGTTGCCAACGAGTACGCCCGCAATCTGCCCTATGGCGCGCAGCGGCGGCTTGAGATCGCCCGCGCCCTGGCCACCGAGCCCTTTCTGCTCCTGCTCGACGAGCCCGCCGCGGGCATGAACCCGCAGGAGACCTTGGAACTCAAGGAAATGGTCATCCGCATCCGCGAGGAATTCCAGGTCTCCGTGCTGCTCATTGAGCACGACATGAAAATGGTCATGAGCCTTTCGGACCGCATCTACGTGATGGAATACGGCCGCGTCATTTCAACCGGCACCCCGGCGGAAGTCAGCGCCGACCCGCAGGTCATCCGGGCTTATCTGGGCGAGGAAAGCGATGCTTGAGCTTAAGAACATCGACACCTACTACGGCAACATCCAGGCCCTGCGCGATGTGAGCATCAGCATCGGCGAGGGTGAGATCATCACGCTCATCGGCGCCAACGGCGCGGGCAAGAGCACCACGCTCATGACCATTTGCGGCGTTGTGCCCGCGCGCAGCGGCGAGGTCCTCTTCGAGGGCAAGCCCATCGGCGATCTTTCGCCGGACAAGATTGTGCGCATGGGCATTTGCCAGGTGCCGGAAGGCCGGCTCATCTTCCCGGACCTGACCGTGCAGGAGAACCTGGACATGGGCGCTTTTCTGCGCTCCGACAAAGAGGGCATAAGCCGCGACCTGGACCAGGTGTTCGGCCTGTTCCCCATTTTGCTGGAGCGACGCAAGCAGCTTGGCGGCACGCTTTCCGGCGGCGAACAGCAGATGCTCGCCATATCCCGTGCGCTTATGGCCCGGCCCAAGGTGCTGCTGCTCGACGAGCCGTCGCTTGGCCTCGCCCCGCTCATCATCCGGCAGATTTTCGACATCATCAAGCAGATCAACCGCGAGAGCAACACCACCATCTTTCTGGTGGAGCAGAACGCCAACCAGGCCCTCAAGGTGGCGCACCGGGGCTATGTCATGGAGAACGGGCGCATCACCCTCGAGGACTCCTGCGACAAGCTGCTTGCCAACGATGCGGTGAAAAAGGCATACCTGGGCCTGTGATCAGGCCTGATTTTCATAGCAATCAGAACACGAAACGGGCCGCACGGCCGTCGGGAGGATAAAGATGCAGGACAAGATCATCGGCAAGGCGCTAACCTTTGACGACGTGCTGCTCGTTCCAGATTATTCTGAGGTTCTGCCCGACAGCGTGGACGTCTCCTCCCAGTTGACGCCCGAAATCCGCCTGAACATTCCGCTTTTGTCCGCCGCCATGGACACCGTCACCGAAGCGCGCATGGCCATCAGCATGGCGCGCACCGGCGGCGTCGGCGTCATCCACAAGAACATGAGCATCCGCGACCAAGTGCGCGAGGTCGACAAGGTCAAAAAGTCCGAGTCCGGCATGATCCACGACCCCGTGACCGTGCACCCGGACGACAATGTGGGCAAGGTGCTCGCGCTCATGACCGAGTTCCGCATTTCCGGCCTGCCCGTGGTGCGCGGCGACAAGCTCGTGGGCATCGTCACCAACCGCGACGTGCGCTTCGTCACCGACAACAACACGCCCGTTTCCGAGGTCATGACCAGCCGCAACCTCATCACCGTGCCCGAGGGCATCAGCGACGAGGAAGCCAAGCGCCAGCTGCACCAGAACCGCATCGAGAAGCTGCTTGTGGTCGATGACGAGAACCAGCTGAAGGGCCTCATCACCATCAAGGACATCGAGAAGGTCAAAAAGTACCCCAACGCCTGCAAGGACGACAAGGGCCGCCTGCGCGTGGGCGCGGCCGTCGGCGTCGGCCAGGACGGCATCTCCCGCGCCGAGGCGCTCCTGCGCGCCGGGTGCGACTTCCTCGTGCTCGATTCCGCCCACGGGCATTCCCGCAATATTTTGAACGCCACCCGCGCCCTGCGCGACGCCTTCCCCGACGCGCAGATCATCGGCGGCAACGTGGCCACCTACGAGGGCGCCAAGGCCCTCATCGAGTCCGGCGTCGACACCGTGAAGGTGGGCATCGGCCCCGGCTCCATCTGCACCACGCGCATCGTCGCGGGCGTGGGCGTGCCGCAGATCACCGCCATCCTGGAGGCGGGCCGCGCCTGCCGCGAGGCGGGCAAGTGCATCATTGCCGACGGCGGCATCAAGTTCTCTGGCGACGTGGTGAAGGCCCTGGCCGCCGGCGCGAACACCTGCATGATGGGCTCGCTTTTCGCGGGCACCGAGGAAAGCCCCGGCGAGACCATTCTGTACCAGGGCCGCACGTACAAGATCTATCGCGGCATGGGCTCCATCGACGCCATGAACGCGGGCAGCTCCGACCGCTACTTCCAGGACAAGAGCAAGAAGCTGGTGCCGGAAGGCATCGTGGGCCGCGTGCCCTTCCGCGGACAGGTGACGGAAAGCATCCACCAGCTTGTGGGCGGCCTGCGCTCCGGCATGGGCTACCTCGGCTGCGCCACCATCGATGAACTGGGCGAGAAGGCCCGCTTCATGGAGATCAGCGCCGCCGGACTGCGCGAAAGCCACGTGCACGACGTCATCATCACCAAAGAATCCCCCAACTACCGCGTCGAGTCCTAGCCAGGACCGCGAAAAGGGTCGCCCCATGCAGCACGAAGAAAAGGTCATCATCATCGACTTCGGGTCCCAGGTCACCCAGCTTATCGCGCGGCGCATCCGCGAGGCCGGGGTGTATTCCGAGATCCACCCCTGCACCAGCGATCCCGCCGTCATCAAGGCCATGAATCCCAAGGCGCTGGTGCTTTCCGGAGGGCCCTCCAGCGTGCACGACGAAGGCGCGCCCCCGCTGCCCAAGGAATATCTCAGCTGGGGCCTGCCGATTCTGGGCATCTGCTACGGCATGCAGATTCTGGCGCACACCCTCGACGGCGAAGTTACCCGCTCCCAGGACCGGGAATACGGACGCGCCGAGTTTGAGGCCGTGGGCGACTGCGCGCTTTTTGACGGCGTGGAGAAGAAGGACGCCCTGACCGTGTGGATGAGCCACGGCGACAACGTGGGCAAGCTGCCCACGGGCTTCACCCGCATCGGCAAGACCGGCAGCCTGGAAAACGCCGCCATGGCCGATCCGGCGAGGAAGATCTACGCCGTGCAGTTCCACCCTGAGGTCGCGCATACGGACCAGGGCGAGCGCATCATTTCAAACTTCCTGTTCAAGATCGCCGGGTTGAAGCCGGGCTGGACCATGACCTCCTTCGTGGAGTCGTCCATCAAGACCATGAGCGCGCAGGTGGGCGAGGGCAAGGTGGTCCTCGGCCTCTCCGGCGGCATCGACTCCACCGTGGCCGCTGTGCTGCTGCACCGCGCCATCGGCAAGCGCCTGTACTGCATCTTCGTCGACAACGGCCTGCTGCGCACAGGCGAGCGCGAGGAAGTCATCGACTTCCTGGAAAAGCACTTCGACCTGAACGTGAAGTGCATCGACGCCCGCCGCGAGTTCCTGGACAAGCTCAAGGGCGTGGAAGATCCCGAGCAGAAGCGCAAGATCATCGGCTACACCTTCATCGAGGTGTTCGACCGTGAAGCCAAGGCCATTGAGGGCGTGCAGTTCCTGGCCCAGGGCACCCTGTACCCGGACGTCATCGAGTCCATCTCCTTCAAGGGCCCCAGCGCGGTCATCAAGAGCCACCACAACGTGGGCGGCCTGCCGGAAAAGATGAACCTGAAGCTCGTTGAGCCCCTGCGCGAGCTGTTCAAGGACGAAGTGCGCAAGGTGGCGGCCGAGCTCGGCATGCCCGAGAACATCATCTGGCGGCACCCCTTCCCGGGCCCGGGCCTGGCCATCCGCGTCATCGGCGAGATCACCGACGACCGATTGGAGATTCTGCGCCAGGCGGACAAGATCGTGCAGCAGGAGCTGCAGGCCAGCGGCTGGTACCGCAAGGTCTGGCAGGGCTTCGCCGTGCTTCTGCCCCTCAAGACCGTGGGCGTCATGGGCGACGACCGCACCTACGAGCACGTCATCGCCCTGCGCATCGTGGACAGCATCGACGCCATGACCGCAGACTGGTCGCGCCTGCCCACGGAGATCCTGGCCCACATGTCGAGCCGCATCATCAATGAGGTGAAGGGCGTGAACCGCGTGGTCCTCGACATCTCCTCCAAGCCGCCCAGCACCATCGAGTGGGAATAGGCGGTGGGCAGTGCAACTCAGACAAACGGAACGACTGCCATATAGAAGGGAAATTGACGGACTTAGAGCATTGGCTGTGCTTGCAGTCATCTTATCTCATGCGGGTTTCACTGCCTTTAGTGGGGGGTTTGTCGGGGTTGATGTTTTTTTTGTTATCAGTGGTTTTTTGATTACGGCGATTCTGGTGCAAGAACTTGAGGCAGGGAAGTTTTCGATTCTAAAATTTTATGAGCGACGTGCTAGGCGCATTCTTCCAGCGCTATTTATTGTATTGTTTATAACTGTCCTGCTTGCGTGGATTTTTCTCTCGCGCATTGATCTGATCAACTTTTCGAAAAGTGTTACGGCTGTCTCCTTTTTTGTATCGAATATATTTTTTAAAAATGATGGCGGATACTTCGAAACTGCATCAACGTTGAAACCACTTTTGCATACATGGAGTCTTGCAGTAGAAGAGCAGTATTATGTTTTATTTCCAATTATCTTGTTCTTCTTGTGGAAGTTGGGACGGCGTTGGGTCATCCTTTCACTTGTCTTGATCGCTGCCATCAGTCTTGGCGTTGCAGAATACAATGCCATCCACGATCCGACCAAAGCCTTTTATGTTTTACCGACGCGAGCGTGGGAACTAGCGGTTGGTGCGTTGCTTTTGTTGAGTCAAGCTGAAGGACATAATGTTGGAGCCAGCTCGAATATTATGAGACAGTTCCTGAGTATCGTGGGTTTAGCTCTCATTCTTAGTGCTGTTTTTCTTTTTGATAAGAATACAACTTTCCCAGGAGTGCACGCACTCGTGCCAGTTATTGGTGCCGCACTTCTCATTGGGTGCGCTCAGCCTGACACCGCAGTGGGTAAACTTTTGGGATCAAAATTCCTGGTTTTGATAGGATTGATTAGCTATAGCGCATACTTGTGGCACAATCCACTGTTCGCGTTTGCTCGATACTCTCAGGCGCAAGTAAGTAATGTGGTGATGCTGATGTTGAGTGCCGCATCACTGGTTTTGGCATTTTTTTCTTGGAAATATATTGAGCGCCCTTTCCGGAACCGACAATTTTTGTCTCGCGTTGCCATTTTTAAGCTCAGTGCTGTGGGTAGCTTTTTTTTTGTTGTGATTGGCGTTACATCCGCAGGAGCATTGAATGATTCGTCTTTTGGTGGGAGTGAATCCGATCTTGCCCAGATGTTGACTAAGCATAGTGCTGTGTATGGTTGCAATCTTGATGAAAGAAAGCTTGTAAAATACAGAATTCAATATTCAAATAAACCAGTACAGACACTTGTTTTAGGCTCATCGCGTGTTTTACTCATTGGTAACAGCAATTTGGGTCAAGGTGTTATGAACCTTGGAATGAGCGGCGCCACGGTAGAGGATGATGTTGCGGTTGCTGGCCTCGCCTTTGAAAAATACGATCCCAGGTTGATTCTCATTGGAGCTGATCCGTGGTTGTTTAATTCGAATTCTGGCCAGGATCGATGGAAGTCTCTGCAAGACGAATATCACTATGCGCTGATGGCGTTGCAGGGAGGGAAGAATTATGCCTCCCGAAGCCAGACCTCGTCGTTTTCCGAAAAGGACGACGTTTTATCATTCTTATGGCCATCACAGATTTTAAACAAAATGTATCAGTCGGTAAATATTGCGAATGAATACGCTGAGGATGATACACCGGCTCTTAGAGACAAAATCCGTAGTGATGGGAGTCATGTTTATAACACTGTCTTTGCTGCTCATAGTAAACAGGAGATTGAGCGCAGCTTTGAACCGCTGCTGAATTATTCAATGTCAAAATATGTTTTTTCGAATGAAAAGCATGATATTTTTAAGAAACTTGTGCTTCGCTGCCGTGATTTCGGTGAGGTGGTGTTGGTCCTCACTCCATATCACCCAAAGCTTTATAGCAAAATGCAGCAGAGAAAAGAATTCTTAGATTCTGAGAATAGGTTTAGGTTGTTAGCTGAGACTACTGGAGCCAGAATTATTGGTTCTTACGATCCGAGTGTTGTCGGTTGCTCCGAGGATGATTTTTACGATGGTATGCATCCGAAAGAAAAATGCATGGATCATGTTATTTCAATATTACTCAGCGACTGACGCACGCAATTATTAAGCTGTATTTTATTTGTATCTTGCTCACCTTGTTGCTGGGTAATGCCTCATTTCAGCTTAAGTACTACGGCGCGAAGCTCTTGTGCGTAAAGTGTTGACGAAGGCATGCCAAAGAATACACAGATGCGCATGGGCAATTATTTACAATGACTATTAAAAGACAGATGTTTGGCTTGCATTATATCCTGGCTCCATAGATAATGTTGACGGACCGGCTATTGGGTCCCAGGAAGGCGTATGTTCGGAACCGGTGAAATGCTTCTCATCGCCCTCGTGGCGATCATCGTGGTGGACCCCAAAAAATTGCCCGACCTCATGAAGGGGTTGGGCAAGGCTCTTGGCGAGTTCAAGCAGATGAGCGGCGAGTTCAAGCGCACCATTGAGCGCGAGACGGAAGCGGCCGATTTTGAAAAGCGCAAGGCCGAGGCGCACGAGAACTTGTACGGCAAGGGCGCTCAGACCCCGGACCAGACTGGAGACCAGGCCGCGACGCCGGACCACAAGCCCGAGGGTTCCGTAGACGCCGCGCAGGAGCACGAGCTTCAGCCCGAGGAATACCCGCAGCAGCCCCCGGTGGAGCGCGCGGAGACGGGCGCAGAGCCAGCTGGAGACGCTGGCCTGACCCCTTTTGATACGACTGTTGAAGCGCCTGTCTCTTCCGCTGAAGGGGCATTCGGCGATGCTGCCGAGACGCCTGCCGTTTCTGTTGAGACGCCTGCCGAGCCGGTCGCGGAAGCACCTTCTGCGGAATCTTCTGCCGCGGAGCCGCCGCTCGAAACTCCGGCCGAGGCTTCCGCTCCCGTAGAGCCCGCCGCTGCCGCGAGCGCCCTGGCCGCCGAGCCTGAAGCCGTCGCTGCTGAACATTTCGAGCCCGCGTCCGAGACATCGGAAAGCACTGCGGAGCCGATTACCGCCGCTCCTGCCGAGGCGTCTGCCGAAACTTCCGCCGTGACGTCCTCTGAGACGTCCGCCGAGACGCCTGATGGGACGTCCGATGTTCCGGCTGAAGCCGCGCCAGCAGATGTTCCAGCCGTGTCTGCATCTGATTTGCCTGCCCCGGCCGCCGAGGCCGCTGCGCCCGCCGTGTCCGAACCCGCGCCCGCGCCCGCCGTGGGCGGAGATGGCGGCGAGGTTCCGCCGCCGCCGAAAGGGGACGACGCCGTGGGCGAGGGATTTGCTGGCCGCATGAGCCTGTTCGGCCACCTGCAGGACCTGCGCAAGCGGCTCACCCGCAGCGCCATCGCCATGGTGGTGGGCTTCCTGGTGTGCTACGCCTTTGCCGGGCAGATGCTCAAAATGCTCATGCAGCCCATGCTCAACGTCCTCAAGCAGAGCCACTTTATCTACACGCTGCCCACCGAGGCCTTTTTCACGGAGATGAAGGTCGCGTTCGTGGCGGGCATCTTCGCGGCCAGCCCGTACATTTTTTATCAGATCTTCCAGTTCATCGCGCCGGGGCTGTACTCCCATGAGCGCCGCTGGATCATCCCCATCGCCTTTTGCTCGGCCCTGTGCTTCACCGTGGGCGCGCTGTTCGGCTATTTCGTGGTGTTCCCCTTCGGCTTCGAGTTTTTCGCCAGCTACGCCAGCGACAACCTCATGTTCACGCCCAAGCTGGACGAGTACCTCGACTTCGTGCTGAAGCTGCTCTTCGCCTTCGGCATCGTGTTCGAGCTGCCGCTGTTCCTGTTCTTCCTGGCGCGGCTTGGCGTCATCAGCCACGTGGGCCTGCGCAAGAAGCGCAAGTACGCCGTGCTTGTGGCGTTCATCCTGGCCGCGGCCCTCACCCCGCCGGATGCCGTGAGCCAGACCATGATGGCCGTGCCGCTGTGCATCCTGTATGAGGTGGGCATCTGGCTCGCGTATTTCTTCGGCAAAAAGAAGAAGCCCGAGCCGGAGGAAGCCGCGCCGACGGAAGCCGCCTAAGGTCCCCGGCGCACTGCCTGGAAGCGCCTGATTCGGCGGGCCGTTGCTTGACAACGGCGGGCGGCTCTGGTCATGGGAAGAGGGTGCGCGTCTTTTGCCAGCAAACGTTGCACGTTGGCGGCGCGGGACGAGAGAAAGCGTTTGGACGGGAATAAGGAGAAGCATGGTGGGCAAGCGCGCATCGAGCCTGAAGCGGACGACCAAGGAAACCGACATCCGTGTGGAGCTGTGCCTGGAAGGCGCGGGCGAATGCGCCGTGGCCACGGGCATCGGCTTTGCCGACCACATGCTGACCCTCATGACCTTCTGGGCCGGGTTCGACCTCAAGCTCTCCTGCAAGGGCGATCTTGAGGTGGACGCCCACCACAGCCTGGAGGACATCGGCCTCTCCCTCGGCCAGGCCCTGGCCGAAGCCCTGGGCGACAAGGCGGGCATAGCCCGCGTGGCCAGCGCCAAAGTGCCCATGGACGAAGCCCTGGCCGAAGTGGTCATCGATCTTTCCGGCAGGCCCTATCTGGTTTATGCCGACGACCTTCTGCCCGCGGTCATCGCCGGGGAGGAGAAGGACGTGTGGCGCGAGTTCTTCAAGTCATTGGCGCAGCGGGCGGGCATGAACCTGCACATCCGCTTCGAGTACGGGAAAAATGGCCACCATCTGCTGGAGGCCGCCTTCAAGGCCCTGGGGCTGGCGCTGCGCCAGGCCGTCCAGGTGTGCCGCACGGGCGCGCCCAGCACCAAGGGGAGTGTGGACTGATGCATTTGCGCAAGCCGCTTTCAATCATCATTGTGTTGGGTGCGCTGCTGAGCTTGGCCGCGTGCGGCCCCAAGCCCATTACGCCGCAGCTGCGGCCCGTGGGCAGCATCGCCGTGGCGCCCTTCACTGCGCCCAAATACAACTGGGAGCTTTTGGCCGGCTACTTGCCCGATGAAGGCAAGACCGTGAAGCCGGAGATTCTGGCCGCGCTCGACGCCGACCTGAACCAGAACGCCCGCGCCCACGGCGTGAGCCTGACCGGCACGCCCTCGGCCGTGCGCCAGTGCCAGGAGATCGTGACCTTTGAACGCTCCGGCAAGGCGCGCGAGTCCGCCTGGTCCTACTGGCTGGCCGTTGGCCGCTGCCTGCCCGCGGATTTCATCCTGGTGCCCCAGGTGCTGCGCTGGAAGGAGCTTGAGGGCGGCGGCAATCCGGCCTCCGTGGTGCTGGACCTGTACCTCATCGACGTGAAGAACGAGCGCATGGTTTCCCGCTACCACTACGACGAGACCCAGAAGGCCCTGACCGACAACTTGCTCGACATCGGCAAGTTCGTGAAGCGCAAGGGCGAGTGGGTCACCGCCGATACCCTGGCCAAGGAAGGGATCGAGGCGGGGTTGCGGGAGATGGGTTTGTGATTCTATTCCCCGCTGTTGATATTAAAGACGGGCGCTGCGTGCGCCTGGAGCAAGGCAAGGCCGACGCCGTGACGGTGTTCGGTGACGATCCGGCGGAAAGCGCCCTTTCCTGGGTGCGCCTGGGCGCGCAGTGGCTGCACATCGTTGATCTCGATGGCGCGTTCAGCGGCCTGCCGCGCAACTTCGAGCTTGTGAAGCGCATCTGCGCCGAGTCCGGGATTCCCGTGCAGCTGGGTGGCGGCATCCGCGATTTGGCCACCGCCAAGGCCTACATAGAGGCCGGGGTGGCCCGGCTCATCATCGGCACCATCGCCCTGGAGCAGCCGGAGCTTTTCGCCGAGCTCTGCGCCGCGCTGCCGGGCAAGGTGGGCGTGAGCCTGGACGCCGTGAACGGCCAGCTGAAAAGCCGCGGCTGGGTGGCGGACGCGGGCATGACCGTTTCCGACGTGCTGCCGCGCATCGAGGCGGCCGGGGCAAGCTTCATCATCTACACCGACATCGCCCGCGACGGCATGCAGAGCGGCGTGAACCTGCCCGCGCTGACCAGCCTGTGCGAGGCGACCAAACTGCCTGTGGTGGCGGCTGGCGGCGTCACCAACATGGACGACCTGAGGAACCTCGTGCCCCTGTGCGTAAAAGGCCTTCAAGGGGCCATCACGGGCCGCGCCATCTACGCGGGCACCCTCGACTTCTCCGAGGGCTTGGCCTTCACCAAGGGGCTGCAGGCGGCGTAATCCAGCTTTTGTTTGAACCACGCTGAGCCCTTATGTAGGGGCTCACAATATCAAAAAAAACAGGTGGTTGCCAGCAAGGCTGCCACCTGTTTGCTTTTCTGGGGCCCTGGAGTTCCGCGCACCTCTGTCAAGAGGGTATTTTTGTCTTTATACCGGCCAAGAGTGGGTGATTTTCTTCTGTACATAAAAGCCGTGCTATATTCCGTTGAAATACCTTTGGGGGTCGGATATGGAAGCCACAAGCGCGGACAAACGGATTTGGACCTGGGCACGTGACGACGGCAAGCACGCCGCCGCCGGGATGAGCCTGGGGCCTGTGGGCACGAAGCCCGGCGGGGGCGGCGAGGACCAACCCTATGACGGGCATGGGCAATACCTCGGGGCTGCTGGGCCAAGCGGCATCTCGGGCGGTAGCAAAGTGCGCGGCAAGGTTTCGCAGCCGCAACGGCCGCAATATCCGCCTCCGCCGCCTGCACCCAGGCAGCCGCACCTGACTTACAGCCAGAAATCAGGCGAGTTGCGGGACGCGGATGGCCGTCTCATGGACAAAGGGCATTCCGGCTATGGTGACTATCGCGACAAGCCGGAGTTTGAAGACGAGAAGAATCGGGGCCCCATTCCGCGCGGGAACTACAAGGTCACGGAAGTGATCGAGGATACGACGGCGGATGAACGCCGGAAGCGCATGGGGCAGCACATCCTTCGCCTGGAACCTGCGGATGCGGAAACGCGCCAGCGCCTCAAGGAGATGAACCGTGACGGATTTTGGATTCATAATGGCGAATCGCCAAAGGCCTCACAAGGCTGCATCCTCACGAAGGAAACAACGCGCAGGCAGATTCCCGTGGGCTCAATCCTGCGTGTCATGCTTTAGGCTTGCCCTGCCGCTTCTCTTCGCCTGCTTCCTTCTTGGCCTGCTGGACGGGGAGGTCCTGGCGGGGAACAAGGGCATCGCCGTCACCGCCGAGCCCTTCCTGAAGGTGCAGAACCCGGACCGCAACGTCCCGCCCTTGGGCAGGGAAGGCACTCCGCCCAAGGACATCGCCCCCCGGCACCTGACGGTGGGGCCTTTCGGCCCCACGGACGGACGAGGCGCTGGCGGACTTTACATCCAGCCGGAAACCATGAGGGAAGAACGCATTCCTGGCCTCTTCGGCAAAATTCCAGCGTCGGAACCCAGCCTGGAGGACATGCATGGGGTCGAGGGCTGGTGCTACACCGCAGCCACGCCCAGCGACAAGACCGCAGTGCTCCTGCTCTATGGCGTTTACGGATTCGTGGACGCCATCGCGGTGGTTTCGGACGTGGCGTTCATCCGCCAGCCGAGCCTGTGCGCCCGCACCCCGCGCGTGCACGCCGGGCTGGCCACCCTGAGCGGCATCAGGCTGGGCATGAGCCGCGCGCAGGTGCGGGCCATCCTGGGCAGGCCCATGGCCGCGGACTCCTGGCGCGATGGCATCGAAAGCGTCAAGTGGGAGCCGCTCACCCCGGCGCTGAACCGCAAGCTGGGATGGGAAGAAGGGCGCGCGACCCATCGCACACGGCTTCAACAGGTCGTGGTCTGGTACGAGAAGGACAGGGTCATCGGTTTCGAGGTGGAGGAGTTCAGCCAGGAAGGGCCGTCGCCAAGCTTTATGGGCGGGGCAAATGCGAAAAGCGAGTAGTATCATCCCATCGCGGCACCATGAACGCATTGGGCACACAACTAAATTTTTAGCAGTTTGAGTTTCCTACATAAGGCTGCACGCTGTGGAAAAGGAAAGGGGGCCGTTTGGCCCCCTTTTCGTTTGCTTTATGATCGTCCGCGCGGCGTTATTTCTTCCGCTTGGGCTTCACGCTGCTGAAGCGCTTCACGTCGATGTTATACTTTTTGACCTTGTAGTTGATGATGCGGTAGCTGACGCGCAGGTCCCGGGCGCTTTGCAGCATGTTGCCGCGCGTCTTCTTGAGGGAATCCACCAGAAGCTCCTGCTCGAACTTGGCCACGGCCTCGCCGAAGGACAGGTTGATGCCCGTGGCCGAGCTGTCCGCCGTCTGCAGGGTCGGCGGCAGGTGATACGTGCGGATGACCTCTTCCTCGCAGATGAGCACGGCGCGCTCCACGCAGTTGCGCAGCTCGCGCACGTTGCCCGGCCAGTGGTACATGGAGAGAAGCTCAATGGCTGGAGTGGAGATGCGTTTGATGTTCTTGCCGTATTCTTTGGAGAAATCGGCCAGAAAATGCTCGCACAGGGGCAGAATGTCCTCCCGGCGCTCCCGCAGGGCGGGGATGAACACGGGAAAGACGTTGATGCGGTAGAACAGGTCCTCGCGGAAGCGGCCCTGGGTCAGCAGCTCTTCCAGCGGCTGGTGCGTGGCGCAGATGAGCCGCACGTCGACGGACAGGGTCTGCTCGCCGCCAACGCGCTGAATCTCCTTCTCCTGGATGGCGCGCAGCACCTTGGCCTGGGCATCGAGGGAAAGCTCGCCGATCTCGTCGAGGAACAGCGTGCCGTTGTGCGCCACCTCGAACAGGCCGCGCTTGGTCTGCACCGCGCCGGTGAACGCGCCTTTCTGATGGCCGAAGAGTTCGCTTTCCACCAGCTCGGAGGGCAGGGCGGCGCAATTGAGCTTGATGAGCGGCTTGTCCGCCCTGGGGCTGCCGATGTGGATGGCCTCGGCCAAAAGCTCCTTGCCGGTGCCGGACTCGCCGCGCAGTAGCACTGTGGCCCGGCTGGGGGCCACCTGCCGCGCCTGGCGGAGCACCACGCGCATGCTTTTGCTGGCGGCGACGAAATCCTTGGGCGGGGCCGTATCAAGCCCCGGGTTGATCATGCCCTGCGCCATGAGGTGCTTGTGCAGGGCCATTTCCTCCTGCAGCTGGGCCACCTGGTTGGCGATGAGGTCGGCCACAACCTCCAAAAACTCGCGCTGCCGCTCCAGCTCCGCATCAGGCATGATGTGCAGATCGGCGGAGAGCGCGCCCAGAATTTCCGGTGCGCCGTGGCGGTTGATGACCACGGGCACGCAGACGAAGGCCGAGGTGGCGAGCTCCTCCGGGGAGCGGCCAAAGGCCTTGTTCAAAAACTCGGTGTTCTCCGAGAGCTTGGGGATGATGATGGCCTTGCCGGTTTCGTACACCTGGCCCACCACGCCCTTGCCAGGCGTGTACGTGGCCGGGATGGAGCGCGTGGGGCTGTGCGCCAGGGACAGCCGCAGGCTTTCCGCCTCCGGGTCCATGATGGCCAGGAACACGCGCAGATAGCCCATCTGCTTCGACAAGACCTTGAGCAGGCCGCCCAGGCTCTCTTCAAGCGGCGCGCCGGGGGAAAGCTCGCGCAGAATGCTGCGCAGGGCGGTCAGGCTGCCATCGGGAGCAGAGGTGTTGGCCTCGGTTTTCGCCATGAAGGGGTCCTTGTGATCCTTTTTCGTTTTGCCGTCGTGAAGGGGCTACGCCGGACAGGCGGCGCCGAGCTCCAGCGCCTTCAGATTGATCTCCGCCACCTTGGGCTTCATGGTGGCGCGGATGGTGGCCGCAATGACGTCCTTGCCGAAGGGCAGGGCGCCCAGGGTGCACAGTGCTCCCAAAAGCGCGATGTTGCCGCTCTGCACCGCCCCGGCCTGAACGCCCAGGCTGCGCACGGGCAAAAAGCAGGCGCTGCCGCAACGGGCGGTCACCTTGGCGCGGATCTCCTCCACCGAGGGAGCGGTCTCCTTGCCGGTGGCCACGGAGGGCGGCGGCAGGGTTTCGCTGCTGGAAAGCACGATTCCGCCGGGCTTGAGGTACGGCAGGGCGCGCAGGGTCTCCAGCGGCTCGAAGCCGAGCAGGATGTCCGCCTCGCCCAGGTCGATTTTGGGGCTCTTGCAGCCGATGAGCAGGGTGGATTCGACCACGCCGCCGCGCTGGGCCATGCCGTGGATTTCGCCCGAGGTGACGGGCAGGCCCACGGAAAGCGCCGCGCGGGCGAGCAGAGTCGTGGCGGTGAGGGTTCCCTGGCCGCCAACGCCGGTCATGAAGATGCGCAGCTTGGTGCTCATTTGGCGTCTCCCTTGCGGGCCTTGATGTTTTTGCAAATCTGCAGGCAGAGCATGCAGCCGGAACACAAAAGCGGGTCGATGGCCATCTTGCCGTCCTCCACATAGAAGGCCGGGCAGGCCAGGGTGTTCAGGCAGTCGCCGCAGGAGCCGTCGATGGAGGCCTGGGCGCAGTCCCCGGCGACGTAGGCCACCTGGTTGCGCTTCTGACCGTACGCGCGGCGGGCGAAGAGCGGGCAAGGCTCCTCGGCGATGAGCACGCGCACGCCGGAAAGGCCCTTCAGTTCCTCGATGGCCGCCAGCGTGGCCTTCTGGTTCAGCGGATTGACCTTGCGGATCTGCGTGATGCCGATGCCGCGCACCAGGGGCTCGATGTCCACGCGCACGGGGTTGTCGCCCAGGGTGGTCTTGTCCACGCCGGGGTTGGGCTGATGCCCGGTCATGGCCGTGGTGCGGTTGTCCAGAATGACCACAAGGATGTCGTGGCGGTTGAACACCGCGTTCACCAGGCCGGTGATGCCGGAATGGAAGAAGGTGGAGTCGCCAATGAAGCCGACGACTGTTTGCCCTGCTGCTTTGGCCGCGCCGCAGCCGGCGGAGATGCTGGAGCCCATGCAGAGCAGGAAGTCCGCCGCGCTCAAGGGCGGCAAAAGCCCCAGAGTGTAGCAGCCGATGTCCGAGGAGTAGACGGCGGCATCGCCGAAGACCTTGCGCACGGCCACGTAGGTGGCGCGGTGGGGACACCCGGCGCAGAGGTTGGGCGGGCGGTTCGGCAGGGGCACCACGGGGTCGGCGCCGCAGGAGCAGGCCAGCTTTTCCGGCTCGGGCAGGCCGAGCGCAGCGCGCAGGGCGGACTGCACCATGGCCACGTTGTATTCGCCGAAGCGCGGCAGCGGGCCGGGCGTTTTGCCCAGAATATTCAGCGTGAGGCCGAGCTTTTGGGCCAGGGCGCGGATTTCCGTCTCCAGCACCGGCTCCAGCTCCTCAATGATGAGCAGGGTGGAAAGGCCCTGCATGAAGCCCGCGATGAGCTTCTCCGGCAGGGGGTAGGTGAAGCCGAGATCCAAAACCTTGACCTTGCCGCCCAGGCCGGTTTCATCCAGCGCGTCGGAGAGGTAGGCGCGGCTGATGCCCGAGGCGATGACGCCCACGGCGCCTGCGCCGGAAACGGCGTTGAAGGGCGAGGTTTCTGCGCGCTCGCGCAGGGCCTCGATGCGCTCCAGCTGGCGCAGGTGCATGGGCCGGGCAAAGGCCGGAATGGGCACGAAGCGCGAGGGGTTCTTTTGGAACCCGGCGGGCTTCGGCAGGGTCACGGGAGCGTCCAGGGTCACCGGGCCGCGCAGGTGGTTCACGCGGGTGGTGGTGCGCAGAAGCGTGGGCGCGCCAAGCTCGCGCGAGAGGCCGAGGGCGGCCCGCGTCATGTCCTTGGCTTCCTGGGCCGTCGAGGGCTCGAAGCAGGGCATGCCCGCCAGACGGGCGTAAATGCGGTTGTCCTGCTCGTTCTGGCTGGAGTGGCAGCCGGGATCGTCGGCGGAAAGCAGCACCAGGCCGCCGGGGCTGCCCACGTAGGTCAGGGTCAGCAGCGGATCGGCCGCGACGTTGACGCCCACGTGCTTCATGGTCACTAGGCAAAGGGCTCCGGCCAGGGTCGCTCCGCCCGCCACCTCAAGGGCCACCTTCTCGTTCACGGAGTACTCGAAGGTGTACGCGCCGTCGGGGGAGAGGCGGAAGAACGTGTCCGGCACCTCGGAGGAAGGCGTGCCGGGGTAGCAGCTGACGAACTGGATGCCGGCCTCAATGGCTCCGCGCACGATGGCCTCGTTGCCGAGGAACAGGTGCGTTTCGCCGGGAGCGCCAGCCAAAAGGGGATGCGCCATGGGGGGAGCTTCCTTTAGCTTTTGGGTTTAAGCTGGTTGGCCTTGAACTCGAAATAGGGCTTGGCCGGATTGTCGTCGGTCTTGCCGACGAGCTCGGCGTAGGCGGCGCTGGCCACCTGGGTGTTTCCGGCGGCCTCGGCCGCGACGGCGATCTGCCTAGTGACGGCGGATTTGTATGCCTCCGGGGCCTTTTCCTTGAGCGCGGTCAGCAGGGTCAGTGCGTCCTGGGCCTTGCCTTCGAGCATGAGGCATTTTGCGTGGCCGATGCCCGCAATGGCCTTCATGTCCGGGGAGGAGGAGCCCTCGAGATCGGTCCAGGCCTTGTCGGCCTTGTCGTACTGCTGGCC
>Ga0209800_10001999_pt1 | contig 19098 bp, 15 predicted proteins | sample Higcelweek8metaG_FD_187174 | JGI IMG/M metagenome (GOLD analysis project Ga0209800, IMG submission 187174) | Freshwater pond sediment microbial communities from the University of Edinburgh, under environmental carbon perturbations - High... | ecosystem: Environmental > Aquatic > Freshwater >...
AGTCGAGGGTTCAGGATAGTCCTGAGATATACATTTCAGTACATGCTGACAGGAGTGTTCCTATCGAGTATGTTGTCAACGTGATGAATATTGCAGCGAAGAACCAGTACAAACTAATACTTGCCACCACTCCAAAATAGCGCCGGGGAGCCTCTCTCAAAGGAAAGGAAGCAGGGTCTGATCATCAGCGCCGCAGTGCATCTGTTGCTTGCTTTGCTGATCATTATAGTCACATTTGAGGTGAAGATACCTGAACCTGTTGAAGAGGGTTTGCTTGTCAACTTCGGGTTTGATGAGACAGGAGAAGGTTTGTTTGAACCTGCCCCGGAACCGGTTACTCCTCCTCCCCCTCCGCCGTCAACAGGGGATGCAGGAGCCGAAGAAGCAATCCTGACACAGGATTTCGAGGAGGCTGTTGAGGTGAAAAAGAAAGAGCCAAGTCCTGAGGAATTACGGAGACAGGCTGAGGCGCGTGCAGCTGAGATAAGGCGTCAGCAGGAGGCTGAGGCAGAACGGAAGCGCATTGAACAGGAGGAGGCCGACAGGCGGAAGAGGGAGGAAGAGCAACGGCGTATTGACCAGCAGAATGCAAGGGCCAGGGGCGCTTTCAGCAACGCAGGTAATGTAGGTACTTCTGGCCAGAACCAGGGTGTAGCCGGCGGGCAGGGCAACCAGGGTGTTCCGACAGGTAGTCCTGATGCACCCAATTACGGACCTGGAGGTGGTCTGGGTACCGACGGTATATCATTTAACCTGGGGGGAAGGAGGGCTCAGTCGCTCTACAAACCAGCCTACGATATCCAGAAAGACGGAATAGTTGTTGTCGCAGTGACAGTTGACCGTTCCGGAAGGGTCACCGATGCTACCCCCGGCATCAAGGGATCGACTACACTCGATGAGAATCTCCTTAAGCTGGCAAAGGAAGCGGCGTTGAAGACCAGGTTCGAGGAGAATAACGACGCCCCTGTCATTCAGAAAGGAACCATCACCTACGACTTCAGGTTCAAATAAGACTCCACGCCAGGATTTTGTGTCTGATCCATGGTAACACCCAACTGATCACCACAACATTTACACCTTTTCCCCCGGGTTAGAATCACAGGGTTATTCTGTTTCAGAACTGACGCAATACCAGGTCAAATACACCCGTCAGTTTTAGTGCAGAGGCCAGAACAGCCACCAGCAGTATTATCCTCACCACTTTTGGTCCCCAGCTAACAGCCACCCGTGAGCCGAGCCACGCCCCCACCCCCTGGCCGGCGGCCAGGATAATGCCGTAGAGCCAGAAGACCTGGTCACTTATGATGAAGACCACCAGGGCCAGAGCAGTCATTGCAGCCACAATGAACACCTTGTGGGCATTTGCCTTTGTGAGGTCCATACCGGCACCAAGCACAAGGGCACCAAGCAGAAAGAAACCGACACCGGCCTGAATGAAACCGCCGTATATTCCAATAAAAAAGAAGATAACCGGAACCCACCACCGGCGCCGCATGGAAGCAGAAAGAGCATGTTCACGAACCCATTGCTCAGGTTTGTACAGTATAATGAAAAACATTATAATCAGCAGGCCACCTATCAGCAGCTCCATTATCCGCTCATTGATCCTGACAGCCACCAGTGATCCCAGCAAGGCGCCGGCTATGGCGGGAAGTGACATCCAAAGCCCCTCTTCAACAGTAAATAGTTTCTGTTTCTTAAAGCTGACACTGCTCACAATACTCTGTACAAGAACGCCGATCCGGTTGGTGCCGTTGGCAACATTGGCTGGTAGGCCCAGAAACATCAGAAGGGGAAGTGTTATGAGTGATCCGCTCCCGGCCAGGGTGTTTACAAATCCCGCAAAGAGGCCGGCGGCTATCACAGCCAGGTACATGTACCATTCCATCAGAGGAGGGAACTATCTCTCAAGGATCTCTTTGACAGACATCTGGAGGTTTTCAATCAGCTCACTGTCCTTGATGACATAATCAGCTATCCCTTTACGGGCGAATTCGAGAACCACGGCTCCCTCTTCCTGGGCTGACAGCATGATGACAGGAACTCCGGGTGCCAGTTTTGTTATCTCATCATAGGCCTCCATCCCGTTCATCGTGACCTGCCCTTCCTTCATGAACCAGAAATCAAGGATGATGAGGTCAGGCAGTTCCTCCCCGATTGCTGCTATACACTCCTCGGCATATGCATATGTTCTGACCCTGTAGCCTGCTGTCTCCAGCCGGGCTGAGACCAGGCTTGTTACAACAGGGTCATCATCAACAACAAATATCAGGTTATCAGGTTGGGTGCTAACTTTTTCCATTACAGCAAAAATAATAAAGGAATTGGTAATTTCCTACATGGCAAAAAGCGGGTAGTCTTTCATCATCTTCACCACCTTTTCTCCAACGGATGAAATTATTGTCTCATTTTCAATGTTTACAAGTACCTCGTCAAGAAGGCTGACAATTGTTCCCATGTCTCTTTCCTTCAGGCCCCGGGTTGTCACCGCGGGCGTACCCACCCTGATACCTGAAGTAAGGAAGGGTGATCTGGAGTCAAACGGCACCATATTCTTGTTGACTGTTATATGAGCTTTCACGAGGGTATTTTCAACTTTCTTGCCGGAGATCTCCGGGAAGCGTGTCCTGAGATCGATAAGCATTGAGTGGTTGTCTGTTCCGTCTGATATTACCTTGTAGCCCAGACTCATGAAGGCATCGGCCATCACTGCCGCGTTCTTTTTTACCTGCTGCTGGTAAGTGCGGAATTCAGGTGTCAGCGCTTCGCCGAATGAGACAGCCTTGGCGGCGATTACATGCTCCAGCGGTCCGCCCTGGATTCCCGGGAAGACGGCTGAATTGAGCATTGCCGACATCATTTTTATTTCTCCCTTGGGTGTTGTCACTCCCCACGGATTCGGGAAATCTTTTCCAAGAAGGATTATGCCTCCCCGCGGACCTCTCAGGGTCTTGTGGGTGGTTGAGGTAACTACATGTGCATATTTGAGAGGATTCTCAAGAATTCCGGCGGCGATCAGGCCGGCCGGGTGTGCCATGTCAATCATGAGCATAGCTCCTGCTTTGTCGGCTATTGCCCGCATCCGTGCATAGTCCCACTCTCTTGAATATGCTGATGCTCCGCCAACAATCAGTTTTGGCTTCTCCCTGAGTGCCACCTCCTCCATCATGTCATAGTCAACCCTTCCGGTTTCTTCCTTCACCCCGTAGGCGACAGGATTGTAGAGTATGCCTGATGAGTTCACAGGAGAGCCGTGAGAGAGGTGGCCTCCGTGCGAAAGGTTCAGTCCGAGGAATGTATCGCCCGGTTTCAGAAATGTAAGAAACACGGCCATGTTCGCCTGCGCTCCTGAGTGGGGTTGAACGTTTGCATATTCAGCATTGAAAAGCTTCTTCAGCCTCTCGATTGCAAGCAGTTCAACCTCGTCTACGACCTCGCAACCGCCATAATAGCGTGCTCCCGGGTAACCCTCCGCATACTTGTTTGTCAGCACAGAGCCCATAGCCTCGAGTACCTGCGGGCTGACAAAGTTCTCCGACGCGATTAGCTCAATTCCATCAGTCTGGCGCTTGCGCTCGCGGCCAATCATATCAAACACAGCGGTATCTCTTTCCATGATAACAATTTTAGTTCAGTTGAAAATAATCAGTTCTTTCAAGCCGGTGAAAACGGACAGTTCAATGGCAAATATACATTATAAAATCAATTCTATTCGTCTGAGAATTGTCTGAGCAGTTCCCGGTATGCAGAGAAGATTCTTGATTTCGAGATGAAGCCGACATATCGACCCCTGTCCAGCACCGGAAGGTTCCAGGCTCCAGTCTGTTCGAAGGCCTCAAGAACTGCATCTCCCCTCTCGTTCAGGTCAATATATGAAGGAGGGATTGTCATCAGGTCCCTGACGGTCACCTTGTCATACAGGTCAGGCTTGAACATCTTGTCACGCACATCATCGAGCAGCACAACGCCTTCGAGAATACCCAGCTCGTCAACTACCGGGAAGAGGTTCCTGTTTGATCTGGCTATCTGTCTGACAAGATCGCCTAGATTACCCTCGGGGCTAACCGTCAGCAGGTCCTTTTCAACCTCCTTTCTCCAGTCCAGCAACGTCATTGCGGCCTTGTCCTTATCATGTGTGATCAGTTCTCCGCTGAGAGCCAGCTGCTCATTGTATATTGAGTGTTTCTGAAATGACCGTTTAGTAACAAATGCCACGGTGGAAGTCACGATCAGCGGGATGAGGAGTCCGTACCCCTCAGTGATCTCCGCGATGAGGAATATCGCCGTGAGCGGGGCATGGAGCACGGCAGCGAATACGCCAGCCATCGCAGTGAGTGTGAAGCTGCTTTCAACCAGTGTGATTTCAAACAGGTGGTTCATGAGTCCGGCGAGCAGGTAGCCTGCCACTCCTCCGGTGAACAGTACCGGTGCAACTATGCCCCCCACGCCGCCTGCACCGTTGGTTGAAGCAGTGGCCACAACCTTCAGCAGAAGGAGTCCCGCCATAAGAATAGAAAATGCCCAGAATCCTGAGGCAATCTCACCGAACATAACAGTGCCCGGGGCGCTGCCGCTCTCGGCATTAAGCAGGAGCATCACTGTTTCGTAACCCTCACCGTAGAGAGCGGGGTAGAAATAGATCAGGGCTCCCAGAATCAGCCCACCGAGAATCATCCTGAGCCATCTGTTTTTTATCTTTCCGTAGAGTTTCTCAATTCCTATTGTAGCCCTTGTGAAATATAGGCCTACCAGCCCGCAGAAGACTCCCAGTATTAGGTAATAGGGCAGCTCATTGAGCATGAAACCCTGCTTCACCTGGAATGAAAACAGCACGTTGTCACCCATGAAGAAGAAGGCGACTGTGGCCGCAGTTACGGAGGAGATAAGGAGTGGTACTATCGATGACATCGTAAGGTCGAGCATAAGCACCTCGAGAGTGAAAAGGATTCCTCCGATGGGAGCCTTGAAGATGCCTGAGATAGCTCCCGCCACCCCGCACCCAAGCAGTAAAGTCACATTCTTGTAATTGAGCCTGAAGTACTTGGCTATGTTAGATCCAATTGATGCGCCGGTAAGCACTATGGGCGCCTCCGCTCCTACCGATCCGCCAAAACCTATTGTGAGTGAGCTTGTTAAAATTGATGACCAGTTGTTGTGAGGCTTTATATAGCTTTTACGTCTTGAGATTGCATAAAGTACCCTGCTTATTCCGTGTGATATATTATCCCTTACGAGGTACTTAACGGCCAGAACCGTCAGAAATATCCCGAAAAGCGGGTATGCGAGTGAGAGGACTCCGCCGGCACCTTTCATTACTCCCTGTGTGAAGAGAAGGTGAGTAAAGTGGATTGCATTCTTCATCACAACTGCTGCCAGTGCACTGACAAGACCTACAAGGAAACTGAGCAGGTAAATCAATGTATTCTGCTCCGTCAGAAAAGTTTTTAGCTGTCGTATCTGCTTTATTAACAGAGTCTTCAAGGCAACAGGAATGAAATTGGATAATCTACAAGTCACAAATATAGAATAAATTGAGGAGCATGTGTTTATTTTGGTAAGTTTGACATATTTTGCATTTATGATCAGATTTGAACGGCATACGCTGGCCAACGGGCTGAGGGTGATAGTGCACCGTGATGAGGGCACGCCGATGGCGACCACAAACATTCTTTATGATGCCGGATCCAGGGATGAGGACCCCGGTGCAACAGGCTTTGCTCATCTCTTTGAGCATCTGATGTTTGAGGGTACACCCCGAATCCCGGTTTTCGATGTTCCTGTGATGATGTCCGGGGGAGAAAACAATGCCTTCACCAACAATGACATTACAAACTACTATATAACGCTGCCTGCCAATAACATGGAGACTGCTTTCTGGCTGGAATCAGACAGGATGAGGGGGCTTGATCTGCAGGAGGAGCGGTTGAGCAATCAGAAAAGCGTTGTCACAGAGGAGTTCAGACAGCGGTATCTTAACCAGCCTTACGGCGACATGATGCTGTTGCTGAGGCCGCTGGCATACAGTGTTCATCCATACAGATGGCCTGCTATTGGCATGGATATCAGTCACATTGAAAGGGCAGACAGTGCCTCGGCAAGGTATTTTTATGACAGGTTTTACACTCCCTCCAATGCCATTCTGAGTATTGCCGGTAATGTTGATCCGGATAAGGTTTTCGCTCAGGCTGAGAAATGGTTCGGAGCAATCCCTTCAGGTGTGCCCGTCGACAGGAAACTCCCTGCAGAGCCCGAGCAGGCTGAACGCCGTGATCTGACGGTATCCAGACCGGTACCATCTGCTCACCTGATAATGGCCTTTCATACCGGGGCAAGGAACAGTCGCGACTTTTACATCCTGGACCTGCTGACAGATATCCTGGCAGGCTGCGATTCAGCACGCTTCCCCTCAATCCTTGTAAGAAAGAAGGAGCTTTTCAGCGATGCCGACTTCTACCTGTCAGGTGAAGCCGACCCTGGTCTTGTCATTTTCAGCGGCAGACTAAGGGACGGAGTTGATATCATTAAGGCTGAGGAGGCCGTTTCTGAACAGCTGGACCGTCTTACAGCCGGTCACGTTACTTCAGAGGAACTGGATAAGGCCCGTAACAGGTACGAGTCGCACCGGCTGATGTCTTATATGAGCGCGGCCAACAAAGCCTTCAACCTGTCTTATCATGAGGTTCTCGGAGATGCCTCAGGAATAAATACTGAGACAGAGCAGTACATGAGTGTGACGCGAGAAGAGATAGCGGATGCCTCGCAGCGCACTTTCAGACCACAGAACAGCAGCGTAATATATTACCTACCCGGGAAGAGATGAAACAGACAGAAATCAAAGAGGCTCCCGCAATCATTACCCCTTCGGCCGGAGACACATCCTTCCCGAAGATGGACAAATTGTCGAACAATGTGCCTGTCTGCCTTGTGGGTAACGGCACCGTTGACCTGCTGAGGATCGAGTTTGTCTTCAGTGCCGGTCAGGTCATGGAAGATGTTCACCTTGCAGCCTCATCTGCAAATGCAATGCTCACCGAGGGAACCTCTGATCATGATGCAGCAACAATCAATGACCTGATCGACAGTACGGGGGCGGCACTGAATCATATTGCAGACAAGGATACGGCCGGGCTGGTGACCGTAACACTGACCAGGAAACTGGAGGAGGTGATGGATCTGGCGCGGGAGGTGCTCTTCAGCCCCTCTTTCCCGGACAATGAATTCAGAATGCTGACGGACAGAAGGATACAGTCTTTCCTCACCGGCAGACAGAAAACCTCAGTCATAGCAAGAGAAGCTTTTTACGAGGCACTCTGCGGTGCCGGTAACCCTTACGGACGAATCACTGAGGAATCCGATTACCGGTCACTGACAACTGCCGACCTGCGTCGCTTTCATAAAAAGCATTATAATCCCGGAAACATGTACATAACGGTCGCCGGCAGGGACCCTGAAAATGCGCTTCCTGTGCTGGAGAAGTATTTCGGGACCGTCAGGTCCGGCCTGTGGGAGAAGCCGGCGATACCTTCAATACAGTTTGAAACAGCAAAACCCGGGGTAATCTTCCGTGAGGTTCCCAACTCAGTCCAGAGCACTGTCAGAATAGGCTGGAAGGGCATCACCCGAGATAATCCGGAATATCAGGATCTGCAGGTGGCCACAATGATACTTGGAGGGTACTTCGGTTCCAGGCTGATGCGTAACATAAGGGAAGATAAAGGGTACACCTACGGCATCCATGCCGTGGCTGGGGCTTTCAGGAGTTTAGGGTATATCACCCTGATGACCGATGTCGCAAACGAATACCGCGAAGCCACACTTAAAGAGATATGGAAGGAGATCGGCAGGCTCCGTGAGGAAGAGGTCGGAAACGAGGAGATGACTCTTGTAAGGAATCATCTCATGGGTGAGATAGCCCGCATGTTCGACGGTCCGTTCTCAGTGGCAGAAGCAATAAAGGGTATCATTGACTATGAGGCCGGGGAAGACTACTATACCCGTTTTGCAGAGACAGTGAGAACAATTACCCCTGACAGAATAAAGGAGCTCTTCAATACATATTTCAATCCTGACCAGGCTTATGAGATAATTGCCGGTGTAAGATGAAGCTGCTTAAGTTCATAGCAATGCTGATATTCCCGTTTATATTCTGCGGGAATGTGACAGGGCAGGATGAGACACAGCCTCTCTCCCCCATTCTTGAAACTGTCACTGTTGATCCTGCAACCGGGTTTGCCACCCTGCGCTGGACACAATCCCCTTCACCTGATGTGGGCAGCTATGTGGTCTACATCGATGAGGGGGTTACTGCACCGGCAATTGACACCGTTCGCTCACCATTCATAACTGAATATACTCACACCGCATCAGCCGCAAGGTACAGGAGTGTCACATACGTTGTTGCAGCCATTGATTCATCACTGAACGTAAGTCCCCTGAGCAACTCCCTGAGCACAGTGTGGCTTTCGGCCGTAAATGACGCATGTACAGGCAGTATAACCGTCACATGGACTACCTATGTAAATCAGCGTCATCCGGCCATAAGCCAGGTTATTCACATCACGTCAGTGTCGGGTTCTTTTATTTCTGACAATGTTCTGACGCCTTCCGGGACATCATTCACGTTCACAGGATATGATCCCGACACTGATTATTGTTTCACTGTTACCGCCAATGACGGCAGCGGAGCTATCTCCTCATCCAACAGAGCCTGTGTCACCACTGGCAGCGAGGTTGCTCCTGCCTGGGTCAGGATTGACGCCATTGAAGTTGAGGGAGGAGGAATAACAGTCTCGGCTGGTTATGATCAGGCCACAACAATTGAAACTTACCGCCTGCTGCGCTATAACCCTGTAAGTGATTCCTGGGAGCAGGCACTTATAGTTACAGGTTCATACGGAAGGGTGATTTTCGAAGCACCTTCAGAAGACACTACAATCATTAACCTCTACATGGCTGCAGCCGTGAACGGATGCGGTGCTAATGCAGCCCTGTCCGAACCTGCACGAAATATGCTTCTGGAGGCTGTCTTCACCGGGATCAGTGTTGATCTGCGATGGAACAGGCCGGTGCAGGGCGGATCAGAGTTATATACTGTATGGCGTGATACTGGAGAGGGGATGCAGGAGGTTGCCAGTGACCTTAATGACACAATCTGGTCAGAAGAGTATGCGACATTTGCCGGGGAGATGTCCGCTCCTGCAGTAATATACCGTATTACAGCGTCGGACCCTTCTATGCCCACGGGCACGCCAATCCACAGATCACAGGCAGCGATCTTAGAGGCAACAGAGAACATATACATGCCCAATGCGTTCACCCCGGGATCAGGGGACGGTAATGAACTCTTCCGTCCTGAATTTTCATTCATCCCGGGAGAATATGATTTCCGGGTCTATTCCCGAAACGGGCGCCTTCTTTTCCGTACTTCTGACCCCGGTGACGGATGGGACGGGAAGTACAACGGGACACCAATGCCGTCAGGTGTATACCTGTGGAGTTTCAGGATTGTGACACCCTCAGGCCGTACCGAGATGAGGAACGGTACTGTGACTATTCTGCCATGATAGCCGTGATCAGAATGACCCGATTTTAGTATCTTTGTCACTACTTTGCAGGTTAGTCCCGATGGTAAAATCCAAGACGAAAATATTCACTCCGGAAGACATCAGCCGTATTGAATCAGAGTACAAACTGCTGACTGATAATTTGTACAGGTGTGACAAGCCGGGAGACAGGGAACTGATTGACAAGGCTTTCAGGTTTGCCAACGAGGCACACCGCGATATGTACCGCAACTCCGGTGAACCCTATATAATTCATCCGATAAACGTTGCCCGGATTGTGAACCAGGAGATTGGTCTCGGCTCCAAGTCAGTGGCCGCTGCTCTTCTGCATGATGTGGTTGAGGATACCGGCATACCGCTGGAGGAGATTTCCAAACAGTTTGGTCCCAAGATTGCCTCACTGATTGACGGACTGACAAAGATATCCGGAACTTACAACCAGGAGACCAACTCTCTGCAGGCAGAGAATTTCCGCAAGATGCTCATGACACTGTCAGACGACTTCAGGGTCATCCTTGTGAAGATCGCTGACAGGCTTCACAACATGCGCACCCTGGACTCTATGCCCGAGCACAAGCGGATGAAGATTGCAGGCGAGACCATCTATCTGTACGCTCCCCTGGCTCATCGGCTGGGACTATTTGCAATCAAGACCGAGCTTGAAGACCTGAGCTTCAAGTTCAGGCATCCCCGTATATACGATGAGATCACCCGCAAGGTCAAACTGGATGAAAAGAAAAACCTTGCACTTATTAACAGGTTCAGCCTTCCAATAATTGAGGAACTGAACAACAACAACATAATTTTTGACATTTCCGGCCGCTTCAAGTCTATCTATTCCATCTGGAAGAAGATGCAGTCTAAAAATATCCCGTTTGAAGAGGTTTATGACCTCCTCGCCGTGAGGATTGTGTTCGAGCCCGGACCGGAGATGAGCGAGAGGGCGCAGTGCTGGCAGATCTATTCGCTCATCACTGACATCTACACCCCGAAGCCTGACAGGCTACGTGACTGGATCAGCAGGCCGAAGCCAAACGGTTATGAGGCTCTGCACCTTACAGTAATGGGGCCGGAAGGACGCTGGGTGGAGGTGCAGATCCGCAGCCAGCGGATGGATGACATTGCCGAAAGAGGATTTGCCGCGCACTGGAAGTACAAGGGTGACACCTCGCAGACAGAGAACGAACTGGACAAGTGGCTGAAGCACATCAGGGAGATGCTTGCCAACCCGATGTCTGATCCTCTCACCTTCCTTGACGAGTTCAAGATGAGTCTCTTTTCCTCCGAAATAATGGTTTTCACTCCCAAGGGACTGCTTGTCAACCTGCCAAAGGGGGCTTCAGCGCTTGACTTTGCATATGAGATTCATACAGACATCGGAAATCATGCAATCGGCGCCAAGGTCAACTACAAGCTCTCCCCGCTTTCCACTACGCTGCAGAGCGGTGACCAGGTTGAGATAATTACCTCGAACATTGCCAGGCCCGAGAAGGAATGGCTTGAATATGCGCATACTCCGAAGGGCAAAAACGCCATCAAGGATGCACTTCGTGACCAGTCTACCGACCGTATCCAGAAAGGAATGGAAATGCTCGAGAGCAGGCTGAGTGAGATTGGCGTTATACCCAACTCAGACATAATAAAGAAGCTGCTCGACAACTACGAGATTCTCAATAAAGATGAACTTTATTCGCGTATCGGGCTGGGTCTGATCAACCTGGATGAACTTCGGAAGATCCTGAAGAAGACCCCCGAAGGGAGCCTTCGTAAATACTGGAGGCTTGCCATAGGAGGTGTGACGCGAAAAGGTTCAGAGACGAAGGAGATTCCTCCTGTACCCGAGACAATAGACAAGAGCCATCCTTATCTGCTTCGTGAAAATGTGGACAACACGGGAAACTCTTATGTTATTGCCAGCTGTTGTCAGCCTATTCCGGGAGATGAGGTGGTAGGATATGTTGATCATGCCAACTCGATCATAGTACACAAGCCCAAATGCCCTATGGCTGTCAAGCTGATGTCAAGTGAGGGCAACAGGATCATACCGGTCAGGTGGACTATTCACAAGCTTGCCTCCTTCCTGGCTCGAATAAGCATCAACGGAATTGACAGGATGGCTCTTGTGAGCGAGGTGACCACAATTATCTCAAAGGAGTTGAATGTCAATATCCGCAACATAAACGTATCAGTTTATGACGGTATCTTTGAGGGGACAATTGACCTGTACGTCCATCACACCCGTGACCTCAACAACCTCATCATGCAGCTTTCGAACATAAGGGGCATTAACAGCGTCAAAAGGATTGAGGAATTCATAGAATAAGAATTAGTTACAAGGTTAAGGAGGAGCGTAAATGTCAAACGATGATGCAAGGTCGGTGGTCAGGCAGGTCTTCACGGAATACCTGGTCTCCCATTCCCTGAGGAAGACACCCGAACGGTATGCCATCCTTGACGAGATCTATTCGAGAGAGGGGCACTTCGACATAGAATCGCTCTTCAATTTCATGAATAATAAAAACTACCGTGTCTCAAGGGCCACACTCTACAATACAATTGACCTGCTGATCGAATGCAAACTGGTCACAAGGCATAAGTTTGGCCGAAACCAGGCACAGTATGAAAAGACATACCGCTCCGGGCACCATGATCATCTTGTTGACACACGGTCAGGCAAGGTGATCGAGTTCAGCGACCCAAGGATAAATGACATTATCAGGAGTGCATGCGAGGAGAACTCATTCGTTCTGCACCATTATGCACTCTACGTTTACGGTATACAGGAAAAGGACCGCGGGTGAAGTGATCTGTCAGGTGAACCATTGTCAGGCATTCCCCTATTTGTTAACAATCGCCGTTTTCTTGCCCCGAGGCAGAATTTTTTCGTAAATTCGAACCTGATTTTGTCTAATCAGGATTTTCTGAACAAATGAAGATTGACATTTTACTGGGCCTCCAGTGGGGAGACGAGGGTAAGGGAAAGATTGTGGACGCTTTAACCCCTCATTATGAAATCGTAGCGAGGTTTCAGGGCGGACCTAACGCAGGTCACACAATTGAATTTCACGGGGCAAAGCATGTGCTTCACCTCATACCCTCAGGTATTTTTCACGAGGATAAGATTAACATAATAGGTAACGGTGTTGTAGTTGACCCGGTCGTTTTCCGCCAGGAAGTTGAGAGCCTGGGCATAGATATAGCTACTGTCCGTGAGAGGCTGCTTATCTCCCTGAAAGCACATCTTATAATGCCCACCCACAAGCTTCTCGATGCTGCCCATGAAGCATCGCTGGGTGAGGCAAAAATAGGCTCGACACTCAGGGGTATTGGCCCGGCCTACACTGACAAAGCCTCGCGTAACGGACTCAGGGTGGGTGATCTTCTGAGGAATGACTTCAGGGAAATCTACCGTTCACGTGTGAATGAGCACCTGAGGTTGCTCGAGGGGTACGGTTACAGAAATGATCTGAAGGCATTGGAGAAGGAGTGGTTTGAATCGGTGGATTATCTAAAAGAGTTCACTACGGTTAATGCAGACTATTATCTTGACGTTGCAATGCAGACAGGTAAGCGGGTACTTGCTGAAGGTGCACAGGGAACTATGCTTGACATTGATTTCGGAACGTATCCCTTTGTTACCTCATCAAATACTGTAGCAGCGGGCGCCTGCACAGGTCTTGGGGTAGCGCCGGGGCGGACCGGTGAGGTATTAGGTATCTTCAAGGCATATTGCACCAGGGTTGGCAGCGGTCCATTCCCGACAGAGCTGGATGATGCGTTTGGCCAGATGATGCGTGACCGCGGCCACGAATACGGGGCTACCACGGGCCGCTCGCGCCGCTGCGGATGGCTTGACCTGCCGGCGTTGAAATATGCTATAATGGTCAACGGGGTGACAAGGCTCTTCATGATGAAGGCCGATGTGCTTTCCGGGTTCAGTGAAGTCAGAATCTGTAAATCATATACTGTTGGCGGGAAGGAACAGACTGAACTGCCATATTGCCTCTATGACATTGAAGGACTCAACTATCTGACATTTAAAGGATGGCAGTGCGATATAACAGGATGCAGAAACTGGGAAGACCTTCCACAGGAACTGAAGGAGTATATCCAATACATTGAAAAGGAGACCGGAGTGCCTGTCACAATCGTATCAGTTGGCCCTGACAGGTCAGCCACAATTTACAGGTAGTCCTTAGTTTTTCCTGAATACCCAGGCTTCTCCGTTTATCTTGTCCTGAATGCTTCCAAGCGAATTCCATGCTGCATTCAGGTCCGGGAATGAGCTCGCGGATACAAGCTGCCATTTTCCGCCGTTCATGTCAATTATCCTGGCATCATAGCCGAAGCTTTTGATATGTTCAAGCCATGCATTTGCATATGAGGGAGTCAGAAAGCTGCCAACAATGACATGGTAACCCGTCATCACGCTGACCTGTTCTTCAGCCTCGCCGGCAAGTTCAGCCTGGCGGGCACGTTCAGCCTCAGCCTGCTGCTCGTTGACAACCCTGATGGAGTCAGCTATGCGGAATGCCTCCTGCTGCTGCCTGAGCGCTTCGGTCTCCCTGGCCTTCTTCCCGAACGGATTGATGCTCTTCATGAAATCACATGATGGAGTCAGAAGAAGTACTGCTGCAAGGACAACGAGTGATAATCTCTTCATAAAGGACAGTTTTTCACTATTTTGAATGATAAAGGTACAGATTCCTCTGTAAAAATGCAATGATTATTCCTAACCACAGCCATTCATGCCAATTCTTTTCTATATTAGATCGCGATTTTCAAACCCTTTAAAAAAACCTGTGCCATGAAGTCACTTATCCAATTCTTCGAAGAAAATGTGGAAAAGTATGCATCCAACATCTATCTGTGGGAGAAGTTGCAGGAGAAGTATGAAGGAACGACTTACCAGGAGACAAGGCGCCAGGTACATGAGTTCGGCGCCGGCCTTATGCAACTGGGAATAAAGAAGGGTGACCGGGTCAGCCTTCTTGCTGACGGACGAAACAGCTGGGTCATCGGCGAGCTGGGCATCCTCTATGCCGGGGGAGTCAATGTACCTCTCTCAATCAAGCTGAATCCTGAAGAGATCAGGTTCCGACTCTCCCACTCAGGATCAAAGATGGTGATCACCTCAAGCACACAGGCTCCGAAGATCCTGGAGGTTATTGACAGGTGTCCGGACCTGATCAAGGTTATTTTTATGGATCCCAGGGAAGAATATTCCGAGGGACAGATCCATTTCAACGAAGTCAGGAAGATCGGTCGCGAATGGCTTGAGAACCCTGCAAACAGGAAGAGTTTCGAGGAATTCACCGCCTCCGTTTTACCCTCCGACTACGCAAATATTTGCTATACGTCAGGCACCACGGCAGATCCCAAGGGGATCATCCTTACCCACGGTAACTACGTGACAAACGTATACCAGTCATACAGCCTCATGGACATCCCCCAGCATTACAAGACACTTCTCATACTTCCATGGGACCATTCATTTGCCCATACAGCCGGCATATATGCCTTCATGGGCAAGGGAGCCAGCATCGCATCAGTGAAAGTTGGCAAGACTCCGATGGAGACGCTGCGCAACATTCCCATCTGTATGAAGGAGATAAAGCCTAACCTCCTGATGAGCGTCCCGGCACTTGCCAAGAACTTCCGCAAAAACATCGAAAAGGGAATCAAGGAGAAGGGGAAGATGACCGAAACACTCTTTGAGTTCGCCCTGAAGACAGCCTATTCATATAATAAAGAGGGATACAACAAGGGACAGGGAATCCAGAAGCTCAAGAAGCCGTTGCTCAGGCTCTTCGACAGGATCCTTTTCAGCAAAGTGAGAGAGGCATTCGGTGGGGAGCTTGAATTCTTCATCGGCGGGGGAGCGTTGCTGGACATCGAGCTGCAGCGATTCTTCTATGCAATCGGGGTGCCCATGTACCAGGGGTATGGCCTCTCTGAAGCGTCACCGATAATTTCCTCGAACTCTGCAAAAAGACATAAACTGGGTTCATCAGGATTCCTGGTGAACAACATGGACCTGAAGATTACCGATGATGAGGGCAATGAGATGCCGGCAGGTCAGAAGGGTGAAATAACGATTCGGGGAGGAAACGTCATGTTCGGTTACTGGAAGAACGAAACCGCAACAATGGACGCTATACGTGACGGATGGCTTTATACAGGCGACATGGGTTACATGTCAGAGGACGGGTTCCTCTATGTTATGGGACGATTCAAGAGCCTGCTGATAGCTGACGACGGGGAGAAGTTCAGTCCCGAGGGAATAGAGGAGGCCATAAGTGAACAGTCGAAATATATTGATCAGTGCATGCTCTACAACAATCAGAAACCCTACACGGTAGCGCTGATTGTACCCAACCAGCATGCCCTGAAGCTTTACCTTGAGGACCGCAATATGACTGCAACAACCGAGGAGGGAAAGAGGGCAGTTCTCAACCTTATTGAGAATGAAGTCAATGAATACCGCATAAACGGAAAATTCGGCCATATGTTTCCGCATCGCTGGCTGCCAGTTGCACTGGGTGTGCTGAATGAGAGCTTCAATGAAAGCAACGGAATGATGAACTCCACGATGAAGATCGTTAGAGGCAAGATCACTGAAAAATACCAGGATCTCATCGACTGGCTCTACACACCGATGGGCAAGATCGCTTACAATGAACGCAACATGGAAGAGGTCGAAAAGATGAAGCTCGGCTGATCCCCAAAACTATCAAGATATGAAATCCGTCCTGATTCCGGTTCTCATCGTCACAGCCGGAGTGATGTCATTTTGCACAAGGGAAAAGAGTCCTGAGTGGAAACCTGCAGAAAATCCTCTTTTCACTGTTTGGGGTGAAACTCTTGACCCCGCCGCACCCTGGCCGGAATATCCCAGACCAGGGCTTGAGAGAGCAGAATGGATGAGTCTTAACGGCTTGTGGGACTATGCGATCTGCGGAAATGAGGAAGACCGCCCTGAATCTCAGGGAAAGATACTGGTTCCCTACCCTGTCGAGTCAGCGCTCTCCGGAGTGAAGGCACGAATAACAGATTCACTTGCACTGTGGTATACAAGTGAATTCGTCATCCCTAAAAGCTGGAAGGAAAAACAGCTGATTCTCAACTTCGAAGCCTCTGACTGGGAAACCACTGTCTGGATAGATGATAATTTTGCAGTCAGCCACCGCGGCGGTTATGACCCGTTCTCCTGTAATATCACACCCTACCTTTCTGACGTAAAGAAGCACTCCATCGTAGTTAAGGTTACAGATCCCACTGACAGCAACAGGCAACCGAGGGGCAAACAGGTCCGGAAGCCGGGAGGTATATGGTATACCCCCACAAGCGGCATATGGCAGAGTGTCTGGATTGAGCCGGTTGAAAAAACCTGGATTGGTGATCTTCGGATTGTGCCTGATATTGACAGAGGAATTTTCAATGTTACTGTAATCGAGGAACGGTGCCAGGGACCGGAAGGGTGTCCGCCCGTTGACATGGCTCCCTCACTTGCCGAGCTGACCCTCACGGCGGATGGGAAAATGGTGGCTGCAGCGTCAGGCATGACGGGAACAGTGATTACGCTGCCTGTTAAGGATGCCCGTCTCTGGAGTCCTGATGACCCATACCTCTATGACCTGGAGGTGAGGCTTGTCACGGGCGGCAATGTAACCGATGAGGTGAAGTCGTATGCGGGGATGAGGAAAATATCGCTTGGGGTTGATGAAGAAGGCTTCACGCGTATCATGCTCAATAATAAGTTCGTATGGCAGAACGGACCGCTGGACCAGGGGTTCTGGCCTGACGGCCTTTACACGCCGCCATCGGACGAGGCAATGAAGTATGATATTGAAATGTTGAAGAAGATGGGCTTCAACATGCTTCGCAAACATGTCAAGGTTGAAAACAGAAGGTTTTATTACCATACTGACCGGATGGGAATGCTTGTCTGGCAGGACATGCCCAGCGGAGATGACTACATATGGGGAGATAAGCCTGATATCACAAAGAGTCCGGCCGACTCCGCCCTCTTCATGACGGAGCTGACAAGAATGATTGAGACGAAGTACAACAACCCTTCAATTGTAATGTGGGTGGTCTACAATGAAGGATGGGGACAGTATGACACTCCAGGAGTGACAAACTACGTGGCCGCCCTTGACACCACCAGGCTTGTCAACAGCACATCGGGGTGGACCGACCGTGGGACAGGACATGTACTGGATATTCATCACTATCCGGAGCCTGTTTCACCGGATCCGGAAAAGGAGAGAGCCATTGTACTCGGTGAGTTCGGCGGCCTGGGGTTACCCGTGCAGGGGCATACCTGGGAACAGAAGAACTGGGGTTATGAGAAGATGGGTGACAGCACGGCTCTTCTGAAAAAGTATGAAGATTTCTATGCCCTGGTAAGGCAGATGGTGGCTGAGAAGGGCCTCAGCGCATCGGTCTACACCCAGACCACCGATGTGGAAACGGAGACAAACGGCCTGATGACATATGACCGTAAGGTGGATAAGATGGGGTATGCCAACGTAAAGAAAGCTATGGAAGGGAATAAATAAGTAGGCAGTAGGCAGTAGGCAATAGGCAGTAGGCAATAGGCAGTAGGCAATAGGCAGCCAGCAGTCAGCAGTCAGCAGTTGGCAATAGGCAGTCAGCAGTCAGCAGTTGGCAGTAGGCAGTAGTGAATTAAGTGATTATCATTCAGCAAAATAGAAAAATGTTAATTAATTTCAGGACTGAATGTGATTGTCAACACTAATGCCTATTGCCTATCGCCTATTGCCTTAAGAGCAGACTGATCAAACGATCAGTCTGCTCTTGAATGGCAGGAATGTCATGAAGTCTGCATGATGCACAATATAGGCCTCGGTGGTGCGCTTAACCAGGTCTCCCTCATGGGCGTGTGCTGCAATAATATGGCACACCTCGGCCGGAACCCCGCACTCCTCAGCCAGGCTTACACCTGAGAACGGATGCCGCAGATACTGCCCGTATTTTCCCTGGACAGCTTTCCCGCCTGCATCGAGTTCATATTCAAGCATCTTGCCAACATCAGCAAGAATGGCTCCTGAAATCAGTACATCCATATTGACAGGAAGATCAGTACGGAAGAACTCATTCATCTTCAGTCCGGCTTCGCGGGCGACATGAACAACGCATCTCTTGTGGTCCATGAATGTCACCTTAAGGTCAGGTCCGCAAAGAAGAGTAAAAGGTATTCTGTTCAGGTCATCAGCCGTAAGAACACTGCGTTCAAGAGCCACCTCCCATGTGCGGGCCGTCTTTTCCCTCAGTTCAGGATCACTGATCCAATCAAGCTCCGGCCATAGTTGCTTTATCTTTTCGGTCATGGCTTCTTACTTTAAGTGTGCAATGATTTCATCTGTCATCTGAACGGTAGATGCAGCGCCCATTGCAATTACCTCGGGCTTGCCCGTCATCTTCATCATATCGTATGTCCTGACCTTCCCCTCCTCAATTACCTCGGCGATAGCCTTGCGTATCCGTGCTGCAATACCCTTTTCTCCGA
>Ga0209800_10002000_pt1 | contig 19096 bp, 17 predicted proteins | sample Higcelweek8metaG_FD_187174 | JGI IMG/M metagenome (GOLD analysis project Ga0209800, IMG submission 187174) | Freshwater pond sediment microbial communities from the University of Edinburgh, under environmental carbon perturbations - High... | ecosystem: Environmental > Aquatic > Freshwater >...
GCTGGGGCCAGCCAAGGCGGCACAGATCAAAGCGGCAATTGAATTAGGTTACAGGCTGCTTAAAGAGAACCCCGAACTGAAAGACAGCATCAGTTCACCCGCGGACGCAGCAGACCTGATCCGTTACAAAATGCAGGCGCTGCAGCAGGAGGAACTTTGGGTGATCCTGCTGGACACGCGGAACCGCATGCTTCATATCGAAGAAGTCTATAAAGGTTCGCTGAATTCATCGCAGATGCGGATAGGAGAGTTGTTCCGGGCAGCCATCCAGCGAAATGCCGCCTCTATCATACTGGCGCATAATCACCCGAGCGGAGACCCCACGCCCAGCTCGGAAGATGCAGCCCTGACGCACGCAGTGGTTGAGGTGGGGAAGATAATGGACATCTCAGTGCTTGACCACCTGGTGATAGGCAGAGGAACGTATGTTTCCATGAAGGAGCACGGGTTAGGCTTCGCGTAGCCATTATTTAAGATTATTTTGTTGACAAAACAAACTGGTTAAAGTATACTTTCGGGCGTTGGCGAGGTAGCTCAACGGTGGAGCAGTGGACTCATAAGCCATTGGATGTGGGTTCAAATCCCACCCTCGCCACTTTGAATTTAATACAGTTCACTTATCGTTTTTTCAAACCCCACCCTCTCCACCTATTTTCGAATGAAAAATCGCTGATAAAAACACGATAGATGATTTTATTTTAAGGAATATTAACGTTGAAAGCGAATTTGCTCGAACCAGGGAACGAAAAGAAACGAGTAATTCGTTATAAAGAAAGGAAAAAGAATTATTAATTGGTAATCGATGTAAATAGAAACCAAAAGATTCAATTCGAATCTCCGGAAAAAAGAATGAAAATGATAAAGCGAATTTGATTATCATTGCTTCATTTTTACTAGAGGCTTCCACTTCCTGTTGGTTCGTGTTTGGGGATGGTTTACCAGTCTATTTTGTAAAAGTTTTTGTCCAAACAGGCACCAAAGTTCCCACCCTATAGAAATTAACCGTAAAAGAGCTTCCATTTACGGTGACATAGCCAAAAGCCTGTTCGTCCTGCAACTCTATATGATCAACTCTATCAGGATACAGAACATCGTTGTAGGTATTGGCACCAGAAGGGGCAGTAAGAAATTGCTCGTAGGGATGGGTAAGATCTGATACCCGAGTATTATCCATATGAGTCCAGGCTAATAGATGTTCATGCCCACTAAATACCGCGTCCACGATTGGGTGTTGGTTGATGATTGCAATCAATGCAGAAGGAGTACAACTGGAATCGCTTTTGGCAGTGCAAGCACAATGGTTTCCTTCAGTGCAATACGGCGGTACATGAAAAAAGAGAAAAGCATGCACTAGGCCATTACTTTCGGCGTCGGTTAAACGCGCGTCCAGAAAATTCAGCTCAGATGTGGTTAACACCTCTGCACCCCAGGGCACATCCAACCCAATAAAGCGGGAGTTCCCATAATCAAACGAATAATTTAAATAATTTGAAGTAGTATCTACAGCTGCATAATTTGTGATGCCTTCCGGCAATGGCCTTTTGGCACTGGTGAAATAACTTTCCCACAAGTGTGCACTGCCGGGGATTAAATCATCGTGGTTACCCCTCACAATGAACAACTTCGGATATAAACTGCCAAAAGCAGTTGTTGATTCATCCATCCTTATTTGTGTTACTCCTTCGCTTTCAAGGTCTCCGATAAAAATCCCAAAATTCGGATTTAGAGCAAGAGCTTGATCAGCCGTGGCAGGTAAATTTACGCCATTATCCTGTGCGTCACTCAATGTTACAAAACTAAAGGAAGATGGGCTTGATGTAGGTGTGGTAATAACGTTACCAGCAGTGGCTGTTATAGTAACGCTTACAACCTTCGTGACAGTTGGAGCAGGTATAACAGTATATACCTGGGTATTGGTAATTTGCGCGATTTGGCTTTTTGCGATCTCTGTTTGATTTGCGTTATCGGATGCAAAAAAAACACAACCAGAAATAAAAAGGACGATTAAGGGCGAAATCACCAAAGATCGACCGATGGCGCATTTCATTTTTTTCCTGCCTCCCGGTTTATTGATTATTATATCTATCGGCAAGTGATTCTGAACATGCCACTTTGCTGCAAATCTTAGGTTTACATTGATATTCTTGTCAGGTGAACCTGGAAAAGAGGATTTTTACTTTTAACTGTTTTAATATACATCGAACACTCTTTTAACAGAAATTTTACAATTTGTTCCATTTTTCTAAAACAAAGACCAGATTCTAGATAGGTTCTCTATTCGGAATTAATGGGGCAAATTATTAAGCACTCATCAAATTCTCATGGATTGTCTATAATATTAATATGATCCTTTATTGGTGGCAATACAAAATTAAATTGACTGAGATAGTTAAGGTTTATTTGTATTGGTAGTTTTTTATCGCGTTGTAAGACTTGATCAAGCATTATGATAGCAAGCGAAAGGAGTTTCACTATGAAAAAGGTATTATTCATTGCGCTTTCAATAGTGATCCTGGCTGGCTGCGGATCAGTATCGACGGTAAACACAACTGATGTGACAAGTCCCTTCTATAATATGATTTTTATCCCGGAGGGGAACATTAAAATGGGCTGCAATCCGGATCACAATGGCGGATTCTCCTGCCTGCCTGACGAATTGCCCCTCCACACTGTAAAACTGGACGATTTTTACATCGATAAATTTGAAGTGACCAATGCCCAGTATGCTGAGTGTGTTAAGTCCGGGGGTTGCAAACCCCCAAGTGATTATTCTTCAGAAACACAAGTCTCCTATTTCGACAATCCGTCATATGCCAACTACCCGGTGGTCTACGTCACCTGGAATAACGCAGAAGAATATTGCAATTGGGCAGGCAAACGCTTGCCAACCGAAGCGGAATGGGAAAAAGCAGCGCGAGGATCGAAAGTAAACACCTACCCGTGGGGTGATAAAGATCCAAGCTGTACGCTAGCTAATGTATACAATAATGCCACATCCAGCAATTGCGTAGGAGATACAAGTGCGGTGGGCAGCTACCCGGATGGCGCCAGCCAGTTTGGCGTTATGGACATGGCTGGAAACGTCTGGGAATGGGTGAGCGATGGGTATTCAGAAAACTACTACAATGAATCTCCTTCGAACAATCCGGTGGGACCTGCCAGCAGCGCATACAAGGTTCTTCGCGGCGGCGGTTGGAGCAGTAACTCTGTCTTTTTACGCACTGCCAGCCGCAGTTTTGATCCGGACTTCAACAGCAGCAAAGATGCTGGATTCCGGTGTGTCTCTTCAGTAAACAGCAAATAATTCTATGCCTGTTCACTAAGAGATGGAGAATACTTTTTTCTAATCCGTTCATGTGTCTTGGTTATTAAAATTTCAGTTTGAAAATATTCAATAACTAAATAATGTGACTTAACTAAATAAATCGAAACAAGTCACTGCCCAAAAGAACAAAGGGCAGTGACTTGTATTTAAATATTTGGATATTTGCTTTTTTACTCTTTTATCTCGACCCAATTTTGCCTGAATTTAGGGAGGAAGAACACGATCATTAATGCCAGTGATGCGATTGGGGCAAGCGCGAACATTGAAAATCGACCAAGGCTCTGAGCTGTGACTATTGTCAGTGGAATTCCCACGATCAATTCGATCAACGCTGAAACAAACACCAGGGGACGAATCCAGGATTTTGGATTGAGTAAAATGACTGCTGTTACTATAGCCCATCCAATCATGGCAATCCAGTGAAGTCGTTGAACAAGGACAAAAATATCCGCACCGGTGGTGATGATGCGGCTGGTGGAGGATACACCGTTCATCCAGCAGAAAATATAGGCAATTCCTGTTGCCAGTCCGACCAGGGTTCGCCGCCAGGAGATCTTTTCGACAAATATACATAATCCAAAATAAAGTAGTAGGTAGGGAACGAATAGAGTCATATAGACTGGCGGAAGATCAGCGGCCATAAATGGGATATTTACAAAGAAGCTTGCAAGCAAAGCCAATGTAATTCCGATTATTGCAAGCAAAGAAGCCCATTTTTGTTTGGTGAAATAACCGTATGCGCTTACTGCAAATAGTGCAGCAGCCAGCAAGCCTAAATCGCACAGGAATGGATGGATGTACTTAAGTAGAATTTCACAACCAGGCTCAGCAGACTCTGCGTGCATTCCAATCTGATACCATTGGAAAAATAAAATGAAATGACCAACTATGCCGATGACGGCACCAATCAAAGCAAGTATTCCGCCCAATTTAGTGTTCTTCATTCTTTCCCTCCGTATAAATAGTGGATTTTATTCACTCCAAGTATTGCAATCTTTGATTGTCTTTACATTGCTTTAAGTCAACTTAGGAAACACATATAATAGAATCATAGGCATTTATGGAGACTCATATGGAACCTTTACAGAAACAACTCGCAGCATCCCCAGTATTTTCACTGTTCCCTCCCAAGACCCGCGATGATATTTGTAAATTGGCAATAGAACGGAGATTTTCAAAATCCGAATATATCGTCGCACAAGGCCAACAATGGCCTTACCTTCTACTGGTGAACAAGGGCAGTATCAATGCGATTAAGGATTCGATTGAGGGGCGTTCGCTGGTAGCAGCCACTTTTACCAAAGGTGATATTTTTTGGGGAGTAACATTTTTTGATGAACGAAATATCATGCCAGCTGCATTGGTCGCTTTCGAGGATTCCATTTTGTATTTATGGCACCGTGACACTTTGCTACCTTTCATATTACAGAATGGTTCGGTCAGTTGGCAATTAAGTCGATTGGTAATTGACCGCCTTTTACTGGCAAGTGAAAAAATTGGTGATATGACCTTCCAGACTGTCGAAGTCAGGTTAGCGAAATTTCTTATGAGTATTTCTAGTGATGATAAAGATGTTCCAATTGAGAGGAATCTTACTTTGGATGAAATGGCAGCCAGAATTGGCACCACCAGAGAAGTAGTGTGCAGGTTCCTGCATAAGTTTTCAGATAGCGGGATTATTGAGATTAACAGAACAGAATTCTCTATAAAGAATTGTAATAAGCTGAGAGAAATTTCACAAAACTAAATAACCTGGTTTAGGTGTGCCTGTCTATAGCTGAAGTTAAGTGTGCGCCCCAAAGCACAATAAATACGCTGAAATAAATCCAGGCCAATAAAGCTACTATTTTTCCTAATGAACCGTACACGATATCATAGCTAGCCAAGCCGCTATTGAGATAGGAGCTAAAAAAAGTGGAAAGTAACTGCCATAGAAGGGCAGTTACCACTGCTCCCGTGATTGCTGCTCTCTTTTTTACTTTGATTTGTGGAGTCCAATAATAAAGGGCAAAGAAAAGGAAAATCCACAGTAGGTTGTAGATTATTGTGCGAGCGATATTTGTGGAGAAAAGTGACGAGACATTTTCCACCGTCGATCCAAATCCAAGATCAATAATCAATTGCTTGAATGTGATCGTAAAAGTTGAAAAGATTAATAGGATTGCCAAAGCGATAACCAGGACTAATGAGAGCAAGCGCATACGCAGATAACTGCGTGGTGCTGCATCAGGCCAGGCAGAATTAATATTTCGCATGATCACGGTAAATACCGCCGTTGCAGACCAAATCAGCCCGATAAACGCCAGTATCGTTATGGCACCGCGGTTAACGAAAACTTCTTGAACATTTGCAATTATAAAATCCTGCGAAACTGGCACAAACTCGGGCAGAAGTTCAATTAATCGCTGTTCAATGATCAATTTATCCACAAAAAAGGACCCCACCGACACAATGATCAATAAAAGCGGAAATAATGAGAATAAGGTGTAATATGCCAATGCCGCTGAGGCTTCCGCCCCTTTGGTCATGGTAAATGAGAGTAGAGATCCTTTGAGGATGCGAAATACCAATGCTATATTGCTTGATGCCCGGTTGTGCTGCCGGCGCCGCAAAGTTGGTCGTTCCTGATTGTTTTGTTCCTGATTCATATAGAGGAATCCTCTTTTTAGTTTACAGCAGGTTCAACCTGGTTTTGTGAATTTGTTTCGTTAAAGATATTTAACTGGGCTTCCATCTGACTACGGAATTGGCGAGTATACAGTTGATAGTATTTTCCTTTTATTCGAAGCAGCTCAGTGTGTGTACCTGCTTCAACGATGCGCCCCTCTTCGATCACAAGGATACGGTCTGCCTTACGGATGGTAGAAAGCCGGTGAGCGATCACAAAGCTCGTACACTTATCCAACAGCAGTTCCATACCTTTTTGGATCAATACTTCTGTTAAAGTATCGACAGAGCTGGTAGCTTCATCCATAACAAATACCTCAGGACGGGCGAGGACAGCGCGCGCCAGGCTGATGAGTTGCTTTTGACCAACGGAAAGTAAATTGCCGCCTTCACCGACTTCGGTATTGAATCCTTTTTCGAAGTGCATAATGAAATCGAACGCACCGACCACTTTTGCAGCTTCTTCGATTTCTGCATCGGTGGCATCTAGCCGTCCATAACGCAGATTTTCTCGGATACTGCCGCTGAAGAGATGCGGTGTTTGCAGCACAACCCCAACCCTGGATTGGATGGCGTGTAAAGAGAGGGTGGTATAGTCGCGACCACCGATGTAAATCTTACCGCCCCGCGGTTCGTAAAACCGGCATAAAAGATTCACGATGGTGGATTTTCCACCGCCAGTAGGACCTACCAGCGCAATGGTTTCTCCGCGTTTTACATGCAAAGAAAAATCAGAAAGCACAGATTTTTCATCGTCTTCATATTTGAAATTTACATGGTCGAAAATGATATCGCCTTGAATGGTACCGGGGTCAATCGCCTTCGGCCGGTTCTCAATTTGCGGTTTGGAATCGATGAGCGAAAACATGCGTTCTGCGGAAGCGATTGCCTGCTGCATTTCAGCAAAAACGCGGGCAATATCCTGCACAGGCCACATCATAAAGGTGATGTAGGAAACAAATGCCTGGATGCTGCCGATGGACATACCACCGGTGCTAGCCTGAGCTCCGCCATACCACACGACTGCTCCAACAGCCAGGGCGGAAATAATCTGTACGGTCGGCAGGAAGAGTGCACTCAACCAGGCAGCGCGGTAAGCCGAGTGGTACATATCACTGCTAATGCCTTTAAATTCCGAGAGGTTTTCCTTTTCCCTGCCTAATGCCTTGATAACGCGTACCCCGGTGATATTTTCGTTATAAGCGCCTACGATCTTTGAGTTGAATTTGCGGACTTTGCGGTATTCACCGATGATCCTTTTGCGGAACTGATACGCGGTAAAAATAAGAATTGGAACCAAGGCAAGAACAATAAGAGCCAACTGCCATTTTATGAAAAACATGAAACCAAGAGAAATTAAGATGCTGACAATACCCCAGGTTGTATCCACCATTCCCCAGGTGACCAGGTCAGCTACGCGTTCTGAATCGGAGGTAACGCGCGCCATGATCCACCCAATGGGAGTCTTGCTATAGTAATTTAATGAAAGACCCTGAAGGTGATTGAACATCATGCGGCGGAGATCATAACGGATGCGCTCACCGAGAATGCCGGCAAAGTAAATGAACAGGAAGACACTGGCAGCTTGCACGATGATGATCGTGCCGTACATTGTTAATGAGTTGATCAGAACGGCAGTATTTTTCGCAACGATTCCATCATCGACAATACGTTTTGTAATGTAAGTTGACACTGCATCCAGGGCTGCCACCATCGAAATGGTGATTAGAAAACCGATCACCCATTTGAGATGCGGTCTGGTCAATCCAAGTATGCGCTTTAGTGTTTTTCCATCAAACTTGGATTGGAACTCCTCTTCCTCGTAGTAATTATCCGGCATTGGTGAGCTCCTTCTCCAGTTCATCTTCAATACGCGTTTGAATATTGAAGATCTGCTGGTAGACGCCTTTTTGCCGTACCAGGCTGCTATGAGTGCCGCGTTGGATGATCTGACCTTTATCCATGACCAGTATTTGCTGCGCGCTTGTAATACTCTGAATGCGATGGGCGATGATAAAGGTAGTCCGGTCTTTCATCAGGTTCTGCAAAGCTTCGTGAATTTCTGCTTCGGTCTCTGTATCTACCGAGGAGGTGGAATCGTCGAGAATCAAAATGCGCGGATTCTTAAGGATGGTGCGGGCAATGGTGACGCGCTGTTTCTGTCCGCCGGAAAGGGTCACCCCACGTTCTCCAACCAGGGTTTTATAGCCATCCTGAAACGTGAGGATGACGTCGTGAATAGCGGCTGCCCGGGCTGCTATTTCAACTTCTTCGTCACTCACTTCGCGGCCAACACCGTAGGTAATGTTTTCTCTTATGGATCTGGAAAACAGGAAGGGTTCCTGTTCAACGATGCCAATCTGCTGGCGCAGGTATTTTCGCGGGTAACGATTTAATTCCACACCGTCAAGCATTATTTTACCGGCGGTGTATTCATAAAACCTTGGCAGAAGATTGACCAGGGTGGATTTACCGGATCCAGTGGATCCCAGTAATGCAACCGCCTCACCGGGTTTTACATCAAAGGTAATATTGGATAAGATATGATCTCCAGGTTCGTATTCAAAAGCTACGTTTTGGAAGGAAATTGCCCCTTTAACATTGTTCTGCGGCAGGTAATCCCCAAGTTCCAAGGGTTCACGGGATTCTTTGATGATGTCCATGACGCGACTATAAGAAACCATTCCGGTTGATGTCTGTACGATCACGCGGCCAAGGTTACGCAGGGGATAGATGATATACACAACCATGCCAGCATAAGCCAGGTAGGTGCCAACGCTGATCTGACCGTTGATTGCCATTAACGCGCCTACCAGGTATCCACCTAACAATTGGGCACCGCAGAGAATGTCTGACAATGGCCAAAACAAAGATTGCATAATGGTCAATTTGCGTCCGCGGACGAACTTCTCCCAATTATCTTTTTCGAACTTTTCCATTTCATAATGCTGCCGGGCAAAGGCTTTTACGACCCTGACCCCTGCCAGGTTTTCCTGCAGTCGCGTAGAAAGTGTTGCTTCCTGCTCCTGGTAGGCTTCGTAACTCTTGCTTACGTTTTTAAACAAAACGATTGAAACTACCAGGACCAATGGAATGACGATGATCGAGATCAAAGCCAGCTTTGTGTTTAGATTTAGTAATGCGACGAAGTTAATGATGAATAGGAGAATGATCCTGCCAACACTGATGGCTTGATCCGAGTAAAACCGCCGCAGCGCATCTACATCTGAAGTAGAACGTTCGATCAAATCACCAGTTGGTGTTTTTGAATGATAGGTAAAGGATAAGTGCTGGATGTGGTCGTAAAGAAAGTTGCGCAAACGTCTGGTCACACCTTCAGCGGTTTTAGAAGCCAGCACACCGCTTAAAAAGGTGAACCCGCCTTCCACAGCAGCCAACCCCAGGAAACCAAGGGCGATGACAGGCAAACTTACAGTGTGAATATCATTGACGAAATAGGCATCAACAAAGTATCGCAGCAGCATAAAGGTTAAGGTTTTTGCAATGGCTGATATACCAAGGCTGCCAACTGCGCCAACGTATTTTAGTCGGAAACCTGTCAGCATCCGCCATAGACCAACCAGGCGATTCTTTGAAATCGTCTTTTGAAGGTCATAATCTAAGATTATCGATGGTGTATCCAATGGTTTTCCTCAAGGAAGATTAACAACCTTGTTATTATAAAGGTTGTTCATGATAGTTGAATTAGAGATCAGGATAAATTAAGAAACAAGCCCATTCAATCCTCCGGTTGGCAGTGCGGGCAAATGAAGGAAGAGGTGGCACCAGTTTTGATCTTGATTATTGGTGTCTTACAATTTGGGCATTGAGATCCCTCACGATAGCCAATCAGAATTTCATCCATCGTGAACCCCCCTTTGTTTCCATGGAGGTCTTTTTCATAGAAAGCGCCACCTTTTTTAAGGCTGGGAAACAAACCATCACGGCAAGCCTGGTAAAGGTTGGATATTTCTTGTTCATTCAATTTTTGAACCAACCGGTTGGGATGCAATTTTGCCAGAAAAAGGATATCGTGGACGTAGGCATTGCCAATCCCAGCCATTTTCCTTTGATCCAATAAAATTGATTTTACTTTTCCCTTTTGGGATTTGACCAAATCTGTAAACTCTTGTTCTGAAAGATCAAGGATATTTGGACCCAGTTTCGCAGTCATAGCGTGATTCGCAAGTTCTTCGGGGAAGCAAAAGTGAATGTACCCAAACCACCAAAACCGGATGGTTAAGCACGTTGCATCATTGAAGTCGATTAGCATGACATATTTGTCGGGTAAATGATCCCTGTCCGTAAGCAACAGGTCTCCTCCCATCCCAAGATTTAGCAATAGCCATCCGGAATTGAGTTTTACCTGTATCCATTTTCCACGGTTGGTAGAATCGAGGATTGTTGCACCCTTCAAACCTGTTTGAAATTCTTCGGGGGTAACATTCAAGCATTTTGGCTGCAGGATATCCACATTTACGATTTTCTTTCCAGTTAAATGTTGTTTTATTTCTTTTGCACGGGATGTAATTTCCGGTATTTCAGGCATTTTTCCTCCAAAGATTGGAAATTAAATCTATACACTTGTATTTATTATCCATTATGTTCTATAATTATGTCACTATATTCGTTCCGGGAGGAGGAAACAATGGCAAGTGTAACGTTTGAACATGTAGCAAAGAAATTTGGTGATTTCACAGCAATTGCCGACCTGAATATCGAGATCAAGGATAAAGAATTCCTGGTGCTCGTAGGCCCGTCAGGCTGTGGAAAAACAACTGCTCTACGCTGCCTGGCTGGTCTCGAGGAAGTTACTGCAGGTAAGATTCTAATTGGCGAGAAGGTAGTTAATGATGTTGCACCAAAAGACCGCGACATCGCCATGGTATTCCAGTCTTTTGCGCTTTATCCGCATATGACCGTTTTTGACAACATGGCATTTGGTCTAAAGTTACGCCACCTGCCTAAAGCCACCATTCAGAAACGCGTTGAAGAATCAGCAAAGATTCTGGGTATTGAAGCTTTGATGAAGAGGAAACCGCGCGAGCTTTCAGGTGGTCAGCGCCAACGTGTTGCGCTCGGCCGTGCCATTGTTCGCGAACCGAAAGTTTTCCTCCTGGATGAACCATTATCCAACCTGGATGCAAAACTCCGTGTTCAAACGCGTGCTGAGATCAGTAAGCTGCATCATAATTTGGGGACTACCTTTGTTTACGTTACCCATGACCAAACAGAAGCCATGACCATGGCTTCCCGCATCGCAGTGATGAATAAAGGTATTCTTCAGCAACTGGATACCCCACAGAACCTTTACGATAAACCCAATAACCTTTTTGTTGCCGGATTCATCGGGACACCCGCCATGAACTTCTTCAAGGTAAAACTTGAAAAGGACGGTGATGCCATCTATGCGGTGAATAAGGAATTAAAGGTGAAATTGCCTCCTGCCAAGACAGAAAAAGTACAAAGGTTAATTGGCAAGGACGTAATCCTTGGTATCCGCCCGGATGATATCCACAACCCCGAGTTTTCTCCTTCTGATATTCATGGCGAAAAAGTGGAAGCAAAAGTGGAAGTGACCGAGTTAATGGGTAATGAGATCCTGATCTACCTTAATACTGGTTCAGAGAACTCTATTGTTGCCCGTGTTGATCCCCGATCACGTTATTCCTTCGGCGATAAAGTTCAGGTCTTATTTAACATGGATAATAGCCATATCTTCGATCCAACCGAAGATGCTGAGAATCCTGTTGCAGTCCGGTAAGCGATATTGATCAATAACTTGTAGCGCAAGAGCAATCTTGCGCTACATTTTTGAAAATAAATAAAGCGAGGTATGGTATGTATAAAGTTGTACTTTTAAGACATGGTGAAAGTGATTGGAATAAACAAAACCGGTTTACCGGATGGACAGATGTAGACCTTTCTGAAAAGGGAATTGCTGAAGCTTCAATGTCTGGCAAACTGATGAAAGAGGCTGGTTTTGTCTTTGATGTTGCATTCACATCGGTTTTGAAACGGGCAATCCGCACACTCTGGCTGGCACTTGATGAGATGGACCTCGTCTGGATTCCAGTTTTCAAAACCTGGCGATTAAATGAGCGCCATTACGGCGCATTGCAGGGACTAAATAAAGCCGAAACTGCACAGAAATTCGGAGATGAACAGGTACTTATCTGGCGGCGCAGTTATGATATTCAGCCGCCTGCCCTTACCCCGGATGACGAACGCTACCCTGGAAAAGAAAAAAAGTATGCAGATTTATCCTCTGCAGAATTGCCCCTTACCGAATGTTTGAAAGATACAGTTGCCCGATTCCTGCCTTTCTGGCACGAAATGGCAGCCCCTGCTATCAAAAAAGGAAAACAGGTGATTATTGTTGCCCATGGAAACAGCCTGCGCGCACTGGTGAAATACCTGGACAATGTTCCGGAAAACGAGATTGTCGAACTAAATATCCCGACGGGCATTCCCCTGGTTTACGAATTGGATGAGGAGTTGAAACCCATCAAACATTATTACCTGGGTGATCCGGAAGAAGCAAAAAAGAAAGCGGAAGCAGTTGCCAACCAGGCAAAAGCAAAGTAAATGAAATGGCGGAAAATCTCCGCCGTTTTTTATTTTACGCGTTTAGCTGCCAGGGTACCACCAATGATTGCCAACAAAATCCCGACCAAGGTAACAACCCCCATAAAAATGAAAGCATCTGACCAGAGTTTGAGGGGATATAAACGGATCAATGTGTCGTTAGCATAGAATAACCAGGTATCACCGGTAAAAAACAAATGATGGAACTGCGTGAATAGTTCATCAAAATTAATGAGCGTCCCCGCAAGAATAAAACCAATTAACCCGAGTGTGAGCCAACCGCCTGTGGTAATGGCTTTCCAATACTTTTTCGTCCATTTTGCGAAAAATGCAAATAAGGTCAATCCCAAAAACAATAGTAAAGCACCAGTCAAGATTTTTATCGATAATTGAACAAGCGCCTTGACATCTGCCATGTGACTTAATTCGCGCTGGTTGTATATTGGAGTGCCATCGTCGAATTTCAATTCTTCAAGAAACGAAATACCTTCAGAATTGATCAGGTATACCAGGGATTGCTTTCCCCACAGTTGCCGTTCAGCGGTGGTAAAGCCATATTCATCGGGGGGGAAATTTTTTAGCTTATATTCATAATCCAGGAATGCAGGATGGATGAGAATCCAGATGGAAGAAAGGACCAAAATAACTGGAACCAGGATCGAAACGAGTGCGGCCGACAACCAAATCCATTTTTTCATTGCATTGTCTCCAACTGGTCCGATAAGAGAAAGTGAAGCACCATTGAATTGGTGATCCCTTCGATCGGAGCCAGGTCATCTGTAAAAATTATTGTAGGTGTGGGGGATTCCTGTAAACCAGCGTAAGTTGACGCCATGACATCTAATAATAACTGGGGAGTCGCAGTTGAGTTGTAGAGTTGGAGGTAATTATCGGTGAAATTCTTCAGTGTGGTCTGTTGATTTGTAGCATAGAGGATCGTGTTAAAGGATTCTGATAGATCAGTGATAAAAACGGTTGGAAAGACTTGTTTCATGGTTGTATAAAGCGCATCCACCAGACGCCGATCTTCAGGAGCCCTGCCGACATTAATTACCACGACCCCATCGGCTGCCAGATGTTTACGAAGGGTATCAAAAAATTCCACGGTCGTCATATGCCAGGGGATGTAGGGTGGGCGGTAAGCATCGACGCTGATGATGTCATATTGATTTGGATTGTTCGTCATCGCCCAGCGCCCATCCTGGAAAATAATATTCAACCTGTCATCTTCCATGGCAAAATACTTTTGACCGACCTCAATGATTTTGGGGTCAATTTCAATCCCATCGATGATTGCGTTTGGGAATACAGCCAATGCTTCACGTGCTGTTGTCCCGGCAGCCAACCCAACAATGGCAATGCGGTTAATATCTGCTGAATTTACTGGAGAAGGGTTAAAGAAAGGGGCAGAGAGCACTTGCTCCCAGGGTCCATTGAAGTTCAGTTGACCAGGTTTGTAAATGGAATGAACGCCCTGTCCTTCATTCAACCTGAGGAGGGTATACCCATCCTGATTTAGTACCTGAATATAGTTGTAGCTAGATTCGGTTTCGTATACCAAGCCTTCAGAGTATTTATCCAATCCCTGTATACCAATAATGAAAAGGGCAAGGATGATGACAGCCATCCATGAATATCTGAGAAACAATCGGAAGCGGCCAACCAAAAACAAGCCGATTAATGCAAAAATCAGAAGCAGCGCGGCAAGAACAAGAAAAGTCCGGTAAGTTCCAATCGTAGGCACCAGAACGAGAACCGGTAAGAAAGTCCCGATAAAAGACCCCAGCGTAGAAATTGCGTAGATCCTTCCGGATACTTTGCCTGCTTTTTGTGCATCATCGATAGACAAGCGAATTGCGAATGGAGAAGCCATGCCAAGCAAGGTTACCGGGATGATGAAAAGAATCATGACAACAGTAAACGAACCAAAAAGCGCTCCCAACGCGAGGGTATCAAATGCCTGGCTGGCAATCCGAAGGATTGGCCTGGATGCGATGGGAATGAGCCCAATTGTAAGCGCTGCCCAGGCGAGGATTTTGAATAGCGTTTCGAATTTTGGAGACCGATCCGCCCAGGAACCGCCGATGAAATATCCTAATGTGAGGTAGATGAGGATAAGACCGACAATGCTAGCCCAAACCAGGTTACTCGTACCGAAATAATTTCCAAGCAAACGAGAGGCGGCGAATTCTACTGCCAGCGAAACAAGACCGGAAATAAAAACTGTGACCAGGAGGAATTTTTTCATTCAGAAAATTATACCTTACCCATCCAGTTGCTTAAGGAAGCCAGATGTATAATCTTAACCATGGAGGCTCCATGTTATTTATCACACCTGAAAAATTAAAGGAATACGAAAACCAGGCGGATGCTGCGGGTTTCTCATTTGACCAAATGATGCGAGCGGCAGGAAAAGGTCTGGCTGAAGTGATCCATGCTCGTTGGCAGAACCTTCCCAAAAAGATTGTTACTGGATTGATTGGCGGTGGAAAGAACGGTGCTGACACATTGATTGCATTAACCCATTTGCACTCCCTTGGGTGGATTCCATATGCCATAAAAATGTCCCCCTCAGCGTTACCTGAATGGGTTGTTGAGGAATACAAAAAAACCGGAAGGTTATTGGAAGATTACCAGGAATCGCACCATCTGCTTGAGATTATCAATGAGTCCTCACTGATTCTTGATGGGATTATCGGTACCGGGTTTACCCCCCCCTTACAATCCGAATTGTCTGAAAAAATGAAATTCCTGAAAACACATTGCCAGGCTAAGACGGTCATAGCTGTAGATTGCCCAAGTGGCACCGATTGTTTATCCGGAACCGTGGAGCAATCTACGCTTAATGCTGATCTAACTGTGTGTATGGAGGGGGTGAAGACTGGATTAATGGAATTTCCGGCTTTTGAATATACAGGTGAAATCTGTACTGTAGATGTCGGAATACTCAAGAGACTACATCGAAAATTAGATGTGGAAGACCTGGTAATTGACAAGTCGTTTGTGACCCGAGTGTTGCCTGAAAGGAAAAGGGATTCCCATAAAGGATCTTTTGGCACAGTGCTGGTGTGCGGCGGTAGCGTGAATTATCCAGGTGCGCCGGTCTTTGCCGCGCGGGCTGCTTATCGAATCGGCGCTGGATTGGTGAAAACCGCGGTTCCTGAACGAATCTATGACATCGCAGCTGGTCAATGCCTTGAATCCACCTGGATAGTTCTGGATGATGAACGTGGAGTGATCAGTGAATCCGCGGCTAAGGTCATAAAAAAGGATTTGAACAAAATTAGTTGTTTAGCAATCGGACCAGGGATGGGATCCGAGGAAACCACTTTCCGATTTCTCAAGGAGAGTTTAACAAATTCTGAAGGGAATGGGAATTTGAGTGGTGTTGGATTCCTGCAAAACCAGAATTCTCTAAAAACAACCAAACCTGATTCTTTTTGTCCAGTAGTCATCGATGCTGATGGATTACGCCTATTGGCAAAAATGCCGGATTGGTTTTCCACTATTAAACATAAGCTTGTCCTGACACCCCATCCCGGCGAAATGAGCGAGCTTACGGGACTACCTATTGATGAGATTCAAAAGAATCGAATCGAAATTTGCCGTCGATTTGCTGCTGAATGGCACCAGGTGGTGGTTCTAAAAGGAGCCTTATCGGTTGTGGCATCACCGGATGGCAGGGTAGGCATATGCCCGATAGCCAGTTCAGCGCTGGCAAAAGCGGGCAGCGGTGACGTCCTCACTGGATTGATTGCAGGATTAATTGCCCAGGGGGTTGACCTTTTTTATGCTACTTGCGCTGGTGTCTGGATTCATGGCAGTGCAGGTTTGATTGCAGCTTCTAAATCAGGCAATGAGCGAAGTATCGGAATTGACGATATACTGGATTTCATTCCAAATGCAATAAACCAGTGATAAAAAATAACCCCTTGAAATTCAAGGGGTTATTTTTTACTCCTAATAAAGCTATTTACTTTTTGGTTTCGCCGGGGCAAGATTTTCTTCAAGCACAACCTGTCCCTTTTTTAAAGTTTCAGAAGCCTTTGTTTGGGCAGTTTTAATTAAATCCTGCGCTTTGGTTACAGCTTCTTTACCCATTCCTTCTGCCTTGTGATAGGTTTCATCTAATGCGACAGTCGTTTTATCTTTCAATTCAATTGCTTTATCCTTGATCTGAACCCGTGTTTCATCTCCGGATTGAGGGGCATAGAGGAGTGCCACAACAGCGCCGGCAATTCCACCAACCAGAAACCCTACAAGAAACGATCCAAAATTATCTCTATCAGACATGTTTACTCCTTTCGAGTATGCTTTCTTTATTTTTTAAAGACATTTACCAAATCAACTAATCGTTTTATCCCTGCCGTATAACTGTTGACCTTTATTACAGGATCGACAAGGTTTTGGCTTAAGAATTGTGTGGTTCCTTTTAGCGTATTTACTGTTTCAGTTGTTGATTTAAGTATTGGCTTAATCTCATTTTGAACCAGGTTTACCAGTTTAGAAACCTGCACGACCAGGATCACGAGAGCAACCCCAATAACGAGCGATTCGAGAGTCAGGAATATGATAAAAATATCGCGTACCTGAGAGGTGGCTGAAGGTCCAGCTTGAGCAAGGAAAAAGATCCCGGTTATGATCAAACCAAGCAGTATTACTGCGCAAAGGATAATTATCCACATTTTACTTTTGGATTTGGTTGGTTCACTATCCATTTCAGAGAAGGACTCAACAGGTTCCTGTTCCATCATTTTCTCCATAGTGATGTCATTATAGCATATCCAGTTTTGTTTTAAGTGTGCGGAAGTATGCCAAACAATCACCTTGGAAGTTTGCAGTGAAAGGCAGCGTGTGTTAAACTTAACAGTTGTTATGATTACGAAAATCCTGGTCGGTTTATTGGCGCTCTTCTTTGCTTCATCCTCGGGTGTTGTGCTGCCCGAGAATATTGTAATTAGTTATCCGGCAAAAGGCGATTCTGTCCAGGGTGTGGTCGAGATCAAGGGGACAGTCATTTCAGATTTTTACTCGTCTGCCGAAATCTATTTTGGGTATGCAAATAAGGAAACTGAAAACTGGTTTCTTATAACGAGACTGGATCAACCCGTTGAAAATGGACAATTAGCCCGTTGGGATACAACAACAATTACTGATGGAGAATACCAACTTAAGCTTGTAATGTACAAAAAGGATGGTAGTTCTGAAAAGGTAACGGTCGCACCCATTTACGTGCGGAATTATTCCATCGAACCTACCACAATCGCTGCCCCTACCAATAATATACCTGATGGAAATGGCACAGAAACCTCCACCTCAGTAGGATTAGTTTATGCCACGCCGTTGCCAAAAAACCCGGCATCCACATCGGATGCTGGAATAATTCAAAGCATAATCATCGGCGTAATTTTGACTCTTCTAGTGTTATTGGGTTTGTTGGTCTATCGTTATCTCAACCACAGAAACCGATTAATGTAAAAGGATAAATTAAGTGAGTAATCAATCTGAGATTCTTCAACAATCCATTGGTCCTGAAACTTTTCTCATTGTCGGATTAGGAAATCCGGGCAGGAACTATCGAAATACCCGGCACAATATTGGGTTCATGGTCATCGACAAGTTGGCATCTGATTTGTCTTGTGCAATGACCAAGGTGCAAAACAAGGCAATTATCGGGACATGCAAACTGGGTGAAATAAAAGTGATACTGGCAAAACCGCAAACGTATATGAACCTTTCCGGAACTTCCGTATCGAGCTTGCTTAAGTTTTATAAAGTGGATTTATCCAAATTGCTCCTGATCCATGATGATGTGGACGTGCCGTTTGGACAGATTCGCATGCGCCCTGGTGGAGGATCTGCCGGTCAAAAGGGGGCGGAATCAACCATCCAACAATTGGGATCCAAAGCTTTTCCCAGGTTAAGGATGGGAATAGGTCAGCCGCCCGGGCGAATGGATTCGGCTGATTATGTGCTGCAACCCTTCGAAAAAGCTGATGAACAAGTTTTAAAAGAATTCGTTGAGCGTGCCAGTGATGCCGCAAAGTGTTTTATCACTGACGGGTTAGATATGGCTATGAACCGGTTTAATCCAAAAATTTAAAATGCTCGACCTTATTCGTAAGCAGTCAAAGTATATTCAGGTTTTGGACGACATTAAAGTTGGACAATGCGATTTTGGCCTGGGACTCTCCAGACCAGCCCGCCTGGCAATACTTTCAGCTTTAAGCCTGGACTTGAATGTCCCGATTTTAGTTATCACAGACCGCGCGGACCGTTCTAACTTGATGATGGATGAGATGGGTTTCTGGCTACCAGACCACCCGCGTTTATCATTTCCGGAACCGACACCAATGTTTTATGAAAAAGCAGTCTGGGGAACTCCAACAAGGCAGGATCGCTTGAGTGCTTTAAATGCCCTCGTAGAATATCAAATCCCCGGGAGACCAAAACCTGACCGCTCGCCAATGATATTTGCGTCGCTACGGGCAGTTATGACCAGAACCATTCCGCGCA
>Ga0209800_10002001_pt1 | contig 19095 bp, 12 predicted proteins | sample Higcelweek8metaG_FD_187174 | JGI IMG/M metagenome (GOLD analysis project Ga0209800, IMG submission 187174) | Freshwater pond sediment microbial communities from the University of Edinburgh, under environmental carbon perturbations - High... | ecosystem: Environmental > Aquatic > Freshwater >...
AGCGCAGGAAACAATTTTATACACCGATAAGGCAAATGCATCTGATACCGTTTCATTGGTTATCGATCATTCAATCGGCTATGTTCAAATCATCGTACCAACCAAAAATTCAAAAGGTGAGAATATTGGGTACACATCCTTTAAGAAATTTGCGAAAGACGATCAATTGGCTTCGAAGTAATTATATTTTAGATTCGATATTCCGAAATCACTTTACAACTACTGTAAGGTGGTTTTTTTTTTCACACCGGACTGTATCTGGTGCTATAAAATGAATGATTCCTAACGGAACCCTTCTTGCATGTAACTCACAAAGGGTAAGATGGTTGATTCAATCAAACGAAACTATTTGAACCATGATTATCCTGATTCCGACAGTTTAGTTTTCCTCTGACAATATTTCCTTGCCTTTGTATTTTAGAAGATAAACCTGTATTATGATCCCGTAATCAACCTTGTTGTCTTGCACGGTATCTGTTTTCAGAAGTTCCGATTCTGATAAAACAAGATCAAGATTTTCTTTATTCAATTCCATATTTTGAAATCGAACCACACAAAATTCTTCTCCGGGTTGAAGGAATTCACCGGGCTGGTTATATTGATGTACCTCTGTGAAAGCATCAACGTTCGACATTTTTGCCTTCAGCCAATAATGACTTAATCCCGAATTACCGGTGTATTCTACCAATGGGCCAGCGGTTATTTCGGTAAGGTGTAAGATTTTGCTAATTTCAGGATAAGTAGTGGTGATATATTCAATGGTTTGTTTATAAGGCCCATAAGAAAAATAAAAAGTAGAAATAGAAACCCGTAACCCCAGGATTAAGATAACCGATATTAAAACCATTTTCATCCATTTTACCTTCATCTGGATAAAAAGAACAGTCGGTGGAATAACAAGCATCGTAACGATAGTCATGACATACCTGTTTGATAAAATTGGTTGTGAAACCAGGGAAATAATCGTAACAACCAGTAGTGTCCCCAGAAAAATAGACAGCGACAACCACAAAGCTAAGCGATACTCAGAAAACGATTTTTTAAAACTGATGAAAAAGGTAAAAACAATGAGACAATAAATCAAAACAGTCAATGAAATGGAATAATTGGTTGTCCAGAATTGTTCGGTGAATGGAATTGTAAAACAAGAAAGAATCGTATTGAGACTAACTTCAGGAGCCCAAAAAGCATGTTGAACTCTTTTTACCTGAACATAAAACATGAAAATCCATGGAAGAAACAGTAAGGTTACCAATAGTAATGAAAATAAATGAGTGAGCCACTTTCTGTTTTTGGTTAAGAGCAGGTACATAAAAACAAATACATTTGCCACAAACGCAGCAGCCATGCTATAATAGTGGATATAAAAGGCCATCAGAGTGAAAACAAAGAGAAGGGCCAAGTCGCGGTTTTTCCCGGTTTTCATGAATAAGTATGAAAATAAAAATACCCCGGTTACTGAAAATGCAGCCCAGGTATACATTCTGGCCTGGTGCGAGTAAGCTGCCAGCATTGGAACTGAAATCAGCATCAGGCAAAAATAGAGCGCACCCTTTTTGCCAAAAACACGCTGACCGGCAAAATATCCCAGTAACAGTGTTGATAATACCCCCAGAACTGAAAATAACCGTAATGACAGAGCGTTTAAACCGAACAAACCAGTAAACAATCTTAGTCCAAGGTAATATAAAGGTGGGTGCAAATCGTTTTTAAACTTAGCGTAAAAGTCAGATAACGAACCGCTCAACATTGATTTAGTATAAATCTCATCACTCCACAAATCGCTGAACCCAATATTGAACAAGTAGAAAACGGTAGCAGCAACAAAAATCAGTAAGAATATTAATAAATTATTCTTGGTAAGCTTCTTCAAAATATTTTTCATAAGTAGTACGCAAATAATAATGTCATATTTTTAACTCTGCTTACTTTGCGTGAAACGTTAAATTCAAAATCGCGCGAAGCCGCGAAGCCGCAAAGCGCAAAGAACATTTTTTTTATAAACATTAAACGGGAACCTTATCTTCTCTTTAAAACCTTAGTCTTCATTGTTTTGAGTGTCATCCTGAGTTTCAATTTTAAAATGTTGATCCCTGCATCCAGAATTTTAGTTGTGCATTTTTAATATTCCCGTTTTTGTCATAGTATTTGTCAAGCCATTTTTCCGGATCTGTTTCCAGATTATAGTCAGCACTATTTGCATTTCTTTTAAACCAATACCGAAATGAAAAATGGTCGTAAATGTCGAGAATATGAGTAGTGTAGGCTAAAGCAAGTTTCTTGTTTCCTTTTACAATCACCATATTTTCATCGTTATCGTACGATGCTTTGTGTCCAAGGTTGTGACTGCCTGTAATTACGACACAATGATCGGAAAATGGATCGATTACCATTACCTTATCATGAATAATGGCAAACCCCGCGCTTAAAATTTCTTTTAACCAACTTTCAGGAATCGTTTTACCATCAAAGGCTTCAGCTGCAAAGACCCTATAATCCTGTTTATGGCCATCCTCTTCATTTTTAGGAGGTGTGATTCCTTTCAGATCGTAATAGAAACCTTCGGAAGCTGATACATTGGTAACACATCCTCTCACAAATAAGTCTTTGTTTTTCTTTAATGCCTGGGCAGTCCAGTTTGCAATTGAAGGCGAACCCGGATAAAATGCAAGAAACAGAATGGCTTGCTGGGCATTGTTAATATGTTTTACAACCTCCTCCATATCGGGTGGACGTTTTTCATTGGCCATATTGCTACCCCTGCCATTAGGGGTATTCGGTGAAAACCAGCTTTGAAGTGAATTGATATTTTCAATGTTTGTTAATTCAACACCGTTAGAATCCCATGTCCTTAAATTGGATGATTGAAGCTTTTTTGGATCGCCTTTGGCATCTTCTGTATCGGTTCTTAGCTGATTCCAATAATTCAGATATCGCTGGGCCAGATTCGTGTCATCAATTATAAGTGTATTGTTTGTTTGCGTACACAATCCGGTTGGTGTCCAGTTTGTCGATCCCAATAATACCGATTGTGGCACATTCTTCTCATCAACAAAGACCAGAAACTTATTGTGCCCAATATGACCGTCGGGCATTATCCGATCCCATTTCTGATCCGTTGTTTTACTCAATGCATCACGAGCAGGCTGGTTGGCATCCAATGTTTTTTGATAGTAATGCATTTGGCCGTCTTTCACCAGATATTGGGGTCTTGTCAGATCATCTTCTTTGGTTTTTGAGTCTGCCAATACAATAAACAATTTGTTGCCGAGCCCTTTTAATTTTGTAATTAATTCCTCATCACCCAGCTCATACAATGCGGCATAAATTCTTCCATTATCTTTTGCTTTATCAACAAAGCCTGTTAGCGCTTCAACCATATCGCCTGACAAACTGTCTCTTAACTTATCATGAGCGCTATATTGAATACTGTCGAGTAATTTATTCTTTGACGCTTTTCCTTTAAAAGCCCTGGCAACCCTTTGTGTCGAAATTATTCCCCGATTAAAAACAGCGCCAATGTTAGCATCAATCGTATCGGTGATTTCAACAGTATTTGTAATCAGGATTGGTAGTTCACTCATATCGACCAACCGGTCAGTACTTATTTTACGTGGGACAATTTTATATCTGAATTTTCTTTTCTTCGTCTCTTCAGCTATGAGTCTGGCATAAACATCTTTCCAATAAAATTTTTGAATCGGAAAGTCCTCGGTCGTTTGCCCTTCATCTTTTTTTTCCCCTTTAAAAAAAACTGCCTGACTTGGGAGTGGAGTTTCCTTATTACTTTCATCAATCCGATAGATTGCAAATCCAATGCAACCTGTTGGTTTTTTATCATAGCACCAGGCTATGGTTATCACATCATTATTTGTAAAAGCTACAGCGTTTTGCATACTATTATTTTTTTGTGGGTTTTCTGTCGATTCGATTGGTAATAAAATAAAATGAAAGATGAGTCGTGATTGAGACTGGAATAATTGGATTCTTAAGAATCATCGTTGAGTTGGCCTTCATGGGTTATCGTTAAACGTGACACCTAAAAGTATAAAATATAAAATGAAAAGGAAAAGGTTGGTATCATGTTGTTGAGCAGAATTTTAGTTCGAGAATTAGAAAATTTAGCCACTTCCTGAACAACAACCACAAGTATGATGACGATTACAGCATGGATCTGGCCGATATGCTCCCGCACAACGTTAAAATCAAAAACGAAAATTGTACAGGTGTTCTCTCATAGACCTCTCATAGGCCTATGAATGTTTTATAGATTCTCTGAATCGGGTACCACAATTTTCAATTGAGGTTTTAATTTTATGGCGATTCTTAAAATTGCCACACCCGAAAACGCCTAACCCAATGTGCCAACCGTATTCCAAACATTAGGTGCCTGATATAGATTTACAAACGATCATCCTAACTTTACAGAAGTTTAAAATATATGTACGGGCAGCTATTCTAATTTTACAGGAACTTGAAATACTTTTACAGACAGCTATTCTAATTTTATAGAAGCTTAAAATATATTTACAAAGGTCTATTCTAACTTTACAGGAGTTTGAAATAACTTTACGGTAGATTCATCTACAAAAAAGGGAGGTTAAACTACCGGGTTAGCTGGGACTTGTAAATTTCAGGCCGCTTATTTCTTTGTACTGGGGGCTGGTTGCACCAAACACCGACTTGATATAGTTTTTTACATCGACCGAAATATCGACAACGCCGGTTAGTGGGGTGTAGAGGACTTGGTCGCGATGAATGCGGGCGCTATTCAGCGAAGCTAAGGCTGTTGTTACTGCTTTATTTTTTGTAAACAGATCGTTGTAGAGGGTTGTTAATGAATCTACTTTTAACTCGGTTTCATTCGGGATGTACTCGGGAACAGATGCCAGCAGTTTAACGAGTTTATCGAAGTTGTCTAGCCGGTTATCGAAACCCATTTGAGAGGATGAAATTTCAACGGTCTTTTTACCTTCGGCTTCGGCGGCCTTCTTTTCATCGTCGGTCTTTTTTGGGGTAGCCCGTTGACCTTTTAGTTTTCGAAACAGATAGCTGGCGCTTTCATCAACCTCGACAGCGGTGGCCGATGCTTTGAGCGCGTTACTGATACGGGTTAACAGCTTATTGAAGGGTGCAAAAGCGATATCCCTGGCGCTTTTCGCGTTCTTAAATACAGGTTCGGTGGCGTTCACCCCTTCGATTACCGCTTTGGCAGCTGCGTGCTGGGTGTTTAATGCTTCCAGTTTTAAATTTTCTCTTGATGGATTGTAACTCCTGCCGAAAGAGGTTACATTGGTAATGAGTTTTTCAAAATTGGCCACATTTTTTGCATGGCCGGTTTCTACTGTTGTTGACATAATTTTAGGATTAAGGGTTTATAACTAATGTAATAACGTAGTTAAATTTAAAATATTGTTATGACAAAAACAAATAGTATATAATTTAATTGATGCAAATATTATTTTATTTTTTTGAATGAATTTTGAACGATAAAATGAGAAGATATGAAGATCGTGTTATAAGCGGGGAGAGGAAGTATTTTCCATATTGTCTGAACCACCGAGAAATCGGGGCAGGCTATGATTTATTTGATTTTTGGATTACCCTGATTTTATTTGTTGAAAAGCAATCATAATAAATCATTTAATCATGAGAATCACAACTTATGCCGATCAATCGGGAGTTCTGACAGGGATGTGTGCTTGAGAAGATTTTTCTTTCGGATTGCAAATCCTGTATGAATGAGGTCCGGATTGCAAACCTGACCAGCCTGGGTAAGTTTTAATGGGTTCGGATGACCCTGCTGGGGCTGGTATGTTATCCTTCCACAATCTTTATCTCTTCCTCTGTTAATCCGTACAGCGCATACACCATTTGGTCGATCTCTTTGTCGGTGGTGTCGATTTGGTGTTTGATGTCGAGGGCTTTTTTCTGTTCCTGAACGAAGTAATCTTCCCATTCGGCTTTTTGCGATAGGGAGAGTTTTACTTTGCTCTTTTCAAGCTCTTTTAAAAACTCGTTAAACGGTGTTTGAAACCAGTTTTCCAATTTGCCCGAAAGCTTTTCCAAATTGAATTCGCGCTGAAGGTTGCGTTGAAACTTTTGGGAAGTTTCCTGAAGCTGTTTGTTTAAGGAAAGCATAAGTTCGACCTTCTTTGCTAAATCATTATTGGTAGTTGGGACAGGAATTTGACCAAAATACTTCCAAATTAATTGACAACCATTTTGAATTTGTGTACAATATTTGGTAATGAGCCACCATCCCATTTTCGAGTTTAATACACCCAGTAAAGCTATATCCTCAGACGGTATAATCCACATGGAATCGTTACAATATAAACCTTGTTCATCAAAAATAAAACATGGTTTTACTTGAAATTTCTGATACATAATTTTGGGCTTGGCGAACATTTCGTAATAATCGCAAGCCCTTATTTCCCACCAAAAATCACCTTTGTCTGTTCTTTTTCTCCCACGGTCTTCATAGGGTTCTAACCATTTGGCAATGGCTGGATATGTTCTTTTAAACCAACTCCAGGCTTCCTCTTCATCAACAGTATTTCCTATCCTGCTTTTTGTGAATCCTTTTTCCAATAAAATCAGGTAACTGACTGCTTTTGCGCTTGCATAAGCTTTTGCATCGCGCCCTAACAAGAATGGTTTTATCAGTTCAATTGACTTTGGGTCTTCAGAAATGATTGTGGTTTTGGTTGTTTCATCAATCGAAAATGCTTCGGTAAGTCCTGTTAATACTCCACGATATGCTTCGCCACCAACAAAATCAGACAGCGTTTTGAAATTGGTCTTTAATCGTTCAATCAACTTTTGTTCTGTACCCGATGAAACAACCCACGTTTCGCCTGAAAACTGATCAACATTGAATGTTTCAGCTGTTTGATCAACATTGGTGTAAAAATCGTCTTTGTTGGCTTCTTTTAAAACCGAAACCGTGAATTCTGTTTTCGGTTTTGCTTTGCGCGAAACAAAAATACAAGGGTAAGTTGTTGCGCCTTCGAAAATTTGTATGTCGCCAAAATCGATCAACTGATTGAGTTCAAAAGATAAAAAGTATTCGCGTAATGGTTTTCCATAGCCTGCTTGCAACCATTTGTTGGGCATAATGTACGAAATGATACCATTTGATTTCAGAATATTGAAACCATGTTCCACAAAAAGGCAATATAGATCGCCACGTTTATCAAATGTTTTGTAGTTCATTTTTGATAAAGCATCTGAGATGTCTTTCATCTTTTCGAGGTGGACATACGGCGGGTTACCAATCACCACATCGAAACCACCGGTATATTCCTGTCGAAAAGCATTTTCGACAGAACAACACATATTCTCGATAAGGGAACGAGAATAGGAAGGGGAGAAGATATCGGAGCGAGAGGATTCCTTAGAGCGAGAGGATTCCCCGGAACGAGAGGAGTCGACAAGGGAGCATGCTCCCTTGTCACTGTCGCTACGATTGCTACTACTACCGAGTTCTGGCAGGCCATGTTTCTTTCTATTGTTGCGAATGTAGGTTATCGTATTTTCGAGCTGTTCTTCCGAGGTAATCTCTTTGCATCCATATTTCTGTGTCCAGAGATGTGCCTGTGCTGTTCCTCTGGTTTTAGTTTCATGTGCATCTGTAGAGTTGGAGGAAAGTGCCGTATCCGGGATCATAGTCGACAAGGGATCATGCTCCCTTGTTGTTCCTGTAGTATCGTTCTCTGTTACCTCTTCGTTTCCTTTTCCTGGAACAGTTCTGCCCATAGCTATATTGCATTCGCGGGCCGAGATGCTTTTTATTTTTTGCATGATACGCGGCAGTTCCAGTTCTTCGCATACCAGCAGAAGGTGAAGGTGATCGCCACACACATTACATGCGATAATATTCAGGTTATCTTCTTTTGTAATTTTTGCAACGGTTTCTATTACAATTATCTCCTCTTTCTCACTTAACCAAACAGCATCGCCCCATTCTACATGATAATCGAGCATGCGCTGAGAATAGCGTGAGTTGTGGGTCGCACAGGTAATATGCCATCCTTTCTTCTCCTTTTGCTGAAATACCTGCGGGAATGCTTCTTGCCAATTAAAGGCTTTATCACCTGCTACAGCCGGATCGTCAATCAAAGAGTTTCCGCATTTAATGTTGTTATTCAGGTCGTTTAGCTTGCGGTTGGGCTGGGCTGTGCGCAGCCAAAGGGAGAGTTTGGCAATCTCAACGCTTTCTTCGTTAAGGTCAACTCCAAACAGGTTGTTTTCGAGAATGCTTTTTTCAATGTCGCTAAGAATCATGGGCACGCCCAACAGTTTGGCTTGCAGCTCGTCGATGGTTCGGTGTTCGGTAATCAGGAAATCGAGTGCCTGATTGAGAAAAGCCCCCGAACCACAAGCAGGATCGCAAATTGTGAGTTGAAGCAACCAGTTTTGATAGGTTTTCAGCTTCTCTAACAAGGCTTGCTTGGTTTTCAGTTGCCGCTTTTTGTCGGTGGTGTACTCTTCTTCAACAATCTGAAGCTCGGCTTTCTTCTCGGCGCAAAGCTTCCCAACGGTGTTTTCAACAATGTATTTGGTAATGTATTTTGGGGTGTAAAATACGCCGTCCTTTTTGCGCTTGGTCTTTGTTTTGTCAATCTCTTCACCAGCCAGTTGAGCGTTGATCTCGTCTAACTCGTTCAGTGAGTTCTCGAAAATGTGGCCAAGAATGTTGACATCGACCTCGCTAACAAAATCGTATTCCGATAGTTTGTAGGTGTGGCGGAACAACAATTCGTCGTCGATGTGAATGGTATCTAAAATCTCGTCGGGTTTAAAGAGTCCGCCGTTGTAAGCAAACACATCGTACCGTTTTCCTTTGTAGCCTGTGTTCAGGTATCCGAAATATTTTTTGAAGCGATCGTAAAGGGGGATTTCAACATCGCGTTCCTGTAAGTCTCTCCAATCGTTTAAGATTAATCGCACCGAATTTGGCGGCAGCAAATGACGGTCTTCGGCAAAAAAGAGGAATAGAAACCGGTCTAACAACTTTTGCGATTTCTTGAATAGTGTCAGCGAGTCGAATTGCGGATTGAGTGAAACAAGGTTTTGGTGCAACTCGCGTTTAAAGAGCGAATAATCCTGATACAGTTTTTTGGTGATGGTATCTTCCTGACTTAACGATTCCTCTTTTACCTTTTTCGGAATTCTTTTCTCGATGGATTCGAACGAAAGGCATAAGTAGAGAATTTCGAAATCGGCTTTTGTTAGATTGAACAGGTTAAACTCAATATTTTCAATTGCATTGTCGATGTAAAACCTTAGTTTCTCGAAGTTTGAAGTGACAACATACACACAGTCGGGCTGGTTGTTTTTGTAGCCAAACGCCTGTGCTTCTATCTTGCTTAAATCGGTTGTGTTGGTTCCTTTTAATTCGATGACTGCCTTTACAATGGAGTATGCTCCATTGTCGATAAGGATAGCACCATCGGCCTTTTTGCTGTCTTTGATGTTTTTGTATTCGGTAGTTAAATTGAAATTTGGCGCAGGGTTTAGCGTATATCCCAAAATCTTGACAAACAGTTCGCGCAAAAACCCCTCCTGAAACTGCTCCTCTTTACTGTTACGGATGTTTTCCTGAACTTCAGGATTTCCAAAATAGCTTTTGAATTCAAGGTATTTGGCATCTATTACCTTATCATCAAACTGTTTCAGGTATTTCTGTTCTACGGTTTTCTGGAAAAGGGCCATTGTAATGGTTTAGTTTGTTAGCAGAGACCAAATTAGTAATTATTGGGGAATATTGTTTTATTTTTTGCTGGTTATACACTTGATCTCTCAAAATGGCACAAACCGAAACGGAAAAACTGGCACTAATCAAACCGAATTAGCCAGTTCATCCTGCAAATCCTGATTCTGACATTTTAGCTTTCCTCCTGAAAATATATCTTATAAAACTTCCTTCCCTCTTCATCTACCCTTTGTTCAATTAGGTTGCTGTGAATGAGCTCTATGTCCTATAATTATTGTAATTATAAAACTCAAAATTAATTTTTTAGAAACCTTCTAAAAAGTAAATTATAATTGCAATAGCAATAAGAATCAATAGTATTATTACTGCATTTTTATTTGAAAGACTTCCAATTAAGATGAATGGTAATTGAATAATCCATAATGGAATAAACAATATAAAATAGATTGCATTAGCAATAATAAAACCACTTGAGTCAATTAATGATGCATCTCTAAATTTATCTTTCGACTCTTTTATCATATCCCATAAAAGACTAGATACTTGAGATATGACACCAATTGAAATGTAGAAGAAGGGGAACAAAACTAATAACGTAATTAGCACTATTGATTTGATAATTTGAGGAACAAAAGGTATTTCCCATTCTGTACTTTTCAAGTCATTATAAAAATGTAAGATTGGTTCTTGAAACGGATTCTGTACTAACTTAGCCATGATTATAAGATTTTCTATTATATATATCCTACTAATTTTTTTGCTTGTTTTAAAGCAATTTCCTCAAAACCAGATGATACTATGCAACGTTTCACCCATTGTAGTTGATAATCTTGTTCTTCAGCAAAACGATTGAGTTCCTTGCACGTAATACCCCAAGTTCTTGAAGCAGAAAATGCAATATCACATTTATTTGATAGAAAGAAATTACAATTACTTTCTATTGATGGTTTATCATCACCCAAGGTTGCAACCCCAATTGTTTTACCCTGATAATTAAATGATCTTTTTCGTTCATGCCCAATTGGTTGAGGTAATGGCATCTCGCAACCTGTAGTTGCAACTTCCAATAAATCTATCAATAAATTTAAGGTCTGAGTTTTCCCTGAGTCATGTCGACCACGGAGGACGATTAGTTTATTCATTATTTTTTAGATTTGTTAGTATTCCTCCTGATAATAAACCTTATAAAACTTCCCTTTTTCATCATTGCCCCCCCTGAGTTAGTAGTTTACATAAGCAATAAATATTCTTTATGGTAATAATTAATTTTTATCATCAATTTTTGATTCATTCATAAGTAAAATGAAAAAAGTGTCAAATTCATTATCTGTATTATTTACAACTTCTAACTTTTTAACTTTTTCAAGATAAAAATCTATTTGCCCTTTTGAAATAATTTTTGCTAACTCTTTTCTTGAAACAATTTTATTATCATAGAGTAATTTTACATGACTCATAAAATGAGTTATTTTTCTGCGAGCTTTATCTATATTTTTAAACGTATTAACTTCTATCGCAGAATATTTTTCACCTTTCTTCATTTTTTGTTTAATTGACAAAAATGTCTCGCCAAAATCATTTCCATGGGTTTTGCATTCGAGTATCCAATCATTAATTATTTGTAACGCATTATACATTTCAATATTTGAATACTCATCTTTAAGGGATTTTATAATTTGGTATTTCTTAATCTTATCCGCATTTTGTAAAGATTTCAACCCAATATAAGCAGTAATACTAATAATAATAACGGTTGCAATGTCAATAATCACCTCCATATTTAGATCTATTTCCTCTAAGATAGGCATTTATGTATTCAATTATTTAATTAAATCTATACTTCTTCTCTCTTTTAATAAACGCGTCTTTCCCTCCTTCAACAATATCAGCAATGTGTTGTCGGATTCCCATAGACTTCAAAATATCTGCTTCATTTACTTGCCTATCAAAGGAATTCTCAATGGAGCCATTGATGTAGTCAAATGTGAATTGACTTGTTGAATGATCATCATTTTGCCCTTTTTGGTTAGCAACAATTATATTTTCCGTATCTGCATTTACCACTATATTGGCATTATGAGTAACGATGATGATTTGTCTTTCAAGCTTCTTATTTCTAAGATAATTGACTAAGTCAGAAGTAATGGAACGATTATCAAGATTATCTTCGGGCTGATCAATCAAGATAGGAGCTTTTGATTTACTAAGCCCAATGATCAACATAAGAATGACAAAGCTGGCTTTACCAGTAGACATTTCTCCTAATCGATCATTTTTATATGTTATTTCCCAATAATCGAAGAAATAGTCATCCATAATAATTTTAAGGGCATTTGAGATGGATGGTTTGCTAGTCAGAGCATATTGATTTGAAATAATATCTTCAAAAAGTTTCTTTATTTCCCCAAAAATTATTTGGAAATCAGCATCATCTGTTGCCTTCTTTTTCTCATCCAAAATTGTGTACTGTTTATAAGAAGCTTTCCTTCCATCACTAATTGTATTTACTTCCTTCCAAAATTTGGAAAAATTGAATTTGGCTTTTCCTTCAATTCCAAGTCCATCTTTTTCGAGTTCCGTTGTCCTTTCCTTTAATGCAGTTATAATGCTGATATATTCCTGGCGATTAGTTTTATATAATTCAAATATTTCATTTTTGGTATCATCAAGCGTTTTCTTCTTTCCCCTAATTTTTAATGATAAAGTATCAATCTCCAACAGTGCTTTCTTATCATTCTCTATAGATTTTCTTAGGTCTTCAATAGATTTCTTGGTCGCATCATTTTTTAAAAATGGAGCAATTTCTTCACTTATATTCTTCTTTTCATCATTAATTATCTGAAGTAATTCTATGAATTTATTAGCTGACTTAAAATATCTTTTCCCATCCTCCTTTGTTTCTATTTCAATGGATTTTTCTATTCGAACCGAATCTTCAAACAAAGTATCAATAGATAAATATTGCTGTTTATAATAATCCTTTAATTCTTCTAATTCAATGGCATTCAATAATGAATCTTTCTTTTGTTTGAGAGACTTCATTATTTGAACAAATTCTGTATTAAAAGACCTAATAGAACTTAAATCAACATTCAGCTTTTGCTGCTTCAAATTATTTGATTCTTGTTTAATCTGTAAATTTTTATACAGCTCGATTTGGTCTTCCGTTAATCCTGTACTTTTATTTAACTCATCAATTTTTGCTTCATTAGTTCCAATGTTCTTTATCAAAACTTCTTTGTTCGATTTGTTTTTCAGTTCAACTTCTAAAGCATTAATGTCACTTTGTAATTCGAGAAAGGAATCAATTAGATTATTTCTTTGCTTGTCATTCGCTTTGACAGTATCCAAGAATCCCTGATATAATTCTTTTGAGTCATAATCTTCAGTTATAAGATCACGAACAAGTTTGTTTAAAGTGGCTCCGGTTTTATTTACTTCTGGTTCAGCTAGCTTTACTAAATGATTTTGAGGTATGTATTTAATTTGTGGTAATATTGAATTTTCATCACTACTACGGTTAAGCCTTTGTAAAAAACCTCCTTTTGTGGTTATTTCAAAATCAAATTCTTTCTCAACTTTATCCAATTCATATTTATAATCCTTTCCTCCATCCTTCATTAGATTTCGGTGGTCTGCCAGTAGAGTTTTCGCTATTGAATACAATAGAATTGATTTACCTGAGGACTTACCACCTATAATGACATTTAAGTTGGGATTCAGACAAATTGGATTTGTTGAAAAAACATTATTGGGAGAAATAAATTGAACTTTTTCTATTACTAATTTATCTTCCTTAAAATCTGGCTTGTCATTTTGAATTCGTACCCTTTGTTCCGGTTCAAAACAGATTTGCCTTAACCCTTCAAAAGTCAAATCCGCTTTTATCCATGTAAATCTCTTGAATAGATCATCCTCAGTGTGAGCATCACAACCAATTATACACGGTTTTAAGGAACCTGCATTTACAATTACTTCTTCTACATTAGTTTTCTTACCAATAAAATATTCTTTGTCTGAAGGTGCTGCTGAAAATATTACATTAGATAGTTTATAAATACTTTTAATTGTACCAATTAAGCTTCCACCTTCTTGTTCAAACTCTTCATAATAATCTTTCAGTCCAGAAACTCCATCATTAGTTTTACTGCTTACTGCAATAATTGAATTCTCTCGTAGTTCCTTATTACTATCTAATAGTTCTTTAATTTTTCCTACTTCAATACCATAAGAATTAACGCCAAATTTATATTTATTTTCCTCTAGAATTTGAGGATTAAGGTATTTGGCATAATCTTTAAAACCCTGTTCATTCATTAAATAACCCTCAATATTATGAATTTTATTGAAGAAATTATTATTCAATGAACTCACATAATTAGGATTAAAAATGAAATGTAAGTTTATGAATTTTCCCTTTTTAGTTGCAGGAATTATTCGTAATTCAACATTCGGAAAGAGGAAGATATTTTTGATAAACTCAATCTCTTTTGGTAAGAAAAGTGGCTCACTATGATCATTCTTTTTATTTTCAATTTCTTTTTGATATTTAACTGCTTCCAAATATCTATCGACAGAAAAATAATCAGTTACACCAATAGCATCAATTTGACTCTCATACGCCTTTTTAAAAAAGATGTATAAAAAATCATCCATGTTTGAGGATGTAAATTGGTCATTCTTGTTTGTACCCTTTGTATGTACATGGAAGTCCCACCTTCGCCAAATTGATCCTTGATTCATTTCTTCTCTTTATAAGTTATTAACAATCCTTTTTACCCCCCACATCAACCTCTCCAATGAACCTAAATCCAATGCCCGTTGTCCAGAGAGCATTCCGCTAAAGAAAATGGGTACTCTTTTGCCGTTTAAGAGAATGGTGTAAGTACCTAATTCGGAGTTAAAATCTTTTTCAAAGTCAAAACTGTAGCCTTGCCATATTTTATCAAAAACACCATGTTTGTTCTTCATTTTCCCAAAGAATTCGGAGGCAAATGCATTGGCTACCACAATCACTTTAGGTTCCAACTCTTTTAAAATGCTAAACGAAATGTCGAGTTGTTTGCCAATGAAATCAACGCCATCTGGTCGCACATAAGTCAAATCTTCAATTACCTTTTGGTTGGTTTCGCGGATAAACAGTAAATCCAAATGATCCCAATCTGTTCCGCAATAGTCGGCAAACTCTTTAAATTTCTTGAAATAGGGGATATGGTTGTTGCTTTGAGTGTCTAACGTGTAGAAATCAATCTCTTTCTTGTCATCTGGGATTTTATTTCCTTTGGTAAACGATGGATTAATGCCCACAAACAGTAAGGTATTTTTCTTTATGGTTTCAGGTGCTAAAGGCGATTTCCGGTATTCGCACCCCGGAATATCAAGTTCTTGCAGATGGTCGTATTTCTTCCACAAGTCTACAATTACTTTTGAATATTGATCCTTTACGCAGACATGTTCCATAAACTTAAATTTTCAGGTGAAATCCACGGGAAGGAAGCTTGGGAAGCGTTATTCTTCATTATTCAGGCTTATTGTAAGTTTAGTCCCCCAAATTTATAAATACTTTCACAAAAACCTTCATTTAACAAATAAAACTTATCAACTATCGGTTTTATTTTCAGTGGTATGCGTGTAGTGCCTGTAAACACTGGAAAAGAAGGTAAAAGATTGGCCGTTATACCTGCGTTTTATGGTCTTCGGGCAACGCTATTTAATCACAATAGGATGATATTTTAATTTATAAAATGAATCACCCATGGGTATATTTTAAATCAGATACTATTTGAGGTAAACCTAAAGGGTTGGCTGGTTATAGTTCATAAACAATAGACTTCTTCAAGTGCATTCTCTAATGTTCTATAATCCCTGGGCGAATCAAATATTTTTTTCAATGACACTTTTATTTTTTTAAGTAACTATTTTTAATCTCTAATTCATTTACTTTCAAGTTTCTTTTTTCTTTTGATAACAAATCTAAAAGTTGCTCATTCAATCTTTGTTGTTGAATAGGTTCTAACTTTAGTTTATCGCTTTCTCTTTCCCAGATAATTTCTCTCTTAGCTCTCTCTTCAAGATGACTAATATAACGCTCTACTTCTGAAGAAAGATGATGGCAATAACCCCATTTTTTATAATACTGCACAATTCTTTCAAAATTAAAATTCTTGTCTTTAAAAGAGTTTACTATTTCCCAAGAATCTTGAAACTTATGATTTCTGTCGTCATCATAAAAAGTAGACTTTTCATTATTTAGGATTGAGTAAATTATACTTTCTTGATATTTTGTCAGCAATTTATCTGACTCTGAAATTGTGCAAAGCTGAACACATAATAGATTTAACACAAATAATGTATGGTATTTTTTTATGGTTTGTCCTTCATTTAAATTGAATTCAACAAAGTTTGTTTTGCATAAAGAGTTATGAACTAGATACAATATATCAAAGTCTATATCGGTTATATGATGTAACGATAGATAGTTAATTGTTAATTCCAGTAATAAATCAATATCATCGTTTAATGCTGTTTTTGCGATTAGAGTTCCTAATAAGAACTCTAATTTTTTTGGGTTTTTAATTGCTGCAACTGACTTTTTGTTTCCAAAATCTGTAATATAAAAAAGTGAATGCGTAATAGAGTAAGTTAATTCTCTACTTAAATGTTGTATATGTATCGTTTTATTTAAGATCGAATTTTCTGGAATTTCAATTTCATCAATAAGTCCAATTTTTTGCAACAAATGTCCCCATTCCATTTGTCGGTGAGGCGGAATTTCAGATGAAAGCATTTTATTATTTACTATAATTTCCAGGCAATTTTCAAGATGCCTGATTTTTTGAAAATCACGTATGCTTATGTAAGGTAAAATTAAATGATAAGATGTATAATAATTTTTAAAAATTCTGTCTGAAGACACCAATTCCATCTGTTGAATCAAAAATGTTCTAATAAGACATTCTTCTTCTGGACAGTATTTCTCAGCATATTTTTTCGCATATCCAAACATAATAGCTAGTTCAGCAAATCTTTTGTAATTGCTTTCTGTAATGTTATTTTCAATGGAATAAAAATTAAGATTATTAGACACTTCTTTTAATATCCCGCAAAATGTTTTCATTCTTTATGGGTTTATACTATTAAAAAAGAGGATGTTTTTTGAACACCCTCTTTTTAAACAGTTCATTTCTTAACAATGTTAATGTTCTTATCAATTTCTGCAACATCATCACCCGTATACACGTAATTAGGGCTAATAAAAGTCCAGGAAGCTAAATCACCACCCAAACCATCTGCTTCAATTCTTTTAGAAACTTCAGCAATCTGTTTTAGTGTAACATTTTCACTAATTACTTTCCCTTCGCTTAATGCAGAAAGTACAACATCGAATTTTCTTTTTTTAATTTTATCTGGCATAATAAAAAAATTAATTTTTCCTACTCTATTTAAAATAGGCTTTTCGGAGTAACGCCTTGTATCTATATATCTAATTTATTTTGTTTTAGTATTTTAAAAATCACAGATCTGTTTTTAGAAAATAGAATCTTCCTGTGCTTACTTTGACTATTTCTTTGAATAAAAAAGGGACATATATATTTTTGATAGTAAATAGCACGAAGTTTATACTATTTTCAATTATTTTCACTCTGATTTTACAATGTCGATTTATAATGTTTTGCCATTCTAATTTCGAAAACATCGCTTTTCTAAGCTAACGAAGAGGAGTAGTCCGGTTAATTAGTTTTAGAATCGTTTGTTTATCTCCCCAAATATAAAAAATATTTTCCTAAAAAACCCTCGTTGAACATCAAATATTTATCAACTATCCATTTTATATTCAGTAGTATACGTGAAATGCCTTTAAACACATGAAAAGCATGTAAAAACATGTTCGTTATACCCGTGTTTCAGAGTCTATGGGCAACGCTATTTAATCACTATGGAGTGATATTTTCATTTAAAAATGAACCACCCATGTGTATATTTTAAATCAGTGATTACCAGAAACAGGCTGTTAATGCTGGTTTGCGATAGGGCATATCTTGCCATGCAATAAAAAACAGCTCTTCAGTGCACGACTTTGTAACCTATGTTCTATAATATAGTTTTCACGAGATAGTTTTTCTTTTATTTATTATAATCTTAGGTTTTATATAGTATCTTGCTAACACAATTCAACCTTATTATTTCTAATCCTTTAAAAGAAAAAACCATGTCAGAAATTCAACAAACACAAGATGGAGCAACAACTTCGAACAATTATCCTGTTGTAATGATTGTGCCAACAAACAGTCACCCGCCGGTTCCGGATGGGCAGAATATGTACTGTTTGGCCGATCCTGACAAGCTGGATCCGAATCCTAATTGCCCGGTTATTCAATGCGGCGGACTTACCTTCTGGGTCTATTGTTATAACGATAACCGCCTGTCAATGTCGGTTGTTGGATACGATCAGCATGGGCATCAGGTAAAGCAATGGGAACTGCAAGGGGCACGTTATATCTGGCAAATCAATGTCGATGCCGATCAAAAAGTGGTGACCTTCATTGGGCAGGCCCGGCACTCGGTTGTATTAAGCTGGAAGGAACTTGAAAAACCGGCAGTCGTTCTTGAGGATGTATCCAGTTGTCCTACCAATGTTCTCTTTGGTCTAAAAATGACCGCGTTGATTGATCCCGACCACTTGGACCCTTCCAGTAAATGCCCGGTTGTTCTGTTTGGCGATCACTTTTTTTGGGCTTTTAGTTATGTCGACAACCGAAACAGTTTTTGTATCATCGCTGTTCATCAGGATGGGACGATGTGTAACTCTTTCGAATTACCAGGATCGAGATATATCTGGAAAATTGATGTCGACGAGGCAAATCAAATGGTGAATTTCATTGGGCAGTCGAAACAAACGGTCTCTTTATCTTACAACGATATGTTATGGCCTGAGATGAGAATTGTCGATTCTACTAGTCATCCTGCTGTTCCCGCCGGCTCCAAGCAAACTACTTTGTCAGAGCCCTACACATTGGATCCAAGTCCCGGTAGCCCCATCATTGTTTATAAAGATTATATTTTCTGGGCTTATAGCTATTTGGATAACCGGGTGTCGATGAATATTGTAGCCTATAATTGTGCCGGGAAAATTGTCAAGCAATGGGAACTACCCGGAGCTCGCTATATTTGGCAAATTACTGTCGACCGGAATAAGAAAAGAGTGGTGTTCTTTGGGCAATCAAATAAAACAGTTGCACTGAACTGGGCCGATATGCTGATTGATTAGGAATGTGCTAATTTGCTAATTAGTTAATTTGCTAATTCGGCAATCTGCTTTCGCTGTGGCTACGGTGGACAGTACCGTCTTTTTCAAGGTTTCGGTGGAACAGGAA
>Ga0209800_10002002_pt1 | contig 19087 bp, 14 predicted proteins | sample Higcelweek8metaG_FD_187174 | JGI IMG/M metagenome (GOLD analysis project Ga0209800, IMG submission 187174) | Freshwater pond sediment microbial communities from the University of Edinburgh, under environmental carbon perturbations - High... | ecosystem: Environmental > Aquatic > Freshwater >...
ACTCTCTACTATACCGAAAGTACCCTTTCGGGTATAATAATATTGCTTTTGTTCCAATTTTAAAACTACTGGTAAAATCAAGCTATTGAAGTTTTCTCCTTTTTAAGTTTCGTGAAAGCGATTATTAAAAAACTCACAATAAAGAATAAAGAAAGCAACAAAGTACTGTTCCTCATGCTTCCGGTTACTTGTTCGATAATACCAAAACCGAGCATCCCGATTACAATTGCCAATTTTTCCGTGCTGTCGTAAAAACTAAAATAGGAAGCTGTATCAGTTGTTTCCGAAGGTATTAATTTCGACCAGGTGGAACGCGCCTGAGATTGAATTCCGCCCATTACCAGACCAACCAAAGCCGAAAGTACATAAAACTGAATATCGGTATCGACATAATAGGCAGAAAAACAAATAAATATCCACACCGCAAGCATCCAAAGCAGAGATGTTCGGTTTCCGAAACGGGCAGAGACTTTTCCGAATATAAATGAACCCAGAATTGCGACAAACTGTATAATCAAAATAGTCATAATAAGCATTGTATCAGTAATTCCGAGTTCCGCTTTACCAAAAAGTGAAGCAACAATAATTATAGTTTGAACTCCCATGCTGAAGAAAAAGAATGACAACAGAAACCGGTACATGGTTTTATGCTTTCTGATGTAACCAAACACATTGAAAACTTCATGAAATCCGCGGGTGAAAATATGTATGTCCCATTGAACTACTTTACGTTCTTCTCGCAAATAGTAAAATGCAATTTGAGAAACGCCCAGCCACCATATTCCCACAAGGATAAATGAAAACCTTATGGCTTCCAGACTATCTGAAAATCCGAACATCTTATAATTCTGAAGGGAAAAAACATTAAAGATCAGCAACAGCATACTGCCGGCATAGCCAAATGAAAACCCTTTGGCACTAATACGGTCGTGGCGATCGGGTGTGGCAATTATCGGCAAAAATGAATTATAATAAACCAGCGAACCGGCAAATCCTAAAACTGCCAGCATCGGAAGTAAGAGTCCCAACCAGATGTTTTCGCCAGTAAAAAAGAACAATCCCATACAGGCAAAAGACCCTAACACTGTGAACACTTTCATAAATTGCTTCCGGTATCCTCCGAGGTCGGCAATTCCTGATAACGACAAAGTGAGCAGTATTACTAAAAAATAACCCAGCGCAATGGCGTACTCATACAAAACGGTGTTCTTAATATTCATGCCCAAAAACATCACCATTTCCGAGCCGAAAGCTTTTTGCGTTACCTGCTGATAAAAAATCGGGTACAGCACGGTATTCACACTTAACATATAGGCGGAATTGGCTATATCGTAGGAGCACCAGGCATTGATAACCTTCGGGGAATTAACAGGCAAAACCGGTCTTTGCATATCTGTTTGTTTATTTTCCGGATAAAACTAACATTTTTATTTGAATCATATTCCGCATTAGAATCAAATTTCCTTGCTCAAAGAATTTTATTCCTTACGTAGGTCTTTTTCGATACACCAAAACTTACTACTTTTGGTTAATTAAGGTCTGACTCAAATGCAAAAAACAAACTTTTACATTGTACTGTTTTCAAAGATTTTAGCTTTCAATATCAGGCTACTGTTAAGGATTCGGTACACAATTAAAGTGAAAGGATTCGAAATATTGCAGAAAAATTCCCCCATTCTCTTTTTACCAAATCATCAGGCTTTGATTGATCCTGTGATTTTGCTCAGCCAGATCTACCGATTCTCAACAGCAACTCCTGTTATTTCAGAGAAATACTTCGACTTGCCTTTGGCAAAATGGTATTTTCAGCGACTGGGAGCTGTCAGGGTCAGTGATTTAGAAACCGGCAACCGCGATACACAGGTATTGAAATCAATAACCCGCTCTGTTTTTAAAGGACTCCGGCGCAATACCAATATTGTGATATACCCCAGCGGACAGATCGCAGGGCAAGGCTATGAGAAAATTTTCAATAAAAAAGCAGCTTACCACATTGTAAGTGGTATTCCGGAAAATGTTCAGATTGTTGGCGTGCGCATAACCGGTTTGTGGGGAAGTATGTTTTCGAAAGCAAAAACCGGAAAATCACCAAACTTCGCAGTACAACTCCTGAAAGGTTTTATTTATGCATTGGCAAACCTGTTTTTCTTTTCGCCAAAACGCTTAGTAAGTATTGAATTTGAAGATATCACTACCCTGGCTAAAGAAAAAGTGATTCCAGGGCAAAAAGCATTCAATTTATTCCTCGAAGATTTTTATAATCAGCAAGGCGAGCAAGAAGTACTTTTCCTGAAACATATTTTTTATTTACCGCAAATGAAAAGCAAAGGCTCTTATGCTTACAGTCATAAAGATTCAGGAATTGATTCTGCGAACAAGAAAGAAGAAATTACCTGAAAAAATACCTTTTCAGGGACAGGAAAATTACTGATAGAACTCATAATAAAAGACGTTTCCTTAGAAATGTAGAACAGTTTGTTTTCCACATCCCTGCCAAAAACAAGCAATTCCCTGATTGAATGCTCTGTCAAATTGTTAATTATCCAATTTGCCATTATTTAATGTGAAGCACTTTCACAGACAGCTATTGATGACTTTTCATAAAAACTGAAGTGTCATAAGGGTTATCATTTATCTTTGTAAAAAACATTGCAAATCAAAACGCATATAAAATGAGCTCCCGACTTGATAACCTGAGATTAAATTATAAAATCTGGCTCGAAACATCAGACCAGAATGGAATTTTAGGGGATAAAAAATGTGAATTGCTAAGGGCAATCGACGAAACCGGCTCATTGAATGATGCAATGAAAAAACTTAATTTAACATATCGCAAAACCTGGGACAACCTCCGGAAAATAGAACGCGAACTGGGTTTCCCATTGATAAAACCAACCCGGGGAGGTGCGGATGGAGGAAGCACTATTTTAACAACAGAAGGGAAAATTCTTATTCAGGCTTTTGATAAATTTCATTCAGAGTATGACCTGGTTATCCAGCAGGGTTTTGAAAGAATACTAAATGAGTTGAAAATTCAGATAAAATAAAAGAAATCTTTGAACTGATTTTTTAGTATTAATAATTTGATACTTTTGCACACCGAATTGCAAAATTTTGCAATTCGATAAATAAAAAAAATAGTTTCCATTTATGAACAATGCCATTTATAATTTCCCGCTTCCACAAAACGAAGCTGTTCTGGAATACAAAAAAGGAAGTCCTGAACGGATATTACTCGAAAAAGAATTAACCCGGCAACTTCAGCAACCCATCGAAATTCCATTGATAATCGGTGGTAAAGAAATCCGGACCCAGCAAATAGGTGAGGTTCGCATGCCGCATAAACATTCGCACATACTGGCAACCTATTACAAAGCCTCGGCAAAAGAAGCAGATGCTGCTATTGAGGCTGCGCTTGCTGCGCATAAAATATGGGCTGATCTGTCGTGGACTGTCAGGGCTTCAATTTTGCTGAAAGCAGCAGAATTAATTTCAGGGAAATACCGGCCACTGATGAATGCGGCAACCATGTTGGGACAGAGTAAAAATATTTTTCAATCAGAAATTGATGTGGTTTGCGAAACAATTGATTTCCTGAAGTTTAACGCTTATTTTGCTACACGGATTTATGAAATGCAGCCACAGTCGGCATTTAACCAGTTAAACAAAATGGAGTTCCGTCCGTTAGAAGGGTTTGTATTTACCGTGAGCCCGTTCAATTTTACTTCTATCGCTTCGAACCTGAATATGGCCCCGGTTATGATGGGCAATACAACTGTATGGAAACCAGCTACTACATCATTGCTATCCAATTATTACCTGATGAAAATATTCCAGGAGGCCGGTTTACCTGATGGCGTAATTAATTTTATACCAGGGAATGGTGCTCTGATCGGGAAACAAGTGCTGCAATCACCAGATCTTGCCGGAATACATTTTACCGGTTCAAATAATACCTTCAACAGTCTGTGGAACGAAGTAGCAACTCATCTGCAACACTACAAATCATATCCACGTTTAATTGGTGAAACCGGCGGCAAGAACTTTTTATTTGTTCATCCATCCTCATCGGCAAAGGAAGTAGCCGTAAATGCCTACAGGGGTGCATTTGAATACCAGGGGCAGAAATGCTCCGCCGTTTCGCGGATGTATGTACCTGAATCACTATGGCCATTAGTGAAAATCGAGTTGCTTAAAATATGCTCGGATGCAAAAATGGGCGATGTAACAGATACTGACAATTTCATAAATGCTGTAATTGACGAAAAATCATTTGACAATATCGCGAATTACGTTCTGTATGCTCAAAAATCGGAAGATGCCGATGTTATAGCTGGTGGCAAAGGAGATAAGTCAGTCGGGTATTTTATTGAACCAACAATTATTGTTACCACCAATCCGAAATTCCGAACCATGGAAGAAGAGATTTTCGGTCCGGTGCTTACTGTATTTGTTTATCAGGACGACAAACTGCAGGACACCATTGATTTATGTAATACTACTTCACCTTACGGACTTACAGGCGCAGTTTTTTCCCGCGACAGGGTAGCGGCTTCAGCAATGTGTGAACAATTACGATACGCTGCCGGCAACTTTTATATTAATGACAAACCAACGGGCGCCATCGTAGGGCTGCAGCCTTTTGGCGGTTCCAGGGCTTCAGGAACCAATGATAAAGCCGGTGGCGAATTTAACCTGATCCGTTGGATAAGCCCACGTACCATTAAGGAAACATTTTTACCGGCAACCGAGTTCCGGTATCCCTATATGATTGATTAATACTTAAAACCACAAATAATAAATGAGAACAGAATTAAAAAACCTTGGTATTGAGGAAGTAAATAATGGTGCTTCGACAGGAAGCCAATGGCTGACAACCCATGGAGATGAAACCGGTTCATTCTCCCCGGCTGATGGCTCGCTTATTGCAAAAGTTAAAAATGCAACTATCGAAGATTATGAGCACTTGATGAGCAAGGCACAGAAGGCTTACGTCGAATGGCGCATTGTACCGGCACCAAAACGGGGTGAAGTTGTGCGACAGATCGGCGATGCTTTGCGGCGGCATAAAGAAGATCTCGGCTACCTTGTATCGCTCGAAATGGGTAAAATTTATGAGGAAGGACTTGGTGAAGTGCAGGAAATGATTGATATCTGCGAATTCGCGGTCGGACAGTCGCGTTTGCTCAACGGGGCTACCATGCATTCCGAACGACAGTTTCACAGGATGTACGACCAATATCACCCTTTGGGGATTGTTGGCATTATAACATCTTTTAATTTCCCGGTTGCCGTTTGGGGATGGAACTCAATGCTGGCAGCTATTGCCGGCGATGTTGTTATCTGGAAACCAAGTTCCAAAACTCCTCTTTGCGCTATTGCCGTGCAAAAGATAATTTCAGAAACTCTGGTTGCCTGCGGTGTTCCTGAAGGTGTTTTTAACCTGATTATTGCCAAATCAAACGTTTTAGGCGATAATTTAGCTGCCGACAGGCGTATTCCTTTGATCTCGGTAACCGGATCGACAGCGGTTGGCAAAAGAGTAGCTTCAATTGTCGGCCAGCGGCTTGGCAAAACAATTCTGGAACTGGGTGGGAATAATGCCGTTATCATTTCGCAACACGCCGATCTGGATATGACCCTGCAATCCGTTGTTTTTGGGGCGGTAGGTACCTGCGGACAACGCTGCACAAGCACGAGGCGATTAATTATTCACGAAAAGGTTTATGATGAAGTGAAAGAGCGTTTGATAGCAGCCTATTCAAGCATCATAAACCGGATTGGTGACCCTCTTGAAAGAAATACACTGATAGGTCCACTTGTAGATGAACACGCGGTTGCAAATTTCAGCAATGCCCTTAATGAAGTACAGCATGAAGGCGGGAAAATCCTGTTCGGCGGACAGTTGCTTAAAGGTGGAAATTATGCATCAGGCAATTATGTTGTTCCAGCAATTGTTGAAGCTGAAAACCATTATACTAAAGTTCAGGAAGAAACATTTGCGCCTATTTTATATATCATAAAATACAAAACAATTGAAGAAGCTATTGCGTTGAACAATGCTGTTCCGCAAGGATTATCATCCTGCATATTTACTGAAAACCTTGTTGAATCGGAAAAATTCCTTTCGGAAACCGGTTCGGATTGTGGAATTGCAAATGTTAACCTTGGGACTTCGGGTGCTGAAATCGGCGGGGCATTTGGCGGTGAAAAGGACACAGGTGGCGGACGCGAATCAGGATCAGATGCATGGAAAGCTTATATGCGCCGCCAGACGAATACTATAAATTTTAGTGGTCAAACTGCACTGGCACAAGGCATTACTTTCGATTTTTAAACTGCTGACTGTTTTCCAAGAAGGAGGCTGTTTCGATTTCGGGATAGCCTCTTTTTAGTTTTATGAAAGCGGCAGCATCATTTATTTGTTAGCCAAATTAGTAAAATTAGGGAATAGAGAATAGACCATAAGAGATAGAAAGCCGAAACCATCAAACTAAAAATTTCAATTTCATTAAAGTTTAAACATTGCTTACTAAACCTGAATAAGCAAACCTGGATATACAAAACATCCATAACACCTAAAAAATCATTCAGCGGTGGTGCATTCTAAAATATCATATTTTAAAGCTTTTACGACCTTTTTAAATAGTTCGAATTAATTTAAAAAAAATATCATCCCAACCACATTATGAATACTTTTGCACCTTTGGTTCCAGCCGGATTTCCGATGGAAGAAAAGCAAAAATCCGGCAGGTTTCAAAAAAAAAAATTAAAGGATAAATCATTGTATCACAGGATGAACTTTATTATCAGGAATAAAATAAATTCCATAGTACTGTTGGGCAAGATCTTGTGATTTTGAGCAAAGGCTTTTTTAGTTTCGTAAGTTAACAGTTATAATTTCCGAAAGCCGCGCTAAAGCTTTATCCGGTGCTTCAAAATACTGGGCGATTAGCATGCTCAGTAAATCCTTATTTCCAAAATTTTAATGTTTGAAGTGCAATAGTTTCGCTAAATGACTAAGAACCTGATTTAAAACTACGCGTTTTCAAATGAGAAAAACAGAAAACAGACTACGCATTCTGCTAATTGACGACAACACTACTGATCGCCAGCTTATTATCAAAACTATTCAAAACACCGAACACGGGTTTGTCACTCTTGCTGCCAATAGTCAGGAGGATTTTGAACTTCATCTTAAATCCTGCGATTTCGATGTAGCAATAAGCGAAACAAATAGTTTCGGATATCCGGAACTTCGGGTTTTGCAAATGTTAAAACAACAGGCACCAGAAATCCCTGTACTGATATACGCCCGCAACACATCTGTCGAAATTGCTGTGAAATCAATAAAAATGGGTGCTGCGGATTACATTACCAAATCACCTGATCATTTACAAAATCTGGTTTCTGCTGTTAATAGTATTCAATCGGCGCCAACTGCAGGTAATGACACAGAACTCCCAAACGATATTTCAGCTAATAAGCGAATAGAAGAACAACTGCGAAAACTTTCCCTGGCAGTTCACCAAAATCCGGTATCAATAGTTATTACGGATGCAGAAGGCAATATCGAATATGTAAATCCTAAATTTTCGAAACTTACAGGGTATGATTCTCATGAAGTTATTGGCAAGAACCCGCGTTTTCTAAAATCGGGCAACACATCGGAAGAAGACTATAAGTTGCTGTGGAAAACCATTAAATCCGGCAACGAATGGCATGGAGAATTTCAGAACTGCAAAAAAAACGGAGAAATCTATACCGAATCAGCTTCCATTTCACCAATTGCCGACGAGAACGGAATTATTACACATTTTGTGGCAACGAAAGAAGATATAACTGAGAAAAAACATGCTGAAAAACTTATTAAAACCTTAAGCCGCGCCATTGAACAGAGTCCTGCCTCTATAATAATTACCAACGACAAAGGCAAGATAGACTTCGTGAATACCAAATTTACATCCTTCATGCAATACACCGAACAGGAGGTGATAGGGCGAAATCCACGGATATTTAATCCACAACACTTGCCAGGCGAAGAGTATGAGCAGATGTGGGAAACGCTGCAGTCGGGAAAACTGTGGCATGGGGAAAACCAGAACCGCAAAAAAGACGGAACCCTGTTTTGGGAAAATGTAAGTATTTCTCCTTTGATGGATGAAAACGGTGTCATCAGCAATTATATACTCATCATGGAGGATATTTCGGAAAAGAAAAAAATGCTCGATGACTTAATTATTGCAAAAGAAAAAGCGGAAGAGAGCGAAGAAATATTTGATCAGTTTATGAAACACAGCCCGTTTTACGTGTTTTTTAAAGATGATAAAATCCGTCCGGTCCGGTTGAGTCATAATTACGAAAAAATGTTAGGATTGCCAATGAATGAACTACTTGGCAAAACAATGTTTGAACTTTTCCCTTCCGAATTAGCAAAAAAAATGGTGGAAGACGATTTGAGGATTTTATCAGAAAATCAAGTTTTTGAAGTTGAAGAAGAATTTGATGGCAAATATTTTACAACAATAAAATTTCCTATTCGTATGAATGGGAAGCCCCGCTTTTTAGCCGGATTTACCCTTGATAATTCGGAACGAAAACAGTCCGAATTAATGCTGAAAGAAAAAAATGAGCAATTAATCAAAGCCATTGAAAAAGCGAAAGAAAGTGACCGGTTGAAAACTGCTTTCCTTGCCAATATGAGCCATGAGATCCGAACCCCAATGAATGGCATACTGGGATTTACTGAGTTGCTCAAAACACCTGATCTTTCGGGAATAGAACAACAGGAATTTATTTATCTCATCAGGAAAAGCGGTGAGCGTATGCTTAACATCATTAACAATATTATCGATATCTCAAAAATTGAGTCAGGACAGATGGAGGTATCTTATTCAACAACAGATATTAACGAACAGATCGAATATTTATATTCCTTCTTCAAGACAGAAACCGATCAAAAAGGATTGAAGATTTTCTCATCGGTAACTTTGCCATCAGCACTTGCAAAAATAAAAACCGACAAAGAGAAAGTATATGCCATTCTTACAAATCTGGTTAAAAATGCTGTTAAATTTACTCCTGCCGGATCCATCAGATTTGGATATGAATTAAAAAAGGATACCCTCGAATTTTTCGTTCAGGATACCGGTGTCGGAATTCCACAGGAACAACAGGAATTTATTTTTGAACGGTTTCGTCAGGGCAACGAATCTCTTGCCCGTAAACATGAGGGAGCAGGACTGGGATTATCAATTACCAAAGCATATGTGGAAATGTTGGGTGGCAAAATATGGGTCGAAAGTGAATACAGGAAAGGATCGGCATTTTATTTTACCATTCCATACCAGGTTGAAAACGAAGAGATAACAGTTCCTCAAACGATAGTTTCAACTCAAACTGATAAAGAACCTTACCGGAAACTAAAAATTTTAATTGCTGAGGATGATGAATTTTCAGCCATGCTCATCACAAAGACCATTCAGCCGTTTTGTAAGGAATTGTTCGTGGCCGGAAATGGCGCAGAGGCTATTGAGGAGCTGAGGAAATATCCGGATATTGATTTAGTTCTGATGGATATTTCGATGCCTGTAATGGATGGTTATGAAGCAACCAAAGAAATCAGGTCCTTTAATAAGGATGTGGTAATAATTGCGCAAACAGCTTATGGATTAATGGGCGACAAGGAAAAAGCTATTGCCGTAGGATGCAACGATCATATTTCGAAACCTATAAGAAACAAAGATCTTTATGTTCTTATTCGTAAATATTTTGATGGAGCTGTAACTGCAGGAAATTAGTAACCATATCTGGTAAGTGCTTTCTTACTCAAGGATCGATGCATAAATCTGCTGCAGGATAATCCTGAGAACAAAAACTATCCGCCAGACTGAAAGTAAGCAGGCCACATATTTACGTCAAAAATTCCGGAGTAAAAATTAAACAGGAAATAATGAAATTAAAACCCGGGAACTGCAATTATTAATTAAATTCGCACCTTTTAAAGTTTATCGAAACTAAACTCACAAATAAAATGAAACTCGACAAAATCTTTGGTTTTCTGGTTCCCAAGGACCGCAAGTTTTTCCCACTTTTTAACGAAGCTGCCGACAACCTTGTTATGGCTTCTGAGCTCTTAATCAAGCTTATACGGGAATCGGATCTGGAAAAAAGACAAGATTATATGAAAGCCATTAAAGATGCTGAGCATATAGGCGACGACCTTACCCACAAACTAATGGATGAACTTAACGGAACATTTATTACACCTTTCGACAGGGAAGATATTCATGAGTTGGTTAGTAAAATGGATGGCGTGGTTGACTACATAAATGCCGCTTCAAAAAGAATTCACTTTTATAAATTAGCAACTTTTCCTAAAGAATTTGTATTGATTGCCGATCTAATTCATGCAGCCAACAAGGAAATTCAATTTGTACTTAGAAGTGTAAAAAATGTGAATGATTTTAAGGATTATTCCGGATCCTGCCAAAAAATAGGCGAAATGGAAAGTGAAGTCGATGACATTTATCAGTCGTACCTTGCTAACCTTTTCGAACATGAAATTAATGCAATTGACCTGATCAAGAAACGTGATATACTTACAGCTCTTGAGAAAGCTATTGATAAATGTGATGATGTAGCTAATGTATTTTCGACCCTTGCTGTTAAAATGGGATAAACGGCAATCCGGATTTCCTGGTAAAAAAAATAACGAAATACTGAAAATTTCAACAGATCAATATTTTTCCAATGGACTTCACTCTACTGATTGTAATTCTTACGCTTGCATTTTTGTTCGATTTTATTAATGGATTTCACGATGCTGCAAATTCAATAGCCACTATTGTTTCAACCAAAGTACTTACACCCTTCCAGGCTGTATTGTGGGCCGCCTTTTTTAATTTTCTGGCTTACGCTATTTTCGAACTTAAAATTGCTGATACCATAGCAAAAGTAGTTGATACCAATGCCATTACACTCCACGTAATCCTTGCCGGTATTATAGCCGCCATTATATGGAATCTGCTAACCTGGTACCTGGGAATTCCTTCCAGTTCGTCGCACACGCTGGTAGGCGGCTTTGCAGGTGCAGCCATCGCCCACGCAGGATGGGGAGTTGTTCATTCCGGACTCATACTCAAAATTGCCGCTTTTATATTCCTTGCCCCTATTCTTGGAATGATCATTTCGTATTTTATTTCCGTCCTGTTACTGAATTTATTAAAGAATGGGAATCCACATATTCTGGATAAATATTTTAAACAATTACAATTACTCTCCTCGGCACTTTTCAGCCTCGGACACGGGGGAAACGACGCGCAGAAAGTTATGGGTATAATTGCCGCAACCTTAATGGTTTACTTTCATGGCGTAGATCCTTCTGATATACCTCAATGGGCAAATATTACTATGGTTGATGGGAAAATACACGCGATTCCACATTGGGTTGTATTTGGCTGTTATGCTGCAATTGGTGCCGGAACGTTGTCGGGTGGCTGGCGAATTGTAAAAACAATGGGCACAAAAATCACCAAGCTCACCCCCTTCGAAGGGGTTACTGCCGAAACCGCAGGTGCTGTTCTTTTGTTTGGCACTGACGCATTCGGAATTCCGGTAAGCACAACTCATACCATAACCGGAGCAATTATGGGAACCGGTTTAACAAAACGGGTAACTGCCGTTCGCTGGGGCGTTACTATCAATCTTTTGTATGCCTGGATTCTTACAATTCCTGTATCGATGGGAATAGCTGCATTGGTATATTACCTATTCGTCTGGTTTGGTTGGCGTTAATTTTTTCGAGCTTTCCTGATAATTTTAACCCTGTTTGCAGTTATTTGCATCATTTGAGATGTTGCAAAAAAAATGTCATCCCCTCTTCTTCCAATTAAAAAGGCTTGCTTTTTTGCCATAATTTAATTAGCTTTGCATTACTGCGATTTGCTTGTTTGCATATTTATTTTAAATGTGAAGAAAGATGCAAAGGGTCTGGAAAATACTTTTTTTCGCTTCGCTGTTATTCCTGCTCACATATGCTGGCCTGATTATTACAACCTTACTTGCACAACCTGAAACTGAACATCTCGTATTTGAAAAGCATAGCGGCACAGCATTGGTCATAACAGGTGCAGCAGCACGTATTGTGCAGGAAGCAGCTCTGCTCGAATACCTTCAGAAAAAAGGCTGGCTTTCCAATATTTGTTTTATTTCGGGCACAAGTTCAGGAGCTATAAATACTGTAATGCTGAATGGAATTCTTGAAAATAAATTTACATGGGAACGTTATCATTCCATTTTGTTCAATATTACAAACCACGACATATATATCCGCAATGGAAGGTCGCTTCCGGTAAATAACGGACCACTTCAAAACCTCCTTGAAACGGTTGTTAACGACAGCCTGGGATATAAAAGCATCGGCGATTTGCCTTTTCAGAGCTCAATATCCATTTCAGCTGTCGATATATTGCCCCCATTTTCAACCACATACCGTCTTTGCAATTTAAAAATTAACAACGAAAGCAATCCCGCTTTTAACCTGGTTGAAACCTTGCTGGCATCAACAGCTATTCCAATTCTGTTTCCGGCAGCTCACTTCCATGAATCGTTCGGATTGCCAAAATCATCCTTTGTTGACGGAGGTTTTTCCAATGACCATATTCCTTTTGAAGCGGTTCTGCAGTTTGAGAAATTCAGAGGTTTTGGTGTGGATACCCTTATTATTGTCAGCCGCAAAAGCGATACTAAACAGGGGATACAGCATGAAGTTGAGAAATTCGGAAATTCCGATTCCAGAACATTAGACAAATTAAGTTACTGGATTGACAACCTCGCCATGAACGGCTTCATACGCAGCATGAAACAGATTCAAAAGGAATACCCTGAGCTGGCAGCCCGCACGTATGTTTACATTCCTGATTTCGATGAAAATTTTGCATTATTAGACTTCTCTGAAATGAAGCATCAATATGATGTTACTGCTTCATGGGCAGAAACGCATAAGCCCGTTCCACTTAATCAGTACCTGGAAGAAAATACATTAACTGGTAAATAAAAAAATTGTACTATTTTTAATTTATATCGTGCGCGATATATAATTATGCTTACATTTGCATCGCGTACGATATAATCGCAGGCGCAATAAGTTAACTATATTTTCAATTCTGGCACAAAATGCTGGAAGCGGAATTACCAATAAACAAAAACATGAAACAATCATTTTATGACTTCACAGCCAAAAGTCTGCAGGGAAAAGATGTAAGGATGGATACTTTTAGTGGCAAAACAATACTCGTTGTAAACACCGCCAGCAAATGCGGATTAACCCCTCAATACGAGGGTTTGGAGAAACTTTATCAGAAATATAAAGATAAAGGTCTGGTCATATTGGGCTTTCCATGCAATCAATTTGCCAACCAGGAATCGGGTGATGAGAAATCCATTTCCGAAGGATGCCTGATAAACTATGGTGTTAGTTTTCCGATGTTCGCCAAAATAGATGTAAACGGGGAGAATGCCCATCCTGTTTATAAGTACCTGAAAAATGAGCTCAGCGGTCTTTTGGGAAGTACGATTAAATGGAATTTCACCAAGTTCCTGATTGATGCAAATGGCAAACCGGTGAAAAGATTTGCCCCGATTACCAAGCCGGAAAAAATCGACAAATACCTCGAAGGTATTTTGAACTAAATTTTCAGGTAAATCAGGCGTTTGGCATAAATCTACAATGCATTTTTATTGATCATTAAGCCATATGCCTGATTTACCTTTTTTTTACCTTCACTTAACTTTTATTACTATGAATTTTGATCAATTGAAACTGGGCAATCAATTGTGCTTTCCTGTATATGCCGCATCGAGGCTTATTATAAGGGAATATCAGCCGCACCTGGATAAACTTGGGATCACATATCCACAGTACCTGGTGCTAATGGTCCTTTGGGAAACAGATATGATTTCGGTAAATGAAATTTCTAAAAAACTGATTCTCAAAACCAACACCATAACTCCGCTTCTAAAACGGATGGAAACGCTGGGAATTATTGAAAGGCATCGTTCAGAAAATGATGAAAGGAAAGTAATTGTCACTCTTACTCCGAAAGGGAAACTAATGCAGATAGAAGCATCTATTATACCGGAGAAACTGGCAGCTGAACTTATTTCGGATACAATAAAAATTGAGGAACTTGTAGATTTAAAACACAAACTTGATGTCATTATCAATCTCCTGAACGAGAAAAACAAAACAGAATAAAATGATATGATTCCCGGTTTGCCCTTAGGATTAAATTTTTCAATATTTTAGCTTTTAAGCAAAACAAAGGTTTTTATCGTTACTATTAATGCCCGAAACCTATCCAGTACCCTTATAAATAGCCGAAGCCGACCTCCTGCAATGAGATCAGCTCCGACGCACTTCCATCTTAATAGGCACAAAAGTATATATATTTTTCTGTTTTGGTAAATCCACATGAAATTTTTCATTCAATATTAATGCATTGGCGTTTTCTGCACATTTTGAGCGTAAAATCCGGTATACTTGCTTTACAGCAAAGCAAAAGAGGCTGTCACCTTAGTGTCAGCCTCTTTTAGTTAACGAGTTTGTAAAATAAGCGGCTATTTGAGATGCAGCTTTTCCAGTATGTCTTTTGCTTCCTTTTGATGGAAATTATCAGGATCAGAAGCAACAAGAGTAAATTGGTCGTTGGCTTTATCTTTCTGATTATTTTTCAGGTAGCAAAGGCCCAGGTACCACTCGGCATGTTCGATATAGAGGTTGTCGTTGTGTCCGATTATTGTGTTAAAGGCTTTAATCGAATTGTCATAATTCTGAGTTTCGATGTTCGAAATCCCATAATAAAACCAGACAGCAATATTCGAATTGTCTTTATCGAGGATGCTCTTGAACAATAAAGAGGCAGTTCGGTAATCCTTTTGCTGGAACTTTATTACTGCCTCAATTATATTCTGGTCGCCACGGGTTTGATCAATAATGTTCTCCGAAGTATAATACTCTGAAAAAAGCGAATCATTAGAGATGTTGCGTGGTGTTTGCAGATACAATGTAGCGGCAACAGCGCAAAGCGCCAGTAACGAAGCGGCAGCATACCACCATTTCCGTGTATTCATGCGAACAACCGGAACTTCGGTTTTTTGGATACGACCTTCATTGATTGCCGCAATTAATTTTCGGCGCAGATCAATGATATCTTCGTCTATCAGAGCTGAATCAATGGCTTGTGAAACCTTCAACTCCTCGGCCAGGGCAGGATTTGACCGCAATTCCTCCCTGAAGGCGGCCTGCTCAGGAGGGGCCATCTCATTGGCAAGGTACTGCTCAATGGTGGCGGAGTGTTTTAATGGATTTTTCATTTGGTTAAATTTAAACTATAAGGGTTAACAGTAAAAAAATTCACTTTATATTGCTGGTTATCAATCTTCAGGTTCCATACCTGACTTTCAATTTTACAATTCTGCATTTAAAATTCCTACATGGTTTTTTAACAGAGCGTGTGAATTTATCCCAAGAGCTAACAGCAAAGCGGAAGAGTACTATGGTACAGCGTTATTGTTGCCTCTGCGATATTTTGCTAATTAAATTCTTCGTTTTCAAAGCAGCTAAACTATTATTTTTATGCAGTTTAGTATCTATCAATTTTTCGTTTGGCCTTCTATCAGAGTTACAGATTCAGCAAACTGTATAAGTTCATTTATTAAAAGAACGGAGAAATATCTATTGGTTACATTAATTTTTATAGCCTGTTAACTGATTTGAAATGAACAAAATATTCATAACGGTATTTAATTCTTCAATATCAGTTGTTTTGATTCCTGTTTCAGAAAAGTATGTTAATCCGATGATGAAACTATTATTTAAATCTCAGTCCGCTGAAATTTGCTTTCACCAATAACTGAGAGATACTCCTTTGTTATATAATCCAGATTTTTCAAAAAGGTGATACCATTTTAAGAATTATTTTCACTTTTATTACAAAATAAATTATATAATACTCTATTACAATCACTTATCATAGATAAAAATTATCAGCAATCATAGTCGATAAAGCTAGTTTTTGAGTATAATGACCGGAATTATGGCGTTGAGCCGGTTTAAATGAATTCTTTTGCTTTTGCTAAATAAAAACTCAAAACCCTCACCTTCATATAATTTCTCAATGATTTTCATTGTTTGATCCGCATCTGCTTTACAAAATCGATATTTTCGTATTTTCGTGATATTATTTTTGCGCCAACAATGACAACCCTGGAGAGTACATCTGTAAAAAAACTGATTTCTGATTTAGCCTCGGAAGGATTTTCATTTCACGAGGATTATGACGAAATTAACGAATATCGTTTTGGCAAGTTATTCAGAAGGCGCAAGCTCGGAAACATAGTATTTGAAAAAGAAGGAGTTATACTTAAAATTTACAAGGATCTATTTTTTAGAGTAACAGGACTATCACACACTTTTGACGAAAATTTACAAAAACCGGTTGCTGTTTCGGATGATGAATTTTACCAAATGCAAAAGCATATTATCAAATTCAGATATGATCAACACCTGAAAAAGATGCTGCCGTTGGACAATGAGATACCTACGACTGCTGGTATTGAAAGCCAAACGTAATAATTATCACTCCTAATTTCTGCTCCTGTACTCGGTTTAACATTGATTTCAACTTTTTAAAAGCTGAAAGACGTTGATTTATTTATGCTTCACAAACACTTTTTTTAGTGCTGATGATAATCGGGCCTGCCTTCAAAACCTCCGCGCTGCGGCTGTTGAGGCATTTTTCCAGCGAACTTCCTGAGGTTATACGTAAAGGACAACATAAAATATTGCTGCAATACTTCTGTGTTTGAGTCTTCTATATAAGTATCGGCAACTACTCGACTCAGACTCGTATTTTCATTCAGGATATCGTAACACAACAGTTTAATTTCACCGGCTTTGTTTTTGAATATTTTCTTACCAAAATTTACATTCCAAAGAGTATAACGGCTCGAAGTATTTGACGATAAATAGTTGTAATCCTGATAAGTAACTGAGTTCTGAATAAAAAAGCCTTTCCAGAATTCCCAGTTAAACTGTAGTGAACCGATCTGGAAGAAATAGTTGTTGTTCAGTTCCGGCTGAATTGAATTCTCAACCAGGTTATAATTGAGATTATAAGAAATTGTAAAATCAAGCTTCTCGCTGATGTTGCTGCTAAGCACCGTACCCAGGTTTATGCCGTAAGTATTTGAAGTGTTGGTTTCGGCATTAATTATACTTGGAAGTTTGTTGTAACTCACACCGGTATTAAAGTTAATATTGCTCTTAATTGGTTTTATTGGAAATCCAACTGTAATCAGCGCACGGGTGTTCCAGGCGCCATCAAGGTTGGCCGGGATCGAAAGCTGCCTTCCTTTATTAACTTCCTGTCCGTTAATAATTGTATCGTTAGCGGTGCGAAACGTTGCATTTCCAATATAATCTAGGGTTTTCTGAAAAAACAGCATCCCGAAAAGATTAGCCGTTTTATCCTTGTTGGATGTAGAAATCCGTGCCATGGTAAAATGTCTGATTTCCTGATCGAGCAGAGGATTACCCGTTGTTAAAAGAAGCGGATTTGAATTATCAATCACTTTTTGCAACTGCGAAATGGATGGCGCATTAGTGCTTGCACGGTAAACTACCCTTAAATTTGTCGTATTAGTAAACTTATAATTAAACATCAGGTTAGGCAGCACATTATTAAAATAGCGTTCTGTCGAATCCGGCAGAGGGAAACTCGTTTTCCCATCAAGGCTCGCATATTGATAATTGATTCCTGCATTGAGATTCGTTTTCTCGGTTTTGTACAAATATCCTGCACCTGCACGGTGGGTAATGTAATGGTTTGAATAAATATTCGACAGCAACGTATCGAATTGTGTATATTCCTTTACATCACTGGTATAATTATAGGTTTTCTTATCGTTATCATTTTCGGACCACGACAGGGTATAATTTAGCTGTACCTGGCTGTTTTTCCCGACAGGCTCTGTATAAACCAGGTTCGACGATAGTGAAAGCCCATCGGTAATTGTTTTTGCATACTGATCAATTGAATCATTGATTTCGCCTGTTAATTGCTGATAGTAAACACTTTGCGAATTCACATAGCTATCCCTGTCGCGGTTGGTTACGCCTGTACCCAGGTTTAGCGAAATAGTCCTTCCCTTTTTATTAAACTTATGGCGGTACAACAAATCGTTATTGAAATTATACCCAATTGCATCGCTATTATTTTTATTAAAGGAAGTATTTACGAGGTTTTGCTCAAGATAATCAGGGGTTAAAGCTGTTTGGGCATTGAAATAACTATCGGAGAAATTATCTTGTAGGCTGAGCCGGGGCGTAATAATAATCGAATTATTCGAATCGATATTATACTCAATTCGTGCATTAAACCTATGGTTGGCATTATCAGTGGTCGAATTACTTTGTTCCTGGTAATACTGGCTTGCATCGCCACCCAGAATATACTGCCTGTCGGATATTTTATTGGTAGTATTTATTCCGTTGTTCCAAAAATAACTTGCATTCAGTGTCAACTTTGTTCCCCAGGCATCAGTATAGTTTACACCAATAGCGTTAGTGGTAAACACTCCACTTTGCGGACCGGCCTGGAAACTCTGTCCACCTCCGCCCCGTCCGCCCATGCCAGGCTGACGGCCACCGCTGCTGCCAACAACATCATCAGCCGAAAAATTCTGCTGGTTCACATTATTACTCATTCCGAGTAAAGTTATACGCCGGGTGCCGTTGAAGAAATTCATATTGGCACCAAGCAGGTAGCGCTCATCGGTTCCGTACCCGGCTGAAAATTTCCCGAACTGACCTGTGTTTTTAGCATTTTTAGTGACAATATTAATGGTTTTCTGACCGCTTCCGTCATCGAAACCAGTCCATGCTGCCTGGTCGCTCAGTTTATCAAAAACCTGGATTTTATCAACTACTTCGGCAGGCAGGTTTTTAAGTGTTACCGAAGGATCATCGCCAAAAAATTGTTTCCCGTCAACCAATATTTTTTTTACATCTTCGCCATGTGCTTTA
>Ga0209800_10002007_pt1 | contig 19052 bp, 23 predicted proteins | sample Higcelweek8metaG_FD_187174 | JGI IMG/M metagenome (GOLD analysis project Ga0209800, IMG submission 187174) | Freshwater pond sediment microbial communities from the University of Edinburgh, under environmental carbon perturbations - High... | ecosystem: Environmental > Aquatic > Freshwater >...
TTACTCCAACAAAGAGATGATAACCCCAGCATCATAAATCCAGGAATGATCACTTTATTTGGTGGATCAATAGAGAAAGATGAAAATCCAGATCACGCGATTTTGAGGGAAGTGAAAGAAGAAATCACCTTAAATGTATCAAAAGAAGACATATCACTTTTTGGTATTTATAATAAAGAACAAATTACCCATGGAGAAGACTGCACTTGTTATATTTATGTTATTAAGGGTATTAACAAAAATAGTATAGATATTAAAGAAGGGAAAGGGTTTGTCGAAATAAATAAAAATGACAATCTCGAAAAGCTGAATTTATCTTTATTAACGCGCACAGTATTAATAGATTTTTTTAAAAATAAATAAAATATGGAACTAAATTTTGAAAATTTGATTGATAGAAACGAATACCAAGTGTTTTTGATGAAATCAAGAGCCAGTTTTCCATTTGTTTTTGCAATTCATCCTTGGTTTGTCATAAGCAAAAAGGGAGAAATTTCTAGATGGGAAGTTGCATTTTCTAATAATTATAAAGACAAACAACATTGGGGTCATTTATACAAAAATTTGTTTCCTTTGTTTCAGGGAATTGAGCTCATCCCATTTTCGAATAAATTATTTGCAGAAAGTAAGTTGATTGATAAAGTTGAGGGGGAAGAAGCTATAAAGATGATCAATTTTATTGAAAATTCTTCTCATATTTATAGTCACCTAAATGAGTATAAATTTAAAGGTCCAAATAGTAACACTTATGTCCAATGGGTTATAAATAATTTTCCGGAAAGTAAATTATCACTACCAATTAATGCTTTTGGTAAAAATTATTTATGAAAGATGGTATTAATACGTAATTGTGATTAGGGATGGACGGGTGATTTATAAAGCTTATCACACGATATTTGACACATAACCTCAAATATGCTATACTTAATAAGGATATAAGTTCTTTAAATTCGGGTCCAGGTGTATTTATTTAGTTGAATTATTTTTGTTTCTAAAATTTTTTTGGGATTAAAAATAATTCAACTAATCTTTATTTTTATGAAAAATACAAATGATCCAGGCAATGGGACCCATTGCCAAATTGACGGAACCATCTTCGCCGAAGATGGTTTCTGTACCAATGGACACGAAAAGGGAAAGTTTGTTGCCGTTGAAAAGACAAATGGCAACAATACACACTGCCCAATTGATGGTACTCCTTATGATGAAGGTGGTACATGTGCTCATGGGCATACGAGAGTGATATAGTCTCTCAATGTTCATAGACTCTTTAATAACTGCTCCTCGGGGCAGTTTTTATTTTGGTTATTTTTTGGAAATATCTTGTTAAATTACAATTTATTATATAAACTCTTAGTATGATTGATAAAAAATTGATGAACTCTATTCTAATTCTTCCTGACATCCGCTCGGCTATAAATGTCGGGGCGATTTTCAGGACGGCTGATGCAGTGGGAATAGATAAAATATATTTGACGGGGTGGACACCAAGACCGACAGATAAATTCGGACGAGTTCAGAAAGACATTGCGAAAAGTGCCCTTGGAGCAGAGACATGGATTCCATGGGAGTACAAAGAAAAAATTATTCCTCTTATTACTAGTTTGAAAAAAGAGGGTTATCAAATCATTGCTATTGAGCAAGACAAAAGAGCGATAGATTATCGAAAAGTTAAAATAAACAGGAAAACCGCTATTATCATGGGACCAGAAGTTTTAGGCTTAGATAAAAAAATATTAGATAAGTGTGATTTAATAGCCGAGATACCTATGCATGGGCAGAAAGAATCTCTGAATGTATCAGTGGCTTGTGGAATAGCATTATTTAGAATACTACAACTCTAGTTGCTTCCAACTGAAGGGATTGGATTTGTATCTGGCACAAGTAAGGGACTTTGTGGTTGTGGTTTTTTTGCACCACCAGCTAGTACCCAAATAATGAATATAACAATAATAAATAAAACAATTTCCATTCCAAAACTCATTCCTCCTCCACTATGATGGTGTTTTTTTGAATCTTTTTTATCTTTTGGTTTTTCTGCCATATAATTTAGAAGCGGAACAAATTATTTTATAAAAAACTAGTCTGGCCCCTTGTCCTCCCTGATCCGAGGACTTTTTTTAGAATATAATTTGTGTAGCTCTTTATTTAATTGAATAATTTTTGATGAACGGGGCAGTAATGTGAACTGCGCCCATTAATGACTTTTCTCATTATAACACCATTACACCCTTTCTTTCCACATTTCATATTTTTCTTTTTGTAGACATTGTGCTCATTTTGGAAATTCCCCTTTTCTCCGTGTATATTTCTGTAGTCAGACATAGAATCACCCCCGAAATTTATTCCTTTTGTAAGTACTTCTTTCATCGCTAAATATAATTTCGATAGTTTAGTATTTGGAATACTTGCGGGATTTGATTCAGGATTAATTCCAGCCAGCCAAAGCATTTCATCTGAATAAATGTTACCAATTCCGGCAACCACTGATTGTTCCATCAAAACAGTTTTAATTTTCCAATTAGGTTTTAAAAGCAAACGAGCTTTAAATTTTGCCAACGTGAAAGACTTATCAAGTGGTTCAGGCCCAGTATTTCCAAAATGCAGATTTTCCAAATCACTGGTTTTTACAATTGTGATTTTCCCAAATTTGCGTGAATCACAGAACACTAAGTGTTTCCTATTTGAAAAAGAAAATACCGCGTGAATAAATCTATTGTACGGATCTGACAATGATTTTCTTTCCTTTTCATCTGGCGACCACTTATTTAATTTTTTATCAAAAACATATTTGCCATATAAAAGATGCCCAGTCATTTTTAAATGGATTAATATAGTGTATCCATTAGAAATGCTTATCAAAATATTTTTTGCACGTCTTTCTACTTTTATCACTCTACTCCCAATAATAACTTTTTTGAATTCTTTGAAAAACTTTTCATCCTTTATTGTTTCTTTGAATTGTTTTATTGTTTGATTCTTCTTTGAAAGGTCTGTCCAGACATCAACAAAACGAAGTCCAGGAAGGACTTTTTGTAAACCGTTTACTGTGGTTGTTACTTCTGGTAGTTCTGGCATAAATTAGGTTCTAGTAGATAGTGACTAGTTTATAGTAATAAAATTAAAATTTAATATGAGAAATAATTAACGACCTCCGAGTACTTGCAAAGCTTCTTTAATACGAGCGTTCGTGCCAACGGTCGTAGCAGGGACTTGTTTGAGAGCATCACGGGCTTCGTTTTGTGAATAACCAAGTGACTTGAGTGCCTCAAGAATATCGCTTTCATCACGGAGTAATCCTGGTTCGCCATCACTTTTATAATCTTGCAATTTATCGCGAAGTTCAACAATAATTTTCTCCGCAGTCTTCTTTCCAATCCCCGAAACCTTGTTGAGGTATCCCGTATCTCCAGTTGCAATGGCTCGCTTCAGCGTATCGATAGGAGCTATGGCAAGTATTGAAAGAGCTGATCTTGGTCCAATCCCTGAAACATCAAGAAGAAGTTCGAAAAACGACATTTCGTTTGTGTTTTTGAAGCCGTATAAATCTATTGAATTTTCACGAACGGCGGTATGAATCCAAAAGGAAACATGGTCTCCCAAAAGGCTTGATGCCAAGGTGTCACCAGTCACATTTACTTTATATCCCACTCCAGAAACATCAATAACTAGGTATTTTTCTGCGGAGTGAACTATTATTCCTTCTAATCTAGCAATCATATATCTAGTATACTAAATATATGATTTTTGGGAACGAGGTTTACATTTAGGCTTTTTTCTGTTAATATCTGTGTATTCAGTTTTACTGGTGTCTCGGTGAAATTGAAAATGAGACTAAATTTTAAATCGCAATTATTAATACTTAAAGTATACAAAATCATGCCAATAACAAAATCAGCAAAAAAAGCATTACGCGGTTCGCTCGTCAAAAAGGCCGCCAACGATCGCAATAAGAAAATTATAAAAGAAACAGTTAAGAAGATTGAAAAGTTAGTTAAGGATAAGAATAAAGTTGAAGCAAAGAAATTACTTCCAGAAGCTTACAGTGTTATAGATAAGGCTGCAAAGAAAGGAGTAATAAAGAAAAATACTGCTTCTCGCAAAAAATCCAGACTTTCAAAAATCACAAAATAAAACAAAATCCCCACAGCGTGGGGATTTTGTTTTATTACTAGAGAAAAAAGAATTAGCTCTTCTCAAGGGGTACTCAAATTTCTTGCTAGAAATTTGCTCAGTTCTCGCTCCGTCGAGATCCAAAGCCCTTTTGATAAGACTAATTCTTTTTTCTCTTCGTTAAGTGGTATAATCAAATTATGGGAAACGAAATATTATTTTTTTATGGATCAAATTGTCCTCATTGTGTTGATTCCGAGAAATTTGTAGACAAACTCATTGGTGAGGGGGTAGATATAAAAAAAGTGGAAGTTTGGCACAATAAAGAAAATGATGCAATGCTAGAAAAACTAGATGTGGGTGACGATATGTGCGGGGGAGTGCCATTTTTCTTGAATCAAAAAACTGGTAAAAAAATTTGCGGCGAAGCAACTTATAAACAAATAAAAAACTGGGCAGAAGGAAAATAAATAAAAAATCTCCAGAAATTTCTGGAGATTTTTTATTTATTATATCTTTAATAATTTTGATACGTAATCTATGTCTTTATCCCCTCGACCAGAAAGATTCACGATTATAATTTTATCTTTACTTAAAGTTGGTGCTAGTTTTATCGTATGGGCTACCGCATGGGCGCTTTCTAGGGCTGGAATTATTCCTTCAACTTTTGATAATTCTAAAAAAGCATTAATCGTTTCATCGTCGGTGGCAGATGTATATAGAACTCTCTCAATACTTTTCAGATATGCATGTATTGGTCCGACACCTGGGTAATCTAATCCTGATGCAATCGAGTGAACACTATTTGGAATACCTTTTTTGTCTTGAAGAACAATAGTTTTCATACCATGTATCACACCATCTGTTCCGAAAGATATTGTGGCAGCGTGTTGCCCAACTTTTTTCCCGAAACCAGCGGGTTCAACTCCAATAAGTTTTACGTCATCATCAAGGAATTCATTAAATAACCCTATTGCATTTGAACCGCCACCAACACAGCCGATTATATAATCTGGCAATTTATTCTCTTGTTCCAAAATTTGTTTTTTTGCTTCTTTCCCGACAATAGATTGAAAATCTCTTACTATCATTGGATATGGATGAGGGCCAACAACTGATCCTATAGCAAAAAAAGTGGTTTTATATTCTTTCATAAATGTTGCGAATGCACTATCCACAGCATCTTTTAAGCATTTTCCACCAGTTTTAACTTCAACAACTTTTGCCCCTAATAATTTCATGCGGATAACATTTGGATATTCCTTTTTGATATCAATAGAACCCATATGGATTTCACACGAAAGTCCAAGCAGCGCTGCTGCCGTCGCAAGTGCGACCCCGTGTTGACCTGCACCAGTTTCTGCTAGTACTTTTTTCTTTCCCATTCTTTTTGCTAGTAATGCTTCGCCGATGCAGTGGTTTATTTTATGTGCGCCAGTGTGATTTAAGTCTTCTCTTTTTAGGTATATTTTTGCCCCACCTAATTTTTTTGTTAAGTTTTTTGCAAAATATAATGGGGAAGGCCTACCGACATAATTTTTTAATAAGTCAGCATATTCTTTTTGAAAAGATGAATCATTTTTAGCTTTCAAATATTCTCTTTCTATTTCTTTTAAGGGTTCTACTAATTGAGGAGGGATAAAACTTCCTCCGAATTCTCCATAATAACCTTCTTTATTTGGTAAATTTTTTAATGATATTTTTTCTGTTTTCATATATTTTATATTTAAGATAATAATCAAAACGACACAATGTTATTTGCGCCAGAATTCAGTACAATGTTGTTTAAAAATATATTTGATCATAAAAATAAAAAGCCCACGTAGTGTGGGTGTGTTTGTGTTATTTTAGAAATAATTATAAATACAACAAAGGCTACCCACGAATGTGAGCTGTCCACCAAGCTGTATTTGTATAATTACTTTTCTTTGCCATATTTTGATTATAGAGATTAAATTTTCATATTGCAAGCATAAATAAAACCCCTTTTGAAAGGGGTTTTATTTATTGATTATTATTGAACTGTTGCAGGGGTAGAGGTTACGGGAGTATTTAGGCTTGTATCATTTACTAAAGGTTTAACAACTTTGTAATTCCAATCCATCATACCACTACGATAAAAATGATTTCCTCTTGCTTCTGATTTCAATTCACCTAATTGAGATCCGAGACAGAAGGCGATTATTATAAGAATTATCCAAACCAAGTTTTTCATTCCATGGCATTTCTTCCAATTACAATGTCCATGACCTCCACAACAATTTTCGTTTTCTTTACCCTCGCAACACTTTTTTTCTTTGTTTTCTTCCATAATTTTTTAGTTATTTAATGATTAACGACTTAAGATAGTATAGCATAATTTGTGATCCCGGTAGAACCAGAAGTAGCTTTATCGAACCTTACAGGTTCAGTACACCTTTCTCGAAATCATGTGGTCACGAGTTACTAAGCCTACTCGGATGATTACATCCTGCGTGGGCAAAGTACTCTCGACCCCGGCTCGCGGTCGCAACACGACAACGCTCCGCCCATCACAAAGCAAAAAAGATTGAAGTAGTTCAATCTTTTTAAATTCATGCTTTGTGATCCCGGTAGGAATCGAACCTACATCATAACTTCCGCAAAGTTACGTCCTATCCATTGAACGACGGGACCAATAGAAATACGTTATAAATCTACACTATTATATAGCTATCTGCAAGTTAGAATCCCAACTTCTCCATAAATAGCATTGATTGTGATTCATTTATTTCAGAACGAGTTGTAACTTTCAGTAATGTTTCTTTCACTTGTTCAGTCATTTCCTTTGGTAGGGGAATAGTATAGATAGGAAGAAAATGTTTGTTTGTCTCGATTAAAAGTTTTGCATAGACATCTGTATCATTTTTCTTAATATTGAAACTCTTTATTCTCTTCCACTCATATAAATCTTTTCCCATCGTGAGACCTTTTGTTTCAATTATATAATTTATATCTTGTGGATGTCTTAGTGTAAACAGAATCAAGCATCCCCCAGATATTAAAAGAAAAATCGAAAATACATAATTGTGAAGCCAGATAGCAATACCACACACAACGATAGTAATAAGCCCTATTGCCCAAAACCAGTCATTGCTTCTTTCCTTGTGAGAATATTCAGGCGCAGACCATTTAATCGTATTTATTTTGATTTCATCCATGTGTACATTATACCAACTTTTAGTTTGTAAATAAAGAAAAAACCGCCCGATGGCGGTTTTTTATCCCAGGGGCTACTTTTTAGAGTGATCTCTTTTTATAGCTTTCCAGTGTTTCTTTATATCTTTTACCAGTAATTCAAGTTCCTTTTTATCAACATTCTGGAATTTTGAATATCTGGCCTGTGCATCATCTATTATTTTATTATAGACAGGCTCAGTTAGCTCTTTTGCTTCTTCAAACTTTTCTATTATTTCACCTTTCATTTTAACTGCCCAACCCTTGATTGCCTTTTGATTCTTTTTTGCATTTGGACCAAAGAGGATATATGCTGCTGCTCCGAGAGCTGCTACGCCTGCTCCTACTCCGATTATTGTTTTTGCACTAACACCTTTTTTCTTTACTTCTTTTTTTGTTGCCATATTTATGAATAGAGATTTAACCTCTATCTTGCTAATTAATAATAAACGACTTTTATTTCTTTGTTTTCTTCTTGCCGAATATGAACGTAAAGATTGGACTTTGTCTTACTTGTTCGGCAATTTCTTCCATACCTTTTTCAGCATTGTCTGTAAACTTTTTTAATTGAGATGATATCTTATAGAAATTTCTCATTATTTTAATAAAATAAATACCCGCAATTAATATAACTAATGTTATTATAATTGTCGCAATCGAACTAATCACAAAAAATATATCTGATTTTAATAATGATTCCATAGTTTGTATTTTACCACTAAACAAAGAAAAAGCTCAATCGAAGAGGGGATTGACATAGGCACTCCTTAGGCCAATCTATCTTAAGGTGTTTGTGGTATGGGAATGTATAGTTTTAATGTGAATTTTGAATAAAAATAAAAACTTGAAAAATGAGCAAAAATAAGGTAATGTAATACTCGGAAGCGTGGCTGAGTGGTTTAAGGCACTTGTCTTGAAAACAAGGGACCATGAAAGTGGTCCGTGAGTTCGAATCTCACCGCTTCCGCAAAAAAAGAAAGCCCGAAAGGGTTTTTCTTTTTGCGAGCGAGTGAGCAAACTGCTTTGCTCACGTGTGAGATTCGAAAGACTTTTCATTATCAGCTTTGCTGATTGAAAAGTACCCGCCGCAGTATCGGCGACCTCACCGCTTCCGCAAACAAAAAATACTCTCTGCTGAGTATTTTTTAGTAGTTAAATTTTTGTTTTGAAAAGATGTTTGAAATCCGTGGGTTTTTTCTTGGCAACGTAGAATAGATAAAAGATATCTAAAATTGCGAAAGTGTTTAAAATCAGAAGGGCAATAAACCATCTTTTATTATTACTACGTGATGCTGTCCAAAGTGCGTAACCTTTCCAAGGGAGAACCCAAATAATGCTTATAATAAAAAGCCAAATATTGTTGTTTAAAAATGTTTCCATGAGTCTAATTGTAACAACAATACCTTTTTCTCGCAATTATGATAAGATTTAAATATGCGATATTTAGGTATAGATTATGGAGCAAAAAGGGTAGGATTGGCACTTTCTGATCCCGAAGGGAATCTGGCTTTTCCATACAAGATAATCAAAAATGATCTTGAATTGGTTGATAAAATACATAATATATGTGGGGAAGAAGAAGTTTCTGCAATTGTTCTCGGCGAGTCTCACGACCTTTCTGGTAAACCGAATAAGATAATGGGATGCATTGAGGAGTTTAAACGAAACCTTGAAGGGGAACTTGATCTTCCAATTTATTTTGAGAAAGAATTTATGACCTCAATATTTGCTCGTGGGAATGGAGGGAAAAAAGAAAATGATGCAAGGAAAAGTAAAAAAGAAAAATCTGAAAAAATAGACGATTCAGCCGCGGCATTAATTTTACAGAGATATTTAGATAGAAAGAACTTAAAGTAATTAAGAATTAAGAATGGAATACCAACCAGAAAACAAAGTGTGTCAGAATTGCAAAAAAGACTTCATAATTGAGCCAGAGGATTTTATATTTTATGAAAAAATAAAGGTTCCACCACCAACTTTTTGTCCGGAGTGTAGATTAATTAGAAGATTAATAATGAGAGATGAAAGAGTTTTATATAAGAGAAAATGTGATATGTGCGGGAAAGATAAAATTATTGTTTACCCACCAGATAGTCAGTTTAAAATATATTGCCGTGACTGTTTTCATGGTGATAATTGGGATGCTATAGATTATGGGAAAGATTTTGATTATTCGAAAACGTTTTTTGAGCAATATATTGCATTATATAATTCTGTGCCTCGAGTTGGTGTAATAAAGCAGGGTTTTTCTATAGATAGTGAATATACAAACAGAGTTACTGATTTAAAAAACTGCTATCTAATTTTTGCTGCCGCGAATAATATAGACTGTTCGTATGGTTTTTCTTACTGGGATTGTAATAATTCAATGGATTGTCTTAATATTATTAAATGTGAGAAGTGTTATTGGTGTAATGACTGTTTTAATTGTAATGGTTTGAATTTTTCTAGAGAGTGTCAAGATTGTATCAATTCATCATTTTTGATGAATTGTCGTAATTGCCAGAATTGTTTTGGGTGTGTTAATTTGAGGAATAAAAATTATTACATTTTTAATAAACCATATGCTAAAGAAGATTATCTAAGGATTATTGAAAGCTTTAATCTTCAAAATAAAAATAGTTTTGGAAAAATAAAAGATAAAGTAAATGCGATATTCGCATCAAGTATTGTTCCCGCTATTGTTGAACTCAAATCAGTAGATTCATCTGGTAATTGGATCGAAAATTCAAAAAATATTAAAAATTCCTTTGGTTGCAATAATGTAGAAAATGGTAAAAATCTTTTTATAATTAATGATTCTAAGGATGTGATGGATTTTACTTACTGGGGGAAGGGCAGTGAATTGATTTATGATACAACTAGTGCTGGTATACAATGTTCTAATTTAAGGTTTTGTAATGAGTCCTGGAACCAGTTAATTGATTCTGAGTATTGCCATAATTGTTTGTCCTCATCAAATTTATTTGGGTGTGTCGGTTTAAAAAATAAGAAATATTGTATTTTAAATAAACAATACACTAAAGAAAATTATGAAAAATTAGTTTCTTTAATTAAAAAACAAATGTTTGAAATGCCTTATATAGATAAAGTTGGTAGAGAAATCAAATATGGAGAATTTTTCCCATGTGATATGGTTCCCTTTGCTTATAATGAAACAATCGCCCAAGAGTACTTTCCAAAAACTAAAGAGGAAGTTCTTAAAATGGGCTTTAGGTGGAAAGAGAATGATAAAAAAGCACATATTCCAACAGTTATTGGAGATCAATTAACGGATAATATTAATGAAGTAAATGATAGCGTCTTAAATGAAATAATTGGTTGTGTACATAAGGGTGATTGTAGTCATCAATGTACTGAAGCTTTTAAAATAACTCCCGATGAATTACAATTTTATAGAATAAATAATATTCCGTTGCCTGAAATGTGTCCCAATTGTCGCCACTATGAAAGATTAGCCAGTAGAAATCCAATAAAACTTTGGCATCGTAAATGTATGCGTCCTAGTTGTAATAATGAATTTGAAACAAGTTATGATCCGAACAGAACAGAAAAAGTTTATTGTCTCGAGTGTTATAGAAAAGAAGTTATATAATAAGAATACCCTTTTATGATATACTAACGAAATGGAATACGTATCATTTGAAGAATTTAAAAAAATGGATATAAGAGTGGGGACCATAAGAGAAATTGAGCCGGTGCCAGAGACTGACAAACTTTTGCGTTGTCAAATTGATTTCAATGAAGTGGATGTTGATGGAAACAAGAAACTAAGACAAATTGTTTCTGGGATTCATGAATTTTATCCTGAATACGAAAAATTAATTGGTAAGCAAGTTCTATATATTGTAAATTTGGAACCACGAACGATAAAAGGAGTTGAAAGCAACGGTATGCTGATGGCGATTGATGGGCTAGATGGGAAGCCAGTATTGTTAATTCCTGAAACTGAAGTTGCCCCTGGTGCTCGTACTCATTAATCACTAATTGTCTATAATAAACAAATGGGAATATTAGATCCAATAGTAATTATCAAAACGCTTGGAGTGATTGGAGTAATTTTTATCGTATTTGCTGAGACCGGACTATTTTTTGGTTTTTTCTTCCCTGGTGATTCACTTCTTTTCACGGCAGGGATTTTTGCCTCACAGGGAATTTTCAGTATTGAGGTACTTTTGATCTGCTGTATTATTGCAGCAATCTTAGGCGATAGTGTAGGGTATTGGTCAGGCAAAAAATATGGAAGGCAATTGTTTGACAGAGATGCTGGTTTTTTCTTCAAGAAAAAACGCCTTTATGATGCAGAAATTTTTTATGCAAAACACGGGAAATCGACTATCATCATGGCTCGTTTTATCCCAGTTATTCGTACTTTCGCACCGATTGTCGCAGGTATCGGGCAAATGAAATATAAATCATTTATTTCATATAACGTTTTCGGTGGTATTTTATGGGTTTCTTGTATGCTACTTCTCGGTTATTTTTTAGGCAGTGCGATTCCTAACCCAGACAAGTATATTATTCCCATCGCTTTTTTGATAATAGTGATATCCTTTATGCCAATTGTATTTAGAATAATTCGTCTCAAATTTAAAAAGTAGATTTTATTTCTTTTGTATAGTTTTTTAATCTTGTTCACTCCGGAATCAACTTTATAAAAGTCTCACTACAGGGTATAATAGTATTGTAATGAAAAGATTGTATAGTCACTATTTTCCAACCCCATCATATTTAACTATGAATTCTTTTGCGATTGATATTTCCGATCAGTCTGTTAAATATGGGGAACTGAAAGCGACTTCAGACGGTCTTCGTCTTGGTAAATATGGTAGAGAAAAAATACCAGAAGGAGTAGTCATATCAGGTAGAATTGAAAAAGAAGATGAACTAGTTCATATTCTAAAAAAGATAAAAGAAAAAGAAAAAATTAAATATATACGAGTATCACTACCTGAAGAGCAAATGTATTTGTTTACTTTGTCTTTACCAAAATCCGACGATCTTAACATAAAAGAAATGATTCTTCTTCAAATAGAAGAACATATTCCTCTGAAGGCCCCAGATTCATTATTTGATTTCGATATAATAAATGAAGACGATAAAAATATTATCGTTGAAGTTGTCGCTATAGCGATAGTAACAATGGAGAGTTATCTCTCTGTCTTCAATGAATCTGGTCTGATTCCTATTTCTTTTGAACTTGAGGCCCAAGCTACAGCTCGTGCAGTTATCCCAAACGGTTATACTAAAACAATTATGATAGTTGACTTTGGTGATGACAAAACTGGTATTTCTATCTCAAGCAACGGGAGAGTTTTGTTAACAACAACCTTATCTATTGGCGGGATAGATTTCACAAACATGATCGCCAAAAATTTTGGGCTTTCGTTCTCTGAAGCAAAAAAAATGAAACATGGATATGGAATAAATAAAGGTTCAAAAGCTGAAGATATTTTTCCTGCGATTATTAACGGTCTTTCTGTTTTGAGAGATGAAATAAATAAGCAATATGTATATTGGGAAACACACAATGCTAATAATGGTGTCAATCATAACAAGATAAGTCACATAATACTTTGTGGGGGAGATGCAAATTTGGCAGGTCTGGCCGATTATTTAGAATTAAGTATGAAGGTAAAAGTGCAAAATGCCAATGTTTGGGTAAATATTTCAAATCCGAACGATACAGTGCCGGAAATGTCTTTTGAAGAATCTCTCAGTTATGCGACAGTATTAGGTCTTGCTCTTGGTAGTTATATCTATAAACCTCAAGCAGTAATAAATGTTTTATCTGATAAAGAAAAAAAACATATTTATAGAGAATATTGGATGAGACTTTCTACAATGTTCCTCGATATAGTTATATTTGCAGGAATAATCGCGATTATATTATTACTTCCGCCGTACTTTATTTCGAAATCAAGGGAGACTTTAGTTAATGAGAAACTTGAAATTGTAAATAAAGAAAACAGAGAACTGGCGACCATCAACATTGATGAAACTGTAAATGATATCAATTCAAAATTGGAATTATTATCAAAAGGAGAGCCTACATATCAGATTAGTGAAAGAATCATTACTAGCATTTTATCTAGTCGTACAGAGGGGGTAACCTTCTCGCAGATACTTTTTAGTAAACAAACAGTAAAAGCAGTTTCAACTTCTGTTGTTGAAATACACGGTGTAGCAACAAATAGAGATACACTGCGAAATTTTAAAACCAATCTAGATAATAATCCAAATTTTTCAAGTGTTAATTTACCCGTTTCCAATTTCCTTGAGAAAGTTAATCTTCCTTTTACCATTTCGATAATTTTGAAATAATTTTATGAAAAACAAAAATACAATTTTAACCTTCATTGTCTCGGTAATTTTTGTTACAATTGTTATTGTTCTGTTTGTTTTTATAGTCAAAGTTATCCAGAATAAAAATGAACATACCCTCGCCACACTCGTTGCGATTGGAGAAAAAACGAAAGAAAAGGAAAGTACTATAATGTTTGCAGAGAAAGTAAAAGAAATTAAATCAATACAAGATGAAGTTAATAGATTTCTTGTTGACCAAAATAAAATAGATAAGTTTGTTGGGTATTTAGAGAACTTGAGTAAAGATGTAGGAGGAGAAATATCAATTAAGGGGATAGAAATTCCACCGAAAACGAAAAATATAGTTTTATTTAAATTATCAATTAAAGGAAATTTCAATCAAGTAATTAGTAATCTAACTCTTTTGGAGAATATTCCATATCAGATAACTATTACACAGGTCTATCTCAATAAAGAAATAAAACAACAGGAAGAAGAGTCGAAGTTGAGCAAATCCTTACCTACTTTGTGGAAAGCGGATGTATTTTTTAGTATTTTGAGTTTAAAATAATTATCATGAATAACATTTTATTAAAATTTAAAAATAAAATAAAAAACATTTTTTCTTTCAGAAAAATCAATCCGCATAATCACTGGAAGATATTATTATATATATTTGCATTTGTAGTTATCATCTTGATCTCATTTAGTTTTTATCTTTTATCCAAAATGAAGAATCAACAAATAACTACTGATGCAATCCCTCAAAAAGGGGAGTCAGTACTTTTGAATGAGAAATTATTAAATAAAGTAACCGAGTATTTTGATTCAAAACAAATTAAAGAGAATGAAATTAAGAATGGAGTAAAGGTGTATAAAGACCCAAGTATTTGATACGTATTGAAATTTCGCTGAAATATGATAGTATTTGGAATACCAACGCGCGGTTAGCTCAGTTGGTAGAGCAACCCGTTTACACCGGGAAGGTCGGGGGTTCGAGTCCCTCACCGCGCACAAGTGAACGTAATGCCCCTGTAGTTCAATGGATAGAACTGCGGACTTCTAAGCCGTCGATGTAGGTTCGATTCCTGCCAGGGGCACCAAATTTTTACGAAGTATAAAATTTGTGATTATAGAATATAAAAGGATTTATATTTTAGAAAATCGAAAGCCGGAGCGCGACGGCGCGAGGCGGGGTCGCGAGATTTTTCAGCAGAAAAATACTTGTGACCGAAAGCGTACTCGCGGTTCCTACAAATAATTATGAACATAAAAATTTTATTTGAAGACAAAAATGTACTGGTTTTAAACAAGCCAGCTGGTATTGCTGTTCATCCTGATGGGAAGAATGAGATGTATACAATCGCTGATTGGTTACTAGAAAATTATCCAACAATAAAAAATGTCGGTGAGGCTTTCGTGATTGAAAGGGAAGGAGGGAAGAAAGAAAAAATTTTACGCCCTGGAATTGTGCATCGTTTGGATAAAGAAACTTCCGGAGTTCTTCTTGTAGCGAAAAATCAAAAAACTTTTTTATTCCTAAAAGAGCAATTTCAAAATCATAAAATGAAAAAGGTTTATAGGGCTTTTGTTTATGGATATGTATCTGATCCGAAAGCCTCACTTTTGACTGGAGGGAAGGGAGTTGTAAACGTTCCTATTGGGCGATCCCAGAAAGACATACGAGCGTATACTGCTGGCCGAGGTGCACGCGAACCACTGAAGGAAGCCATAACAGAATACAAAATTTTAAATAAGTTCACTGATACTGAAGATGAGACAAAGAAGAAAAATGTTGAGCATCAATACTCATATATTGAGGCGTACCCAAAGACTGGACGTACTCATCAGATAAGAGTGCATATGCGTTATATTAATCATCCTGTGGTATCTGATCCTCTTTATCGTGGAGGAAAGGATTTAACTCTTGGTATGAAGAGATTGGCTCTGCATGCATGTTCTATTAGTTTTACTTTACCGAGTGGTGAACAGAAAACTATCGAAGCCCCACTTCCTTCCGACTTTAAAAAGACTCTAAAGACATATAATATCGAGGTTGCTTAAAATAGCTATATATGATAAAGTAGAACCCATGGAAATAACGAAAAAACAATTTACTTCAGTTCTCCAAGATGACCGAAAAAAGCTTGATTTTAAAGCTGGTGATACTGTTCGAGTATGGAGTAAGATATTAGAAAAAGGTAAAACTCGTTTGCAGGCATTTGAAGGCCTAGTCCTTTCTAGAAAGCATGGGACAGAGAGTGGTGCTACTTTTACAATAAGAAAAGTTGCCTCAGGTGTTGGAGTAGAACGTATTTTCCCATTATATTCTCCAAACGTTGATAAGATTGAAGTTATCCGAAAGTCAAAAACACGCCGAAGCAAGCTCTACTATATAAGAACAAAAGCTGTTAAGGAAGTTAAGAAGAGATTGAAGAGTGTGACCCTTTCACAAGATGAGCCAGAAGAAGTTGTAAAAACAGAAGAATAAAAAACAAAAAAATCCATTTCACAAAAATGGATTTTTTTGATAGAGTTCAGATATGCGCAGGTGGCGAAACTGGTAGACGCACTACCTTGAGGTGGTAGCGGGAGTAATCTTGTGGGAGTTCAAATCTCCCCCTGCGCACAAATTGTGGCTCATTTTGTAGTATAATAATATTATGCTCTATATTTTAATTTACGCGATACAGATAATATTATTGGCGATATTTTTATTTGTTGTTTTTTTATTCATTCTGTGGTCTGTAGGGAATTTCAAGAACAGAGTCCCGTTTGTAACTGCTTCCAACGCTGTTTTAAAAGATATTGCGACGGCACTAAATGTCGAGGACAATAGCGTTGTTTATGATTTAGGTTGTGGAGATGGCAGAATATTATTTTATCTTTCCGGTTTAAAACCAAAAGCAAAATATATTGGAATAGATAATAGCCCCTTCCCGATACTTTTATCTAAATTTGGTGCCTTTTTAAATAAGAGAAAAACGGGGAATAGTGTGGAGATATTGAATAAAGATTTTTTTAAACAAGATTTATCAAATACGACTCACGTTTTCACTTATTTATATCCAAATATAATGGATGAATTGCTTCCCAAATTTGAAAAAGAATTTAAACCAGGCACAAAGCTTGTTTCGCTAGCTTTCAAATTTAGTGGGAAGGAACCAATTAACGAGATAGACCTCGGAAGAAGTAAATATAAGCTGGGTCGCAAGTTATTCGTTTACCAATTTTAATTTGAAGTGGTATAATAAAAAGGTATGATAACTTCTGAATTGATTTCTTATATTAAGAAACAAATCGACAACAATATATCTAAAGAAACCATAATATCTAAACTCATTGGAGCAGGATGGCATAAAGAAGATATTGATGACGCCTTTTTAAGTATTGAAAGAGAATCAAAGAAGAATGATTCTCTTGTCGATATTGATGATGGTATTGATGAAGATAACAAAAATAAAAATTTAAAAGAAATAGTTGATAAATATCGTGAACCGATTGAAGGTGACAACTTATTTGAGATAGAGAAAGAATTACCCCAAAAAGAAACGATTAATATAACCCCCCAAAAGACTACTATTCCTATAGTTGATATACCAAAGATAGAAACGCCAATGGTAGGTACTTCTATTGGTAAAGATCCAGTATCGGTCAAAACTCCTGAAATAGCGACTTTTGAAACAATAAAAGAAGAACAATCAGAGGTAATCAAGGTTGAAACCCCGATTTCCGTATCCCCTGAAGAGACGACAGTTAATCAGTTGGAAGTTTTCAATGAAGAACTTTCACCAGAAAAAAAAGAGAAAGAAATTACCAGCAACACTGAGCCGGCCGTCCAGCCCGCAACTGTATCTCAACCGATTGTTGAATCAGTAGTTCCACCAATAGCAACTTCTCCTGTAGTTGAACCAGGCGTTGAAGCTTCAAAGATTTGGACTCCAATGAAGATTCCAGTAACAGAGAATGCACCACTCAAAGTTGCAGAGAGTATTGGTAATACTTTTGTTACGGAGAAACCCCAACCCCAACCATCAATCCCACTTGAGAATCAAAACTATCAAGCTCCTAAAGAAACGAAGCCAGAACAACAACCTTCGTTAGTTAAGAGTTTTCCCAAAATGCCAGATTTGGTAAAGATAAAAAGTGTTGATAAAGAAGGGGATCTCATTCCTTCTCTTGAACAAAAACCGGTAGTTAATCCGTTCGGCTATGTAATCAGTGAAGAAAATAAAAACTTAAAAAAAGACATTCCTGCTACTGTTACAGAAGATGTCACAAAGAATGTCCCTCCTGTCAAAGATCTCTCAAAGATTGCCATGCTCTCTTCATATGGTAGTGATATGATGTCTCTCAATAAGAAAAAAGAAGAGATAATAAAAAAGAAAAGTGGGAAAATAATTAAGTGGGTTGTTTTTGGTTTAATAATTATTTTACTTCTCGGAATTGCTTGGGCATTTGCCAGTGGCCGTTTAGATATTAAAGATTTTAATATTACCATTGTAAAAAAAGATGCAAAGACACTATTGTTAAATAATTCAAAAATTTTGTCGTCTCTCAAATCATATAAGACCGAAACTAATATCGAGGTAACGTCCCCATCTTTCGCGAATATTTCTTCTGGGCTTATAAATGGTGAGACAATATCAGGAGACGATAAAGATTCAATCTCAATCAATACTATCGGCATAATAAATAAAGATGAAACTGGATTACTTTCTGACAATTTTATAACAATAAAGAGTTCATTATTGCAAAATTACGTTACGACAGATATCAAAAATGATGGTTCAGATTTGTTCGTGTCTGTCCCTAACTTAGATCAAATTTTAAATGAAAATGCACCTGAACCAATGGTGGTAAAGATAAATGAGAAACAACTCAATTTGATTCCATCTTTATTTTCACCAGACATTGAATCAGTGATACAAAAAATAAATTTGTATAAGGTCTTATCAAGCGGAATGCCATCTTATATTAATAAAGAAACTATGGCTGTATATGATGAATTTATCAATAATGTTGAAATAACAGAAAAGGGGCAGGAGAATATAAAGGGGATAGACACCTATCATTACTCTATAAATACAGATAGACAACTGGCGAAGAAACTTCTAACTAAAATATCTGACGATTTTGCTATGAATCTTTCTGAGTCTGACCAAGAATGGTTAAATCAGATTCTCGGTTCAGTTGTTATTGATTCATTCGAAGTCTGGGTAGGGAAAGGAGATAATAATATTTATCAATATAGTGTGTCTCTCGGATTCCCATTATCAAAAGTAATAGGATTTGAGGATAAAAGTATTGGAAATAATCAATTAAAATTTTCGTGGAAAACAACCTATTATGACTTTAATGTTTCAAATAATATATCTATACCAAGTTCTTCAACCCCAGCTGTCGACTTTGTAAATAAAGTTAAAGAAATCAAAAAT
>Ga0209800_10002010_pt1 | contig 19007 bp, 17 predicted proteins | sample Higcelweek8metaG_FD_187174 | JGI IMG/M metagenome (GOLD analysis project Ga0209800, IMG submission 187174) | Freshwater pond sediment microbial communities from the University of Edinburgh, under environmental carbon perturbations - High... | ecosystem: Environmental > Aquatic > Freshwater >...
CCCTCGCCAAAGGCGTGCAGCGATTCGACGACGCCGCTGCGCACCAGATAGGTGCCGAACACGCACATGATGAAGGTGAGGGCCATGATGAAAATGTTGGTCTTGGCCAGGGCCTTGCGGCGGCTGCCCACAATGGCCGTGTGCAGAAAGGCCGTGCCCGTGCACCAGGGGATCAGCGAGGCGTTCTCAACCGGATCCCAGGCCCAGTAGCCGCCCCAGCCCAGCTCCATGTAAGACCACCACGCGCCCAGGATGATGCCGCCGGACAAAAGCGTCCACGAAAGCACGCTCCAGTTGCGGGTGGCGGCTATCCACTGCCGGGTCTCGCCGGAGAGCGCGCCCGCCAGGGCCGCGCAGGCCGGAATGACGTACATGGCGTAGCCCAAAAGCAGCATTGGCGGATGGAAGATCATGCCCGGATTGCGCAACAGCGGGTTCATGCCCTTGCCGTCGTGCGGGGCGGGAACGGCCGAGAGGAACGGGTTGACCCAGCAGGTGAGCATGAGCAGGAAGAAGCCGTTGACCACGAAGAAAAAGAGCCAGAAGTAGGCCTTGGTGCGCTCGGACAGGGACTTGTACCCCGGCGTGAACACGAAGATGGCCGCGCACAGGGCCATGGAGAGCTCCCAAAAGAGCAGCGAGCCCTCGCTGCCGGCCCAGAAGGCCGTGATGACATAGGACAGCTCCAGGCTGTTGTCCACGTGGGAGAGCACGGAGAAGAAACCGTAGTTGCGCGTCACCAGCGCCCAGAGCATGATGCCCGAGGCCAGAAGCACAAGCAGGGTTATGGCCTGGTGGCCGCGCTCGGAAAAGGCCACGCGCTCCTGTTTCCCCGCGAGCATGGCGGCGCCTGTCCACCCGCCCAAAAACAGGGTTCCAATGAGCGCGAAAAGCATGGAGATATACGCTGTCATTTGCATAACGTTCGGGGCTCCTGGGTATAGCGGACACGGCGCGTCAGGAGAAGGCTGGCGCCTTTCCCTGCGACGGGTCTACCCCCGGTTCTGCTTCTGGTACTTGGAGGGGCACTTGGTGATGAGCGTGCTGGCGGTGAAGGTCTTGCCTTCGCTGTCCAGTCCGCCCTCGACGATGACCTCGGCCCCGGCCTTGAAGGCGTCGGGCACTGCGCCGCGATAGCTCACGTGCAGGGTCTGGCCGGGATTGTCCTTGTCGAGGAGCGTGAAGCTCACGCCCGGGCCGGGCTGCAGAAGGGAGATGCCCTCCGCCGCCACGTTGCCGAACAGCCGCGCCTGCTTGAGCTTTGCGCTGTCGGTCGCCAGGGCCTCGCCCACATTGAGGAAATAGACGCTGTCTTTGGTCACGCCGGTGGCCACAAGGTAGCCAACGCCGCCAAGAAACAGCACAAGGGCTGCGATATAAATGCCTTTGCCGCCTTTTCTGGCCATGATCTTCCCGCTGTCAGTCCGTTGTTGGCTCTTCACTTCCAGAACAACGCCCGCACACCTTTACACGTCAAGCGTCCTGCTGTCCACCGCCGCCGCGCCTTGTGGGCGCAAGTTCGCTTCTGCGCCGGCGGGCCAGCTCGCGCATGTCCACAACCTCGTCGGTCTCGTCCACAATCTCGCTGCCGAGCATTTCCTCAAGCACGTCCTCAAGGCTCACCACGCCAGCCATGCCGCCATATTCATCAAGCACCACAAATAGATGCGTGCGACTTTCCAAAAAGCTGCGCAGGGCCTTGTCCAGGGTCAGGTTCTCCACCACGAAGCGCACGGGCTTCATCAAATCGCCCAGGGTGAGCTGGCCCTGGTTGTCGGCCGCGGCCTCGAACACCTGCCTGCGGTAGACCACGCCGACGACGTCCTCGGTCTCTTCCCCTTCGTACACGGGCACGCGGGTGTGCGGCCAGGCCCGGTAGCGGGTCATGGCCTCCTCAACCGTCATGTCCTCCGGCAGGGAGAAGACCACCGTGCGCGGGGTCATTATCTCGCCCACGCGCTTGCTGTCGAGGGCGAGAATGCTCTTGATGGCCGATTCCTCGTAGGGCTTCAAGATGCCCTGCTGCCGCGTGAGGGAGACCAGGGCGCGGATGTCGTCCTCGTCCGCGTCCGGGGTTTTGCTGCGCTTGCGGATGAGCTTCACCAGACTGCCGAGAAGCCAGATGACGGGCAGGCAGAGCACGACCATCCACTTGAGGGGCTTGGCCAGAAAGGGCGCAAGCTGCCGGGCGTAGGCCACGCCCGTGGTCTTGGGCACTATTTCGCCGAAGATGAGAATGAGCAGGGTGAAGGCCGCGGTGAACCAGGCCAGGGAGTCGTCACCGAAGACCTTGACCGCGGCGGCGCCAGCCACGGCCGCACCGGCGGTGGCGGCGGCGGTGTTGAAGGTCAGGATTGCGGTGATGGGTTTTTCCACATCGCGGCGCAGCTCTGAGAGTATCTCACCGGATTTCTTGCCTTCCTTGCGCAGCCTTTCCACCCGGCTCATGGGAAAGGAGTAGAATGCCGCTTCCGTGATGGAGCAGAGGAAGGAGACCGCGGTGGCCAGCCCAACGGCTAAGAGAAGTTCAAGCATAGTGGTGGTGTCCGGTGCCAGCCGAGCATAGGGTTGCGGGCCGGTGTGTAGAAATCCCTATCAGTTTCGCCAAAACCGCGCAACAGCCTTAATTCTTGACTTGGGCCCCGTTCCACGCCATGTTTCACGCCGCCGGGCACTTACGCTTGGCTGCCAATATCTTGGAGTTTATAGGATGGGCAGGGACTTTCCGGACAGATGGGTGGTGTTCCGCGCCAGCGCCTTGGGCGATGTGGCCCTGACCACCGGAGTGCTCTCCTGGTGGCACCAGACCCGTCAGCTGCGCTTCACGGTGGTGACCCGCAGCGCCCTGGCCCCCATCCTGGCCGGGCACCCCGCCGTGGACGAGGTCATCGCCGTCACCCAGGACGAGATCGACGGCCACGCCTGGTGGCGCAAATCCCGGCGCATCGCCACGGACTGCGCGGGCATGGGCTTCATCGACCTGCACCGCTCCCTGCGCTCCCTTGCGCTGACCCTGCGTTGGGACGGCCCGGTGCGCAGCTACCCGAAGTTCGGCATCGCCCGCCGGCTGTACAATCTTTTACCCCTCGGCCCCATAGAGCGCCGCCTGCTGGCGCTGAACGTGCCGCAGCGCTACGCCCTGGCCCTGGACAGCACCCCGCCCCCGGTTTCGGAGCTGCGGCCGGTCATCCATCTCTCCGAGCTCGAAGTCGCCAGCGCGCGCCAACACTTGGCGCACCTGGGCCTCACCCGGCCCTTCGTGGCGCTGCATCCCTTTGCCACGCATCCGGACAAGGCCTGGCCCATGGGCTACTGGCTTTCGCTCATTCCGCTCATCGAGCGCCAAGGGCTTGATTGGATCATCATCGGCAAGAACCCGGACCACTTGGAGGCCTTGGACGATCCGCGCAACCTGACGGCCAAGACCGCCCTGCGCGAAACCTGCGCGCTCATCTCCCAGGCGCGGGCGCTCATCACGGCTGACTCCGGCCCCATGCACCTGGCCACGGCCGTGGGCACGCCAGTGGTGGCGCTCTTCGGCCCCACGTCAAAGGTCTGGGGCTTTTTTCCCAGCGGACCCTATGACACCGTGCTGGAGCAGGCCCTGTCGTGCCGGCCGTGCTCGCTGCACGGCACCACGCGCTGCAAAAACGGCAGGGAGTGCCTCACGGCCATCGAGCCGGACGAAGTGGCGACCCGGCTGTTCCAAACCCTCGAACGCGCCGCAGCCGCTCCCGCCTAGCCAAAGCTCCACAGCACGCCGCACGCGGCACGGCTTTACCCCGCCGCCTCTGCCTTCACAAAGTTTCGCCGCCCGCAGCCGCCCAGCTTGGCTCTGGCGCATGTGCGTCGCCAAAGTGCGTTCACCTCGCCAAAGCGCGGCGGCATCGCCAAGGCGCACTCATCTCAGCAAAGCACGTTCACCTCGCCAAAGTCCTTCGACTCCACACAGGCCTTTTGCCCGCCACTAGTGCGGCCCGGCCTCGGCCTTGGCCGGAATGTTCCCCAGCGGCTTGTCGCCGACCAGCTTCGCGGCGGATTCCGTGAGCGGGCAGCTCACGTCCAGCACGTACTTGCCGGAAAGGAAGCAGTCGGCCATGGCCCGCACGCTCCGGTCGTCCACCATGAGCATGTCCGTCTGCCTGGTGAATTGCAGCAGCTTGCCCATGAGCCACAGCTTTTCCAAAATCACATCCGTGTCGTGCTTTTGCAGGCGGCCCACCACGCGGTCACCCTGCACCTCGACCGTGAAACCGTTGGCCTCCAGGATGAGCCCGATGGCCCTGGCGCGGCGGGCGCGCTTCAGGTCGTCGGCCGCGCCACCCTTGAACGAGAAGGTGATGTAGTTCTTGCTCACCGTGCGGCCGCAGTAGCAGTCGAGCACGCCGTAATGGTAGCCCACGCGCGAACTGAAGTTGATGTATTTGTCCGAGATGATGGCGTAGCTGCGGTCGCCGAAGCGCTGCCCGCCCGCGCTGGGATTGCTGATCATCTGCTGGCCCATGACCGAGAGCAGGCCCTTGACCTGCACGGGCCGTGGCGTGGTGAGCTGCTCCTGGTCCAGGGTCAGCCCGTCGAGCAGCGACTTGAACGGCCGCGACTCCACATCCTCCGGGTGCAGCTCGCCCCGGCGGTTTGTGCCCGCGCGCACCCCGCCGCCCAGGTCGATGACGTGCAGATCGAGGCCGGTTTTGGCCTTGAGCCGCTGCGCAACGCCGTCCTTGCCCGAGGCCATGTCGCTCAGCTTGAACATCTCCGCGTAGCAGCGCTCGTGCAAGAGCCGCATGACATCGTGGATGGTGGAGCAGCCGCGCACGCGGAAGTTGTCGGCCTTGGGGTCGATGAGGTGCAGGGGGATGATGTGCGCGGCCACGCGGGAGAGCACCTCATGCACGGGTGTGCCCTGCATGTGCGCGGCCTTCGGGGCCTTGAAGGCCAGCAGCTCCTCCACCTCGCCCGCGAACACGCGGCCGGAGTAAGCATCGACTGTGACCGCCATGCCGTTCTTGATGTCGCGGGTGGCGGTTTTGAGCCCAAGGATGGTGGGCACGCCGAACTCCCGCGACAGCGAAGCCATGTGCCCGGTGATGCTGCCGAAATCGGTTATGATGGCCTGGGCCTTCTGCATCAGCACCATGAATTTGGGCGAGGAGTGCGCCGCCACCAGTACGCCGCCTTCGGGAAAATCAGCCAAATCGTCATCGGACAGGACCACGTGCGCGGGCCCGGAGCCGATGCCTGGCTGGGCCACCTCGCCGCCGCTGGCCAGCACCTCCCGGCCTTCTATGCGCGGCATTCCGGCGGGCACCACGCTCTGCCCCGCCACCAGGCCCAGCGGACGCGATTGCAGAATCAGCAGCCTGCCGCGCGGGGTCAGCGCCCATTCGATGTCCTGCGCCGTGCCGTAGTGCTCCTCCAGGGCGAGGGCGTAACGGCCCAGGGTTTGCGCCTGTTCGCGCGTCAGACAGGGCACGGCGCGCCGCTCCTCGGGCACGGGCGTTTCCACAAGCGACCCGCCCGCGCCGCACACCAGCTGCACAGGCTTTTCCACCACGCGCACGTCCTGCGGCTCCAGGGTGCCACGCGCCAGAGACTGGCTGTCCGGCGTCACCACGCCGTCCACGGCATAGGGCCCAAGGCCCCACACGGCGTTCAGCAGCACGCGGTCGTCGTGAGCATTATAAGGGTGGCGCGTATACATGACGCCGCTGGCCACGGAGTCGATCATCTCGAGACAGGCCACGCTCATGCCCATGTCCTCGTCCACAATGCCCTTGAGCAGGCGGTAGGAGATGGCCCGCGAGGTGTACAGGCTCGCCAGCACGTAGCGGTAGGTCACCAGAATTTTGTCGCGGCTCACGTTGAGCATGGAGAGATACTGCCCGGCGAACGAGAGCTCGCTGTCCTCGCCGATGGCGCTGCTGCGCAGGGCCACGCTCAGGCTGTCCGGCTCGCGGCCGCACTCTTGGGCCAGGCGCGCGTGGGCGTCCAGAATCTCCCGCTCCAGCTCCGGCGGCATGGGCGCGGTGATGACCAGGCGCTGGATCTCCTCGCTCGCTTCCTCCAGGGTCTCCGGCACCTCAGGCATTATGGTCAGCTTGATGCGCTTGATCTCCGTCCAGATGCCCGCGTGGGCGAAGAAATCCTGAAACGCGCTGGTGGTGATGGCGAAACCGCGCGGCACCGGCAGGCCGACGCGGTTCAAAATCTCGCCGAGGTTGGCGCTTTTGCCGCCCACGGCGTCCACCATGTCGCGGGTGATGGCCATATACGGAAGCACATGCCGCGCGCCGTGAAATTCCTTGCGCGATTCTAAATCTTCCTTGATTTTATTCTGAATCTCTTCAACTTTTTCGCGCAGACGGGCATTGGGCGCACCGCTCAGATTATCGAAGCTCCCGGCCATGCGCAGGGTGTGGAACACGGCGCGGGTCGCCTGGGCGCGGATGTAGGACATGCCGTAGACCTGCTCGCCCCGGAGCTTCACCTCCATATCCGTCACGATCTTCAGCAGTTCAGCATTCGACTCTAAAAGTTCCTGAAAATGCTTGTACTTTCTACGAAATTCTTCCTGCATCACCTGATCGTCGCCACAGGCGCTCCCCTTGCCGAGCAGCGCGCAAAACATCTTCTTCAGGTTTGTCAGGATTTCGCTTTGGACCGCCATGCGTGGAACTCCTTTTTCACCCGGTCACGATCTCGATTTCTTTCTGATTTCCCTATTCGCGCAATCACGCAAACGCGCAAGTTCATTGCGCCATACACACAATAGACGCTACGATTCAGCGTAAAAATATTGCGTTGCCGGTCCTTTGCCAACTTTGCGCAATCGTCCGTTCTTCACCAAAGTTTGGAGATCATATTGCGCGGTCCGTTGCGATATTTCTCCGCCGACAGCCTGCTGGTAGTCCAAACGCGAGAAGGAGCCGCGCTCTCTTGCCAAACGCAGCGCGATTTGCTGCCGGTGGCCGCCATGCTGCCCCAAGGCCTTGTCCGCTGCACCCTCCTCCGCTCCCGCCAGTCGCGGCGCCAACGTCGGCGGCGGTGGCGGCGGGACATCTTCGGCGTCCTGCCCGACGCCCGCAAAAGAAGCACCTGGGGCAATCCCATTGCCAGATGCGCCGCCGTACAATGGCGCCGGCCCGGCAGAACCGTCCGACTGCGGGCTGGAGGCAGGCATGGCCGTCGCCCCCGAGCCGCCCTCCTGCACGGGGATCACATAGCTGCGCGGCTCCAGTCCGGCATCGCCGTGGCCCAGGCCAGTGGCGTCGTCGAAGATCAGATCCTCGGCATACAACACGTCGCTGTCGGCAAAAGCCAGTCCCCTGGTGATGCAGTTCTTGAGCTCGCGCACATTGCCGGGCCAGTGATGGTTCATGAGCTTTTCCAGGGCGCCTCTGGTGAGCCCCACTTCCGGCCGGCCGGAGCTTGCAGCCAGTTCCTTGAGGAAGTGGTTGGCCAGGATGGGGATGTCTTCCTTGCGTTGGCGCAAGGGCGGGGTCTGGATGAAGATGACCTTGAGCCTGTAGTACAAGTCGTCGCGGAACTCGCCGCGCTGCACCAGCTCCATGAGGTCCACGTTGGTGGCGGCGATGACCCGCACGTTGAAGTCGATCTCCTGGTCGCTGCCAAGGGGCCGGGTGCGCCGCACGGAGAGCGCCCGCAGAAGCGCCTTCTGCACCTTCAACGTGGCGGTGCCGATTTCGTCGAGGAAGAGCGTGCCGCCATCGCTTGCCAAAAACGCGCCCTTGCGGTCCGTGCGGGCTTCGGTGAAAGCGCCCTTCACGTGGCCGAACAGCGTGTCCATGAGCAGATTCTCGTCCAGGCCGCCGCAATTGATGGAAATGAATGGCTTGCTGGCGCGGCTGCTGAACTTGTGGATGGCCTCCGCGGTGAGCTCCTTGCCGGTGCCTGTTTCGCCCACCACCAGCACGTCGGCCTCTGTGCTCGCCGCCTTGCGTATCAGGCTCTGCAAGGTCGCCATAGGCTGGCTTTGGCCAATGAGGTCCGGAATTTCGCCCACGAGCCGCCAACCGAGCGAGGCCGGTATCTCGTTGTCGAAGGAGACCTTTTCGCGCTGCTGCACAAGGTGTATCTGCTCGTCGCGCTTACGGATTTGCTCCTGTTTGTCCTGAATGGACATGATCATGCGATTGAGCGCCCGGGCCAGCAGGTCCGACTCCATGTCACGGCTGTCCAGCCGGATGGGGCGCAGGTTCTTTTCCTCGAACATGGTGCGGATTTCCGCGGCAAGGCGGTGCAGCGGGCTTGTGATGACCCGGCTGACGAAGAAAATGATCAGGGCCACCAGCCCCATGCCGGAAATGGTGATGATGAGCATGACGTCCAAGTGGCGAAACTCCGCGGCGTCCGTCAGACGGCTGCGGTCCACGTAGGCGATGCCGCCAATGATCGTCGGCCCCTTGTCCGGGTTTTCCATGAAGCGCACAGGGGCGTACACAAGGAAATGATTGGGGCTCAGCAGGTCCACGGATTCCGAGGGCAGGTCCACGTCGTTCACACCGCCGCGGCCGGACTGCACGTCCACGATCATGCGCCAATACGACTCGTGCTTGGGCAGGGGGCGGAAGGCCTTGTCGTAGTCCGGCAGGCCATAATCGCCCGTCATGCCCAGGCGCGCCACCTCCACGGCCAGCTCGCGGTCGGCCTCCTCATAGTTCTCGGACTGAAACAGAATCCAGCCCTGGTCGTCGAAGAAATAGCTGAAGCGCGTTTCGCTCGTGCGGGCAAAGGCGTACAACGGCGACTTGGGCGAGTTATATAGGGAGAGGATGTTGCGCAAGGCGCGGGCGTCGATGCCGAGGGAAAGATACCCGCGCAACGTGCCCTGCGCATCCATGACCGGCGTGACCAGCCGGAACACCACGAAGGTCTGCGGCTCCATCTGATTCGGCAATGAAGCCTGCGGGTACACGACTTCCGTCATGTCCGAGAATGGCATGGCCCCGGCCTTGAGGCCGCGTATGCGCTGCGCCTGGGAGATGGGGCTGCCCTTGATGGCCCCGTATTGGTCGTGGCGGATTTCGATGATGCCGTTGTCGGATTGCACCAAAAGGACGCTCTCTGCCGCGTTGACGCAGATAAAGGCCAGTTCCTTCACAGCGCCTGGGTGGTGCACGCCCCAGCGTTCAATGGCCAGTTGCAGTCGCTCGCGGTCGGGGCTTTGCTTGGTCAGGTTCAACAGCGAAAGTCGGTAATAATCAAGGAGCGCCTCCACTTCCCGTGCCTGGGCAAGGTTCTGGACCTGCGCTGTGCGCTGCAGCGCCTGGTTCAAATACCGTGTGGAAAACCAATTGGTTACATACCCGGCCACCACGAGGATGATCAGGATGGACGGAATGAGCGAGGCCAGCAGCTTCTTGCGTACGCTCCATGAAGCCCAATAACGGCTGGACGCTTCGCTTTCCGCCTTGGCGCGATATGCTCCCCAAGCCATGGCACCCCCGATATGCTGTTCCGCAAGCCCATTATGACGCGCAGAATGTGTGAAATAAAGCGCAATCATGCTGCGCGATTCACGCAAGTCCAACTGCACGATTACAATAAACGCAATGATTCCGTCAAGTTTATTTCACATGGCACGGCGTTTGCTTTGTATTTTCGCGAAATCCGGAGGATCGAACCGGCCGAGTGGCGGGAAATCTTTCACAAAGCCGGATGTGTGGTTGGGGTTCGATAGTTTTTAGAACAAGCTTTAGGAGGATCCAATGAAAGCTCGTCTGTACAAGCTGTTCACCTGGTGCATGGTCCTCTGCCTGGCGATTCCAGAGTTCGCTCTGGCCGCTGGCGGAGGCAAGATCGAGAACATCGTCATCGTGGCGGACACGCGCAAGTTTACCGGCTGGGAAGCCTGGTGGACCAATCTCTACAACGAGAGCCACCTGTACTTCGCACTGCTGACCATCGTGTTGATCCCGACGATCGGCGTGATCTTTGGCGTGTTTGCCGACTTCCTCATGGGCTTCATCGGCATCGACCTGAAGAGCCGCGACCTCGCGGACCACTAACCCAGGGCTAAAAGAGAGGAGAGTGCGATATGGAATGGTTGTACGTCCTCATGCCCATCGCGGGCGTGAAAATTTTCTGGCCCGGCCTCATCATCCTTGGCGTGGGCGTGGGCATCATCGGCGGATTCTTCGGCATGGGCGGCGCCTGGATGGTCACCCCCGGCCTTAACATCCTTGGCTTTCCCATGGCGTTCGCCATCGGCACCGACATTGCCCACATGGCTGGCAAGTCGCTTATTTCCACCATGCGGCACGGCAAGTTTGGCAACGTCGACTACAAGCTGGGCCTGATCATGCTCATAGGAACTGTGGTGGGCTTCGAAATCGGGGCGCAAATGATCATGTGGCTCGAACGATTAGGCAGCGTTGAAAAAGTCGTGCGCTACCTCTACATCGTTCTGCTCACCCTCATTGCCTGGATGGTCTTCCACGACATCAACGTGAAGAAGCGCAAGGAAGCCGAGATGCGCGCCGCAGGTCAGGACGCGAGCCAGGCCGTGGGCGTGCAGTGGCACAAGACCTTCCACGCCATCAAGATTCCGCCCATGGTCCACTTCAACGAAGCCGGCATCTATTGCTCCGCTTGGCTGCCCATCTTCGTGAGCTTCCTCACCGGTTGGCTGGCTGGCATCCTGGGCATCGGCGGCGGCCTCATCCGCATGCCTTCGCTCATCTACATCGTCGGCTGCCCGACCCACGTGGCCGTCGGCACCGACCTCTTCGAAGTCGCCATCTCCGGCCTGTACGGCGCCGGCACTTACACCTACAAGGGCCGCACCGAGCTCGTGGCCGCGGTCATCATGCTCATCGGCGCCTCCATGGGCGCGCAGGTTGGCGCTGTGGCCACCAAGTACATCAAGGGTTACGGTATCCGCTACGCCTTCGGCATCGCGGTCGTCGGCTGTATCCTCTCCATCATCACCAAGCTCATGGCCAAGGGTATGAGCATGCCTTTCCTGGACGACGTCTCCACGGCCATCGTTCTGGTCACGGTTTCGAGCCTTTCGCTCTACATCCTGCTCAAGTTCATTGCCGGATGTAAGAAGGAAGTCGCGATGAAGGCGGCCAAGGGCTAGCAGGGAGTCAGCCTCCCTTGTGTTTGACAGAAACGCACTGAGATGAACTGAAGGAGACTCGCTATGACCCGTAAAAGCATGTGGCGCACCCTGCTCGTGGCCCTGCCCGTGGTGCTGCTCATGGGCTGCTCCGACCCCGGAAAGGTCGACCAGGGCCGCGTCATTAAGTTCGACAAGGAAGCCCGGACCGTCACCATGATCCGAGACAAGGCCAACGACGCGCAGAACCCCGACTACACCTATCTGCCGCCGGTGACCTACTCCCTGCCCACCAACCTGGCCGAGATGGGCCCCGAGCCCAAGGCCGGCGGCCGCATGAAGATCGACAACAAGAAGAACCAGATCACGATCTTCGACCCGGCCACGCAGAACTTCAAGACCATCGACTTCGTCATGGTCGACTTCAAGGAGAACATCGACAAGAACCATCCGCTCGTGTACGACAAGGAAGCGGACAAGGCCAAGAAGTTCCCCGTGATCGACAAGGAAAAGAAGACCGTCACCATCTACTCCGGACGCCAGAAGACCCTGTCCGTCATCCAGCTGCCGGAAGAGTACTTCAGCATGCCTGACAGCACCTGGGACGCCGGCGACGAAGCCCGCGTGTACTACAAGGAAGAAGGCAAGTCCCTGCGCTTCATGAACGTCAGCAAGACCAACATCTTCAAGAAGTAAGCAAGCGAAGCACAACGGCGGGCCGGGGCACCCCGGCCCGCCATCTCAAAAAAAGGAGCCAGGCATGTTCTTCAACGACGACAACGACGCCCCCCGGATCCGCATGAACGGCCGCCAGAAGCTCTTCATCTGCGCCATCGACCTGTGCATCATCGCCGAGCTCTGCATCGCCATGTCCAGGGCCACCTCCGTCACGCCGGAGCTGTTCACCCCGACCTTCATGAAGCTCTTCTTCGCCATGTTCCTGCCCACGCTGGTTGTGGCCTTCGCCGGGTTCCGCAAGCTGCGCGACCGCGCTGAGAACGCTTAGCCCCCATGGATTTTTCCCACCTGTACGCCAGGCGCAAGTACGCCGGCCTCTGCGGCTCCGTGCTGCTCTGCCTGGTGCTGGCCTTCACCATCGACGGCATGATCGCCGGAGGCCGCAAGGATCCCAACGCCTTCAACCTTTTGCCCGGGCAGTCGCTCTCCCTCAGCGACGTGATGCCCCGCGGAGCGGAGACGCTGGACGGCCTGTCCCTGCGGGCGAACGATCCGAACATCTCCCTGCGCCTCACCGAGACCTTCTCCGGCTTCTGGCTGGGCGGCACCCTGTGGCGCGCGCAGTTGGAGCTTCCCGCCGGCATGCCCCTGGGCGAATACACCGTGGACATGTACTACCAGAACGGCACCCTGGCCGCGCCCAGGCAGAAGTTCGACATCCGCGTACTGCCGGACGACGCGGCCATACAGGCGGCCTCGCTGTCCGTGGTCATGCGCGCCCTGGGCATTTCGCCCTATCTTTTGGCCGCGCTGCTGCTGCCCCTGGCCGTGGTGCCCATGGCGGCCAGCTTCCTGCTCTCCCGCAAGATCACGCAAAACCTTTGCCAGCACGGCATGTCCGAAATTTTCCGGGCCATGGCCTCGCCCGATGGCCAGCGCATCTTCTTCTCCCTTTCCGACGAGAACGCCCTGGAGCCGGAGACCGAAATCCAGGTTCTGGACGAGCGCGGCCAAAAGCCCGTGGGCAAAGCGATCATCGTCACGGTTGGCAAGGGCGACGCCGAAGCCGTGATGCAGGACGAGGTGCAGATCCGCCCCGGCGCGTTGGCCAAGTTCCGCTGATACGTAATTTAGCACAAGCGCCGGATACCCGCGCCTATTTCAAACAACCTATTTCCCGCCCACAACATTTTCCGAAACAGAAAAGTGTCGCCTAGGCGACATTTTTTTTATTTTCTATTCTTCCTACAGTCACAGGCATCAAGGCAGAATTCCTACCGCTGTAATGTCATTTTTTCTGGCACAACCCCCTTTCCTTGCCTGCCGTTTTGGGATAATGGGCTCCCTTCAGGTAAGTTCATCAAGTTTTTGAGGGGGTTTCATATCATGCTTGATGCGTACATTGGGGTTCTTGTCTTGTGGCCACTGGTCGCGGGCTTGTTGTGCCTGGTGCTGAGAGGCCCTGGCATACGGTCGGCACTGGTGCTCGCCACTGGCGCGGTTTTGGCCGTTGGGGCTTTGGGAATCGCTTCCCAGGCGCCCTTCACGGCGAGTCCTGGCTTCCTCGGATCGGAAACGGCTCTGCATGTCGCGGAGGGCGCAGCCTTCGTGCTTCCGGCCTACTTCCTTCTCCGGGGCCTTATGGAAAAACACCTGCTGGTCATCGTCTTCGCGTGCCTGCAGCTGACCCTGGCCGTGGTGGGCTTCATGACGCTGCCCGAGCCTGCGGCCGTGCAGAACGCCGTGGCCTGTGACGGCCTTTCCCTGACGCTCGTGCTCGTGGTCGCCATCGCGGGCTCGCTCATCTGCATCTTCGCCATTCCCTATATGAAGCACCACGAGGAGCACCTGCACCTCAAGGTGAGCCGCCAGCCCGGGTTCTTCCTGGTGCTGCTGGCCTTCCTGGGCTTCATGAACGGCCTGGCCCTGACCAACGACCTGCGGATGTTCGAGGCCTTCTTCGAGGCCACCACCTTGTGCTCCTTCCTGCTCATCGGCCACGACAACACCGCCGATTCCAGGAAGAGCGCCTTCCGCGCCTTGTGGATGAACGCCCTTGGCGGCGTTTGCCTGCATGCGGGCATCATCCTCATCCAGAAGCAGCACGGCCTGGTGGACATCCACGCCATCGTCGATCCCGCCCTGTGGGCCAACGCCTCGCTGCTGCCCATCGCCTGCCTGGCCATCGCGGGCTGCATCAAGGCCGCGCAGATGCCCTTCCAGGGCTGGCTGCTGGGCGCCATGGTCGCGCCCACGCCGGTTTCGGCGCTGCTGCACTCCAGCACCATGGTCAAGGCGGGCGTGTTCCTCTGCCTGCGCCTGAGCCCGGTGCTCATGGGAACCCGCACGGGCAACATCCTGGCCCTGGTGGGCGCCTTCACCTTCTTCGCCACTTCGGCCCTTTCCCTTGGCCAGAGCAACGCCAAAAAGATCCTGGCGTACTCCACCATCGCGAACCTGGGCCTCATCATCGTGTGCGCGGGCATCGGCACGCCGACGGCCGTCGCCGCGGGCATCGTGCTTCTGGTCATCCACGCGGCCACCAAGGGGCTTTTGTTCCTCTGCGTGGGCGACATGGAGCAGACCATCGGCAGCCGCGACCTGGAAGACCTGCGCGGCATGATCGCCAAGAGCCCGGTGACGGCCCTGGCCGCCAGCGCTGGCGCAATGGCCATGGTGCTGCCGCCCCTTGGCATGCTGGTCGGCAAGTGGGCCACCCTTGAGGCCGCCAACGCCAGCCCCATCATCATGGTGCTCATCGCCCTTGGCAGCGCGCTCGCCGTTGTCTGCTGGGTGCGTTTCGCCGGCACGCTCATGAGCGGCAAGACCATTGAGGGCCCCCGCCCCCATGCGTCCGCCCTCACCAGCACGCCCATCCTGACCATGCTCGCCTGCGCCGTGGGCCTGGGCATGGCCTCCCCGTGGATCAACGCCCTGCTCCTGCCCGAAGCCAGCGCCGCAAGCGCCCTGGCCGGCGGCTGGGGCCTGTTGCCGCCGCTGTTCGTGGTGGCCATGCTGGGCTGGATTGTGGGCATGAAGGTGCTGGGCCGCCAGAGCTCGGTCACCCTGTCCTCGCCGTACATCGGCGGCCTGCCCTCCGCGGAGGCCGGGACCTTTGTCGGCGCGCTGGGCAAGAGCTGGACCCTCTCCGAAGGCAATGAATACGCCACGGAGCTGTTCGGCGAGCCCAAACTGACCAAGTTCTGCGGAATCCTGGCGGGCGCCCTGCTGCTCGCCCTTGTTGGAGGTGCCTTCATATGAACCTGACGACATTCTACCTTGCCGTGGCCGGCCTTGTGCTGGCCCCCCTGCTGGGCGGCCTTGTGGCCGGCGTGGACCGCGTGGTCACCGCCCGTCTGCAGTCGCGCATGGGCCCGCCCCTGCTGCAGCCCTTCTATGACGTGGGCAAGCTCATGAGCAAGGTCATCGCCCCGGCCAGCCAGTGGCAGGGCTTGTTCGTGCGCTGGGCCCTTGTGGCCTCCCTGGCCTCCGACGTGCTTTTGGCCGCCGGCGCGGACGTGCTGATGTGCTTCTTCGTCCAGGCCGCCAGCGCCTGCTTCGTGGCCCTGGGCGCGTTCTCGGGCTCCTCGCCCTACAGCAAGCTCGGCGCCCAGCGCGAGCTGTTCCAGATGCTCTCCTACGAGCCGGTGTTTTTGGTCTGCATTCTGTGCATGGCCAAGGCCTCCGGCGGCTTCGACGCCTATTCGATGATGGGCGCCAGCGCCCAGCCGCTGTTGTACAAAATGCCGCTCATCATCCCCGGCCTCATCTTCGTGGTGCTGGTGAAGATGCGCAAAAGCCCGTTCGATATCGCGGCCAGCCACCACATGCACCAGGAAGTGGTGCGCGGCGTGTACACCGACTATGCCGGACGCGACTTCGCCCTGCTTGAAATCGCCCACTGGGCCGACGTGGTCGTGGTGCTCTGGATCTGCTCCTTCCTGTGGGCCACCGGCCCCCTGCAGATGGTCGCCGTTGCTGCCGTCACCCTGTTCGTGGCCCTGGTCATCGACAACATCAGCGCGCGGCTGACCTGGCGCCACATGGTGAAGGTTGCGGCCCCCCTGTCATTGGTCCTGGCGACCGCCAACCTGCTGTGGCTGTACGTGGAGTAAGACAATGTCATTCCTGAAAAAATCACAGATCAAGTCGCCGTGGCTCATGCACTTCGACTGCGGTTCGTGCAACGGCTGCGACATCGAGACCCTTGCCTGCCTCACCCCGGTCTATGACGTGGAGCGCTTCGGCATCATCAACGTGGGCAACCCGCGCCACGCCGACGTGCTCGTGGTCACCGGCACGGTGAACCCGCGCAACGCAGTGATTCTGAAAAACATCTACGACCAGATGCCGACGCCCAAGCTCGTCATCGCCGTGGGCGCCTGCGGCTGCTCCGGCGGCGTTTTCCGCGAGGCCCCCAACGTCCTTGGCGGCATCGACAAGGTCATCCCGGTGGACGTGTACGTGCCGGGCTGCCCGGCCAAGCCCGAGGCCATCATGGACGCCGTTGTCACCGGCCTTGCCAAGCTGAAGGGCATTTTGGAGGAAAGCAAATGAGCATCGAAGCAACCAACATCACCGCCGACAAGCTCGTGGCCGAAGTGACCCGCCTCAAGAACGAGGGCTGGCGCCTGGTGACCTTCTCCAGCGTCGAAATCGACGCGGCGAACATGGAGATCCTGTACCACTTCGACAAGGACCTGAAGCTGACGAACCTGCGCCTGAGCCTGCCCAAGGGCGGCACCGTGCCCAGCATCTCCGGCGTGCTCTTCGGCGCGTTCTTGATCGAGAATGAAATCCGCGACCAGTTCGGGGTCACCTTTGACGGCCTTGTGCTCGACTACCAGGGCCGCCTGCTGAACGAATGCACCCAGACCTCGAGCGGCTCGCCCTTCTGCCGCCTGCTGGTGAACCAGAGCGGCGTCACCGTCGCCAAGGAGGACCGCTAATGGCCCGCACAGTCATCCCCTTCGGTCCGCAGCATCCGGTGCTGCCCGAGCCCATCCACCTCTCGCTGGTGGTTGAGGACGAAAAAGTCGTCGAGGCGCTGCCCACCCTGGGCTACGTGCACCGCGGCCTGGAAATGCTGGCCACCAAGCGCGACTACAACCAGATGATCCAGATCGTCGAGCGCGTTTGCGGCATCTGCTCCATGATCCACGCCATGTGCTACTGCCAGGGCATGGAGGAAATGATGGGTGTCGAGGTGCCCCGCCGCGCGCGCATGCTGCGCGTGGTGTGGAGCGAACTGCACCGCATGCACAGCCACCTGCTGTGGCTTGGCCTCTTCGCCGACAGCTTCGGCTTCGAGGCCCTGTTCATGCAGTTGTGGAAGATCCGCGAAAAGATCATGGACGTGAACGAGTCCACCACCGGCAACCGCGTCATCGTCTCGGTGAACGTCGTGGGCGGCGTGCGCGCCGACCTGGACGAGTCCCAGATCCGCTGGATCAAGGACACGCTGGTCGAGGTGGAGGCGAGCATCAAGAGCCTGCAAAGCACCATCATGAACGACCGCACCGTGTGCAAGCGCACCAAGGGCGTCGGCATCCTCACCAAGCAGGCCGCCTACGACCTGGGCGCGGCCGGCCCCATGCTGCGCGGCAGCGGCGTGGCCCAAGACATGCGCCAGCTCAAGTACGCGGGCTTCGACGAGATTCCCTTCGAGCCCGTGGTCGAAACCGCAGGCGACTGCTGGGCGCGCGGCGCTGTGCGCTTCCGCGAGACCCTGCAGTCCATCGACCTGGTGCGCCAGGCCCTGGACAAGCTGGACGGCAGCGAACTGGCCGCCAAGGTCAAGGGCAAGCCGGAAGGCGAGGTCATCATGCGCGTGGAGCAGCCCCGGGGCGAGTGCCTGTACTACCTCAAGGGCAACGGCGACAAGTTCCTGGAGCGCGTGCGCATCCGCACCCCGACATTCGCGAACATCCCGCCCCTGGCCGCCATCCTGCCCGGGCTCGACTTCGCGGACGTGCCGGTTGTGGTTCTGTCCATCGACCCGTGCATCAGCTGCACGGAGAGGTAGCCGCCATGAAAATGCTCCCCACCGTTATTGCGAACCTGTTCTCCAAGGCCGCCACGCGCAACTACCCGTTCGACGTGCGCGCCCCCTTTGAGCACGCCCGCGGCGAACTCATCAACGACGTCGAGCGCTGCATCTTCTGCGGCTCGTGCCAGCGCAAGTGCCCTTCCCAGTGCATCACCGTCAGCAAAGAAGACAACATGGGCACCTGGAGCCTGGAGTTCTTCGCCTGCGTCGGGTGCGGCATCTGCGTGGGCGCCTGCCCGGTCAACTGCCTGTCGCAGCTGACCACGCACCGCCCGGTGGCCACTGTCCGCTCGGTCATAACCCACACGGCCAAGCTGCCGGAAAAGCCCGCCAAGAAGACGGAGAAGCGCACCGAGCCTCCTCGCACCGAGCCCGCTCAGTAGACGGCTTCCCATCCCACGGCACCTCGCGCCCGTCCGGCCTCACCGCCGGGCGGGCGTTTTTTTCGCCCGCATCCCCGTCTTGACGCGCGCCCTGCCCCTCCCTACAAGGGGAAGCGTGCGCGAAATCCGCCGCACCGAGGGAGGTCTATATGCTCAATCGCCTAGTCCCCACATTCGCTATTCTGGCCGCGCTGGCCCTGGCCGCGCCGGCCCTGGCCAACGACTTCATCGCGCCCTCGCCGGTGCCTTCCTCGCGCGACAAGATCAAGCCCGCGACAAAGACCCAGCAGGCGCCCGTCTCCTGGCAAAACCTCCAGGCGCCCAACAAGATCGTCAAAACCACCAAGAAGCCAGCGGGCCAGATAAACCCGGCAAATCCCCAAGGCGCAGGCGTCCAGTAACGCACCAAGCCAGGAGGCCTCCATGATCCTCGACGCCCTGCAGAATTGGGCCCTGTACAGCACCCTGCCCGCATGGAAACAAGCCTTCGGCTTTTTGACCAGCCTGGCGCAAGGCGGACCGGCGGGCGGACGCCCGGCTAGCGAATACCCGACGGGCGAATACCCAATCGACGGCCGCGACATCTACGCCGTGGTCTTCGACTGCACCACCAAGGCCCTCTTGGACACAACGGTAGAGGCGCACCAGACCTACGCCGACATCCACCTGCCCCTTTCCGGACCGGAGGTCCACTCGCGCTTCGCCGTGGCCGACCTGGAGCAAAAGGAGCCCTACGACGCGGCCAAGGACGCGGCCCTGTACCACCACCCGGACCGCTTCACCGCGCTGTTCACCCTGCACCCGGGCCAGTTCG
>Ga0209800_10002011_pt1 | contig 19007 bp, 15 predicted proteins | sample Higcelweek8metaG_FD_187174 | JGI IMG/M metagenome (GOLD analysis project Ga0209800, IMG submission 187174) | Freshwater pond sediment microbial communities from the University of Edinburgh, under environmental carbon perturbations - High... | ecosystem: Environmental > Aquatic > Freshwater >...
ATGCCATTATTGCTGTTTATGAGTTAATTAAAACCAAGAAGTTACTCCCTGTTATTAAAAAATTCTATCCCTATCTTTTAACTCCAATTACAATTTTAGTAATTTTTTATCTTTATTATCTTCAAACCGGCAATTTCTGGGCCTATTTCCAAAGTGGTGATAATTTTCATTTAAATTTTTTACCTTATTTAGTTTTTATTAGTACCAAATCTTGGATTAATACTATTTGGCTAGAAGATATCATTTATATCTTTTTTATTGCTATTTATGGTGTTTATCGTTTATTAAAAAAATATAAATTCGATATCGTCGCTATCTTTCCATTAGTGTTTCTCTTAGCTACTTTATTAGTCGCTCACCGTGATATCAGTCGTTATATCGCCCCAGTGTACCCATTCCTATTACTTGCCTTCCACAAATTTCTTAACAAAAAATCTATCAAAATAATTTTATTATTCCTACTTCCAGCCATCGTTTTATATGGAATAAATTTTGTCTGTGGCAATGTCGCCCCAATTTCTGATTGGACCAACTATTTATAAATAACTAAATGAACTTCCTCCCTTCATCAAGGGAGGATGGCCGAAGGCCAGGTGGGTTTAAGATATATAAAATTTTCCGTCTTCTTCTGTCAACAAATCTTTCATCAACATCATCGATAAATTAGTTGAAATTTCGGTAATATTTCGTTTAGTCATTTGACAAAGTTCATCACTCGTCATTGCTTCAGTTTCTAGCAAATCAATTATTATTTTTTCTACCTCATTTAAATTACTGTAGTCTTTAAACAAAGTTTCTTGTTCCGGAAAACTTATTTTATCTTCAAAAATATCTATCGGAGTGGTTATCATTCTGGCTGATCCGGTTTTAATTAACCAATTAGTTCCTTCAGAAGTTCTGGAATTTATCGGTCCTGGTATGGCTAATACCTGTCTTTTTTGTTCCAGTGCTAATTTTGCCGTTATCAAACTACCTGATTTTATCCCTGCTTCAATCACCACCACTCCCACAGTTGATAACCCTGAAACAATTCGATTTCGTTGCGGAAAACTCCATGTCATGGCCTTAAAATCTGGTTCGTATTCAGAAATTATTATTCCGCCTTTTTCTAAAATTTCTGTGTACAGTTTGTCGTTTTCACTTGGGCAAGGCTCATCCAACCCTCCTCCTAAAACTGCCACCGTTTTACCTCCGTATTCTAAACATTTTTTGTGTGATTCTGTATCCACGCCATACATAAACCCCGAAATTACAGTAGTTTTTCGTGATACAATTTCTGGCATTATTTTGTCAACAATTTCTTTGCCATATCGAGTAATTTGTCGGCTGCCCACAATCGCTACTGTTTTTTCAAAAAGATTATTATTCCATTCTCCTCGATAATATAATTTTTCCGGACAATTTCTAATTCCCTTTAATCCTTCTGGAAAATCATTTTTCTCAATTATTTTTATCTCCCACTTTTTCCACTCATTCATTTTGCTATTTGCTAAAAGCTACTTACTAATTAACTAATATAGATTGTCGTAATAATTAATACTTTCAACTGTTTTGTCTTCATTCAACACTATACACACTGCATCAATTCTATATTTCTCAAATTTATTAGCGATGGGGGATTCTAATACCAAAAAACCTTCTGCTATTCTTTTAATTCGACTTAATTTATTTTTGTTTATCATTTCTTCTGGATGACCAAATTTGTCTCCCACTTTTAGTTTCACTTCCACAAACACCAGCCAATCTTTGTCCGACATAATAATATCAATCTCACCTAATTTATTAGAATAATTCGATTCGATTAATTTAAACCCTTTTTTAATCAAAAAATCTCGAGCAATTTCTTCCCCTTCCTTTCCTTTTTTATAATTTTGTATTTTATTAAATTCTTTCATTATTTTTTCTGACAAGCTGATTAGCTGATAGGCTGAAAAGCTAACTTAATCATCCGATTTAACTCTATACTGCAACGCCTCCGCAATATGGTTTTCTTTTATCTCGTTACTTTTGTCCAAATCAGCAATCGTTCGAGCTACTTTAATTAGTCGAAAATAAACTCTGGCCGACAAATTAAATTTATTAACTGCCTGCTTTAACAATAAATTTGCCTCTCCTGTTAAATTAGCAAATTCTTTCAAATGTCGATTTTTCATATCGGAATTACTGTGAACATGATTCAAATCTTTAAATCTTTCACTTTGAATTTTTCTTGCCTCCATCACTCTTTTTTTGATAGTTTCCGATTTTTCATTGTTATTAATTTCATTTTTACCTATCATTAAATGATTTACGTCTACTGCTGGCACCGTTAAATGAATATCAATTCGGTCCATTATTGGCCCTGATAACTTTTTTCGATAATTTAAAATTTGAAAACTGCCACATTTACATTCTTTTTTTGGATCTCCCAAATACCCACACGGGCAAGGGTTAGCTGCCGCTACCAACATAAATTGTGCCGGAAAAGTAACCGACCCAGCTGCTCTCGAAATATTTACCAACCCATCTTCCAATGGCTGTCTCAATGCCTCTAAACAAGTTCTTCCAAATTCAGGAAATTCGTCTAAAAATAATACTCCTCGATGAGCCAAAGAAACTTCGCCTGGTCGAGGATTGCTCCCTCCGCCAATCAACCCCACTTGAGAAGTTGTATGATGTGGCGACCGAAATGGTCTTTGTCGAATCAACGATCCTCCTGGTGGAATATTCCCAGTAATTGAATAAATTTTTGTTACTTCCAAACTTTCTTTTTCAGTCAAATTTGGCAAAATTCCTGACATTGCCCGAGCCAACATAGTTTTTCCACTTCCAGGTGGCCCCATCATAAACACATTATGTCCACCGGCGGCCGCAATTTCCAAAGCTCGTTTGGCTTGTTCTTGACCCAATACTTCAGCAAAATCAAAATCTGGAGTAATATCGCTCAAAATTTCTTCAGTATCAATAGTTTTTAATGGCTCAATCAATTTTTCTCCGCTCAAATGCTTAATTAAATTTTTCAAATTATCCACTGGGTAAACTTCGATTCCCTCAACCACGCTAGCTTCATTTGCACTCATCCGTGGTACAAAAATCTTTTTTATTCCTTGTTCTTTTGCCAACAGTGCCAACAAAAACACCCCTCGAGTATGTCTCAAACTTCCATCTAACGATAATTCACCATAAAAATATGCCTTTTCTTTGGGTAAAATTAATTCTCCAATGGATGCCAATATCCCCACTGAAATTGGTAAATCATAGCAACTGCCATCTTTTGGGATATCTGCTGGTGCTAAATTTATGGTTACTTTTGCATTTGGAAATTCGATGTCTGAATTAATTATGGCAGTTTTAACTCTTTCTTTGGCTTCCTCAACTGCCTTACTGGCTAATCCAACAACTCCAAATCCCGGGAATCCTTTATCGGCCACGTTAACCTCAACCTCTATTTCAATACCTTGCAATCCTACACTAGCAATAGACAAAACTTTTTGAAGCATTATAAAAATTTATCATAAATTTGTCCAAAAATAATACCCAAATAAAACCCAAACTCGTGATAAAATATTACCTATGTCATTTAGTCTTCAATCAGAATATCAGCCATCTGGCGATCAGCCAACAGCTATTGCCCAATTATCGGACAATATAGCTTCTGGTGTTCAACACCAAACTTTGCTGGGGGTTACTGGATCAGGTAAAACTTTTACCGTTGCCAATGTCATTCAAAATACTCAGCTTCCCACTTTAGTAATTTCTCACAACAAAACTTTAGCCGGTCAACTTTATCAGGAATTCAAAGAACTTTTTCCTAACAACAAAGTTTCCTATTTTGTCTCTTATTACGATTATTATCAACCAGAGGCTTATATTCCTGCATCAGATACTTACATTGCGAAAGAGGTTGATATTAATGATCGCATTGATCGTCTTCGTTTAGAGGCCTCATCAAATCTTTTGTCTGGAAACGATAATATTGTTGTCGCTTCGGTCAGTTGTATTTACAATATCGGTGACCCGATTGAATTTGAAAATATGGCTTTTTCTCTACAAGTTGGCCAAAATTATCCTCGTCGTCCACTTTTAGAAAGTTTTATTTCTCTTTTTTACACTCGCTCAGAAATGGAATTTAAACGTTCCAGTTTTAGAGTTAGGGGCGCCACTCTCGAAATTTGGCCATCATACACTGATTCTTTTTTATCTCTCGAATTTCAAGATGATACTTTAATCAAAATTACCCAACGCCACCCGCTAACCAGTAAAGAAGTAGTTTTAGAAAAATTTAAACTTTTTCCGGCCAAACAATATGTTAGCGGTCATCAAGACCTAGATGAAATTTTTAAAAATATCCGTTCCGATTGTGCCAAGCAAGTCGAGTTATTTAACTCTCAGAATAAAATTCTCGAAGCTCATCGAATTCAACAACGAGTGGAATACGATTTAGAAATGCTCCAAGAAACCGGTTACATTAACGGCATTGAAAATTATTCTATTTATTTTGATAAAAATCGTCAACATGGTGACCCTCCGTATACTTTAGTCGATTACTTCCGTCATTTGTGGGGAGATAACTTTCTAACTGTCATCGACGAGTCTCACGTTTCTGTTCCTCAAATTGGTGGTATGTATGCTGGTGATTTTGCTCGTAAAAATAATTTAATTGATTTTGGCTTCCGTCTTCCATCCGCCTTGGATAATCGTCCTCTCAAATTTGAAGAATTTGAAAAACGTATGGCCAAAGTTATTTATGTTTCCGCTACTCCTGCCAATTATGAATTAGAAAAATCAAAAGATCATATTGCCGAGCAAATTATTCGTCCTACTGGTTTAGTCGATCCTGAAATTAGTATTCGTTCTACTAATAATCAAATTCCTAATTTGGTCGAAGAAATTAAAGCCAGAATCCAAAATAAAGAGCGTGTTTTAGTGGTTACTCTTACCAAACGTATGGCCGAAGATTTAGCTACCTATTTGTCTGATCCAGTTAAAACCGGCCAAAATTTTAAAGTTGCTTATCTTCACTCCGACATTATTACTCTTGAACGATCTAAAATTTTAGATGACTTACGTTCTGGCAATTACGACGTTTTAGTTGGTATTAATTTGTTGCGTGAAGGACTTGATTTACCTGAAGTTAGTTTGGTAGCTATTCTTGATGCTGATCAGCAAGGCTTCTTGCGATCTCAATCTTCGTTAATCCAAATCATGGGCCGAGCTTCTCGTCATCTTTCTGGTCAAGTTATTTTGTATGCCGATTCAGTTTCTGACGCCATGGATGGTGCTATTCGCGAAGTTAATCGTCGACGCAAGATTCAAATTAAATACAATCAAGATAATCACATTACTCCCGCATCAGTGGTAAAATCAATCCGGCCTCAATTATTTGAAGACATCAAAAAAGAAGAAAAAACCAATTGGTCAAAAATTGACACTTCTTCACTAACTCCACCTCAACGTCAAAGACAAATTAAAGCTCTCAAAAAACAAATGCGAGAATATGCTTTTAATTTAGATTTTGAGCAAGCCATTCAAATTCGTGATCAAATTAAAGAAATTGAAAATTATTAGCTACTTACTATTTACTACTCACTAATTAACTAAACTATGTTAGACAAAATTATCGTTAAAGGTGCTCGAGAAAACAATTTAAAAAATATTTCTTTTGAGTTTCCCAAAAATAAACTAGTAGTTTTTACCGGAGTTTCTGGCTCTGGTAAATCTAGCATGGCTTTCGATACTCTTTTTGCCGAAGGTCAGCGTCGGTATGTTGAAAGTTTGTCAAGCTATGCTCGTCAATTTTTAGGCAACATGAAACGTCCCGAAGTTGACCTAATCGACGGGCTTTCACCATCTATCGCTATCAATCAAAAAGCTATTTCTCACAATCCTCGTTCTACCGTTGGCACTGTTACTGAAATTTACGATTATCTCCGTCTTTTGTTTGCTCGTATTGGTCACCCTCACTGTCCTCACTGTGGCCGCGAAGTTGCTCCCCAAACCAGCAAGCAAATTGTCACTCAAATTTTAAATACCGCCTCGTCTCAAGTTTCTGGTTTAAATTTTTATCGATTTTTAGTTTTATCTCCCGTAGTTCGTGATAAGAAAGGCGACTTCAAAGGTCTTTTAGAAAACCTTAAAAAGCAAGGTTATAAGTGGATTCGAGTTGATAATCATTTAATTGATTTATATTCTGACTTTGGTATTGTCAAGATCAACAAACATAACATTGATGTAATTATCGATCGCGTTTCAATTAGCAAGGACAATCTCAAAGAGGTAAAGCCACTATCAGATCGTCTTATTGATGATATCGAACAGGCTATGAAATTGTCCAATGGTTTAGTTATTGTCTCTCAAGTTTTAGACAGTGGTTTCGATTTTCCCCAATCACCAAAAGAATTAGTTGATACTCTTTATTCAGAAAATTTTGCCTGTCCTACCTGCAATATTTCTCTTCCAGAAATTGAGCCTCGTTTATTTTCTTTCAATTCTCCAGAAGGTGCCTGTCCCGAATGTAAAGGTCTTGGTTCAAAATTTCAAGTCGATCGATCCAAATTTCCCGAATGGCGGGCAAAAATGATGGAAAGTCGTTATTCTTCAGTTGCCTCCGACGCAATTCGTGATGAATTAGAAAAGTTTATGATTAAAACCGAATGTCTTTCTTGTCATGGCGCTCGTCTCAATCAAGATGCTCTTTCTATCCATATTTTGGGTCAAAATATTTATCAAATTACAAAATTACCAATTGAAAAATTGGATGCTTGGTTAAATAGTCTCGACTCAGTTTTAACTAGTGACAAAGAAAAAGAAATTGTCACTCCTATTAAAAAAGAATTAGCCGCCAGAATTGAATTTTTACTAGCTGTTGGTCTAGACTATCTTAGTCTTGATCGTGAAGCTGGTACTTTATCTAGTGGTGAGTCTCAGCGCATTCGTTTGGCCAGTCAAATTGGTACCGGCTTAACCGGTGTCCTTTATATTCTTGATGAGCCCACCATTGGTCTTCACTCTCGCGACAACGATCGTCTTATTGGCACTCTTCAAAAACTAAAAAATTTAGGCAATAGTGTCGTTGTCGTCGAACACGATGAAGATGTTATCAAAAATGCTGATTGGATTGTCGATTTCGGCCCATATGCTGGCAAAAACGGTGGTGAAATAGTGGCCGAAGGTACTCTTGAAGATATCAAAAAAAATAGTAAGTCTTTAACCGGCAAATACTTATCCGGAAAACTAAAAATAGAATCAAATAAAAATGTTTTATCTGACAAGCTGAAAGCTGACAAGCTGATAGCTATTAAGGGTTGTCGTCAATGGAATTTAAAAAATGTCGATGTCGACTTTCCTCTCAACAAATTAGTTTGTGTCACTGGTGTTTCTGGTTCTGGCAAATCAACTTTGGTTCACGATACCCTTTATGGTGGTGTTCGTAAAGCCACTCTTGGTAGTTATTATGGAACTATAGGTGAATTTGACAAAATAACTGGCACTGAATTTCTTTCCGATGTTTTGATTGTCGATCAATCTCCCATTGGTCGAACTCCTCGCAGTAATCCAGCCACGTATACAAAAATTTTTGACGATATTCGCGCTTTAATGGCCAAAACTACCGAAGCTCAAATTCGCGGTTTTAACGCCAATCGTTTTTCTTTTAATGTTAAAAATGGCCGTTGTCCAGTATGTGAAGGTCAAGGTCAAATCAAAATTGAAATGCAATTTATGCCCGACTTGTATGTTACTTGTGATGAATGTCACGGCAGTCGCTTCAAAGAAGAAACACTAGAAGTCGAATATAAAGGTAAAAATATTGCCGATATTTTAAAAATGACTGTTGATGAAGCTTTGGAATTTTTTCAAAATATGCCCAAACTTAAGCGAAAATTAACCACTATCCAAGAAGTTGGTCTTGGTTATTTGGAATTAGGCCAACCATCAAATACCTTATCAGGAGGGGAGTCTCAGCGTCTTAAAATTAGTCGTGAATTAGTCAAGGTAATCGAAGGCAAAATGCTTTATATTCTCGATGAACCCACAACTGGTCTTCATTTTTATGATGTCGATAAATTAATCAAAGTTCTGCGCCAATTAGTCGACAAGGGCAATACAGTTGTTGTTATCGAACACAATCTCGATATGATCAAAAATGCTGACTGGATTATTGATATGGGCCCAGAAGGTGGCGAAAAAGGTGGCGAGCTAGTCGTCGCCGGCACTATCAAAGACGTCATGAACTGCCCTCGCAGCTACACCGGCCAATATCTAAAAAGAAATTTGGAGTTTTAAATTTGAAATTTTTATTCAATTTTTTAATATTTTAATTTTAAAATTTAGATTTGATTAAAAATTAAAAATTGTAAATTAAAAATTACTGTTTACATTTTTCCCTAATTTCCACCATTGTCCTCCATTCCGTTTCCCATTTTTCAACTGTACAATACCCTTTAAATTGGTTTAACCAACCGATATATAAATCTTTCGTTTCATAAATCAAAGCAATTTTTTTATCTTTGCTTTCTTTAATTTTTTCATAAAATTTATTTTGAGTTCGGATATATTCTGGCACTTCAGTCAAACTATATGACACTTTTGTTGGCATATATTTATATTTTTTAATTCCATGCCACCAATATAAGTATTGATTTGGATAGTCATAAACCTCTGGCACATAATTGTAAGCCTCAAATCCATCACCGTTCATTTTTCCATATACCCAATCAACATTTTTAATCAAATTCGATAAATTTTTTGGGTCATCACTTTGTTTTTGATTTACGAATTGCCATTGATCGACTGTTGTTAACCAAACATTTCTGACTACAAATAATCCAATAACCACTATTGCTAAATTTTTAAATTTATTTATATTTGCCAACCCAATTGCCACTACAAAACAATACCAAACTCTTAAGCTTTCCAAATACCACATCTTTAATTCATGGTGATATATCGCGGTATAAAACCCAAAAGCAAATATCAAAAACGACACAAAATAAATCCCTACCTTTTTATATTTTTTATTAATTAAAATTAAAATTATTGCCAAAATCAAAATTCCCATACCCCAACCATAATTCAAAATAAATTGTCCTTCAAAAAATTCTCTAATAGTTACTAAATGAGACACTATTACTTCACCTATACTTAATTTGTCACCCAAAACACTATTAGATCCGGTAAATATTCCCAGTAACAATTTTGTCATCTGAAATTTATTTTTTATTTCCAATAAAATTTGTGGCAAAAACCAAGGAATCATCCCTATCAAAAAACTTTTCCAATTTTTACTTTTTTTATTCAAAACTACTATTAATACTGAAAAGATTAAGCAAACTATCCCAAAAGCCGCCTCAAATTGAGTTAATAAACCACTGGTTATCCCTAACCATAATACTGATTTTTTGTCCTTTTTCTCCAAAAAATTCCATAATGCCACAAAAAAATAGACGCTCAAATAAGTTGCCATATTGGCGTTCCAAAAATACCGAGTTAAATTAAACATTTGAGGTGCCGTCAAAAAGAAAGTTCCTATCAAAAATCCTAAATTTATATCTCTTTTTCTAAAATACCAAAAGATAAAACCACCAGAAAATAAAAATAAAATAATATTCCAATAAACTAAAACCTGCGGACTCCCATTTCCTACCCAATAAGCGGGTAAATTTATATAGTAATAAAATGGCCCCAATCGCAATCCATTGATCGAAGTTGTTGGTCCCAACACTGCAATATCTTTAAATTCTCCCAAAGCTCTAATATCCAATAAATCTCTCGACTGGTCATAAGTAAAAGCCGTATTGTAATCTTTAGTTTGAAGAAACCTAATTACTCCCGAAATAAGTAAAATAATTCCAAAAACAATTGTAAAAAGTTTTTCCTTTCCTTTCATAGTTTCATTATATAATACCTATGTGATTGATTTAAGCCATATTCCAAATTCCCCTGGGGTTTATATTTATAAAAATATTCAAGGGAAAATAATTTACATTGGCAAAGCCGTTAATCTCAAAAAGCGGGTTTCTCAGTATTTTCAGTCCGATCATGCTCTTGGTTACAAAACTGGCCATTTAGTTTCTGAAATTGCTGATATTAGTTTTCATACCGTTAGTTCAGAAATTGAAGCCTTGGTTTTGGAATCCAGTCTTATCAAACAGTATCGCCCCAAATTTAATTCTCAACTCAAAGATGACAAAAGCTACATCTATATTACTTTTACCAAAGACAAATTTCCTATTATTAAACCCGCTTTCAAATCTACTTTAAATCAAGATGATTTATTTTTTGGTCCATTTCCTGACAGCCGCTCTGTCAAAAGTCTTCTCAAAACCATCCGTCATATTTTTCCTTACTATGCCAAAAAACATGATTCCAAAAAATGTCTTTATTGTCATATCGGTCTTTGTCCTGGACCAAATCCCAGTTTAAAAGAATATCGTTCCAATATTTCCAAAATCAAAAAAATTCTCAACGGTCATTTTCATAAATTAATTTCTCAGCTTACCAAAGAGATGACTGTTTTTTCCAAAGCCGAGAACTATGAAATGGCCAAAGTTCGTCGTGATCAAATCAATTCCTTAAATTACGTTATTTCTGGCTGGCAAAGCCTGAGTCATCTGTACCAAGACATTGATTTTAAAGAAGATAAATATCAAAAAGCCACCGACCAGTTAGCCCTAACTTTATCATCAGTGTTCCCTCAACTTAAAAAAATCAATCGCATTGAAGCCTACGATATTTCCAATCTCGGTTCCAAAGTTTTTGTCGGTGCTATGACGGTTTATCAAAACGGAAAAATCGACAACTCTCAATATCGTCAATTCAAAATTGACAGCAAAATTACTCCCGATGATCAATTTATGATCAAAGAAATTATCTATCGTCGTCTCAAACATCCAGAATGGGGGACACCAGATCTAATTGTTGTTGACGGTGGCAAACCCCAAGTCAGCGCTGCCGTTCAAGCAATTGAAATGCAATTACAATCCCCCCTCATTTCATCAAGGGAGGGGGCTAGGGGGTGGGTTTTGCCCGTGATTGGTTTAGCCAAAAAATTTGAAACAATAGTCATAAAAACTGCTGATGATTGGTTGGAAATCAATTTACCCAAAAATTCCCCCTCTCTTCAACTCCTCCAACAACTTCGCGACGAAGCCCACCGCTTCTCCAACCGCTATCGAAAAAATGTTTTAAATAAAATTACTTTTTCGACCAAAAACTAATCTTCTTTTTCAAATTTAACCGCCTTTCTTATATGTTCTCTGGCGGCTGATGTTTTTACGATATCTATCCAATTTTTATTAACATTTAATCTTTTACTCAACAACACTTCCACTAAATCACCAGTTTTCAATTCATCATCAATTTTACCTATTTTACCGTTTATTTTTACTCCCATACACCTATCACCAATACTGGTATGGATTCTATAAGCAAAATCCAAAGCGGTGCTTCCCTTAGGCAACTGAATTGTGTCACCTTTTGGAGTAAATAAATAAATATAGTTAGTCAACACTTTTAATTGATAATTATTTATATTTCCATCACCTTTTTGCCATTTAACCAAATCTTTTACCCATTCCATCCCAGTGCCCACACTATTTCCTCTCCCTGTTTTATAAGCGATATGGGAAGCTGGACCGAATTCATTAAATTCATGCATCTCCTTTGTCTTAATTTGAATTTCCACCGTTAGTCCATCTCTCCAAGCGATTGTTGTTTGAATTGACCGATAACCGTTTGGTTTTGGAGCCGAAATATAATCTTCAAACTCTTCGGGCAAAGATCTATATTTGGCATGTAACAAACCTAAAATTGTATAACATTCCACCAAATTGTTAGTCAAAACTCTAATTGCCACTCTGTCTTTTACCCTATATTTATCGCCTTTCTTTTTTATCTTTAAATAAGTGCTATACAAACTTTTAATTCTTCCCTCAACTGATATATCTTTTATGTTATTAATTTTCAAAATTCTTTCAATTTCTGTCGATACCAAATTCAAAGCCTTAATCTCATCTTTTTCCTGTTCTTCAAACATTAATTTTATTTTTTTTGCTTCTTTAGGGTAGAGAATTTGGAAAGCAATATCTTCCAAGCGTTTTTTAAAATAGTGTAAGCCTACATATTCTGCCAAAGGACCATATATCCTCATAATATTTTTCGCATACAAAATTTGTCTATTTTTAGGTAAATATTGTATCGTCAAACTATTATGAAGTTTATCCACCAATCGAATAATCAACACTCTCACATCATTTACCGACGAGAAAAAGAATTTTCTAAAAGTCTCAATACTAGTTTTGTTAATTTTGATTCCAGACGTTTTAGTTTTAACTTCAGTCAACCCCGACACTAATAATGCCACCTCATCTCCAAATGTTTTCGCAATATCATCTATAGTTGTGTTGGTATCTTCCACACAATCATGCAATAATGCCGCAATCACTGCTTCCTGGCCAATATTTAATTGAGCCACCACTTTTGCAATCCATACCGGATGGGAAATATATGGCTCACCAGAATGTCTTTTTTGATTTTCATGGGCTTTTTCCATGAAATCATAAGCTTGTTTAATTAATTGTTTATCAAAACCTGGTAGTTTATCGATTACCACTTCCAGGCTCTGCCAATAATTATCACTAAAAGATAAATCCAAACTCATGACCAATTTTACCTCAAATTTATCAAATCTTTTCAGCAAAAACCAACAAACGCTGCCAATTAGTCCCAATTGGCCAACATGTTTGCAGTATTAATATTTCTTTTCCACTTTCTGAATAATTTAAGTAATCAGTTTCTTTGGATTTAACAACCTTTTTTGTATATACTCTATATGTAAATATTTCTCCCCTATAATTTATTAAAATTACATCATCATTTTCTAATTTTCCTAACAGGTAAAACACCGGGTTATCTCGAGCATCAAGTACTCCTTGTTCACTTGAATGAGCGAATAAAAACATTGTTTTACCATCTCCTTCTCCCGGAAAAGCCGAACCCAAAGCCTGAGCTACTATATTTTTTTTTAAAGACAACATATATTCTTCCTTATCAGAAATCGACACATCTGCCTGTATTTTTGCTTCAGCTCCTATTTTAGGAATATTAATATAAAATTCTTCTGGTTCATCAATATCTACTATTGGTTCTGGAGCGTTGGTATTTACCACAGCGTCTTTTTTAATTTCCTCGATTTTATTATTTACTTGGTTTTGATCAATAGATTTGTAGTTAATCCAGCCAACCATTATAGGTTCATATATATATAGTATACCGGCCAATGAAAATACCACTAAACTTGACCCAAAATAAAAAATAATTTTTTTCCACCATCTGGGGTTGCTATAAACCACACCTTTTTTAGCCTTTATCTTCACTTGCCTTTTTTCAGGCGTTACTTTAAAAAAATTTTTTAAAACCATAATTAATTAAACCATAATTATCATTTGACAAAAGTTTTTCTTTCCCTTAATATACTTTCTAATCTGCAACTCCCGAGCAGATTTTAATAAAACCCGGGAGATTTTTTATTAAAATGAACCAAAAAAATCTTTTAACCAAAGACGGTTACCAACAACTAAAAGATCAATTAGTTGAACTTAAGAAAAAACAAGAACATTTGATTACTCAAATTGAAGAAGTTGCTCAACCAGATGAATCAGGTGAAGATGGATTAGTTTCTCAGCTTAAAGAGGAATTAGAAGTCGCCAACACTCAAATTGAACAAATTGAAGAAACTTTGGAAAATAGTGAAATCGTTAGTGGTAAGACTTCATTTAACTGCATTCAAGTTGGTTGTAAAGTCAAAACCAAAGTTGGAGCTAGCACCAAAGAATTTTGTATCGTTAATCAGCTTGAATCTGATCCCACTCAAAATAAAATTTCTGATCAATCTCCATTAGGTAAAGCCCTTATTGGCAAGAAAGTTGGTGATCAAATCGAAGTTACCGCTCCAGTCGGCAAAATTATTTACAAAATCGTTTCCATCAACTAAATTGGCCGTCAGTATAGTAAAATACTTTCATGCCAGACGTAAAACTTAACGATCTTCAAAAACAACGCCAAGACAAACTCGAGAGAATGAAGTCTCTCGGTCTTAACCAATATCCTCAACCAAATTTATCCGCCAAATCTTCAATTTCAGAAGCCCGAGAGATGATGGATAAATCAGTTGAAGTTGCCGGTCGTCTTATGTCACTTCGTGGTCATGGAAAAATTCTTTTTGCTGATTTACACGATCAAACAGGTAAAATTCAACTTTTCTTTCAAGAAAAAATTCTCGCCGACAAAATGTCACTAACAAAATTATTAGATTTGGGTGATATTGTTTCAGTTTGTGGTGAAGTCTTTAAAACTACTGCCGGTGAAACCACTATCAACGTCTATAAATTTGAAATTTTAGCTAAAAATTTGCGACCACTTCCAGAAAAATGGCACGGTCTCAAAGATGTTGAAGAACGTTATCGTCAGCGTTATGTTGATCTCATTGTTAATCCTGAAACTCGTGAAGTTTTCAAAACTCGAACTAAAATTTTGACTGAAATGCGCCGATTCCTTGATGACCATGGTTTTATGGAAGTTGAAACCCCTATTCTTCAACCAGTGTATGGTGGTGCTTCAGCTAAACCATTTGTCACTCACCATAATACTCTCGACATGGATATGTATCTTCGTATTTCTGACGAGCTTTATCTCAAAAGATTAATCGTCGGTGGTTTTGAAAAAGTTTACGAAGTTTCTCGAGATTTCCGCAACGAAGGTGTTTCTCGTTTTCACAATCCTGAATTTACTCAAATTGAATTTTATTGGGCTTTTGTTGATTACGAAGTTCTCATGAATTTTACCGAAGAGCTAGTTAAACATGTCATTAAAATTGTCAAAGGCGATCTAAAAATTAGTTTCCAAGGCACTGAACTTGATTTTACCAAACCAATTAAAAGAGTTACTTTTACCGATGTTATCGAAAATTATACTGGTATTAATATCGATAATATCAAAGATGAAGCTGAATTTAAAAATATCCTCAAAGAGAAAAATCTAAAAGTTGATATGTCTGGCATCTACGGCCTCGGTGCTTGTTTCGATGCTCTTTACAAAGAACATGTCAGGCCAAAAATCATTAATCCAACTTTTGTTTGTGATTACCCATCAGAAATGATTGCTCTTGCCAAACGTAAAGTCGACAATCCCAAAAAGATTTCTTCATTTCAATTGTTAGTTTGTGGTACTGAATTACTCAAAGCTTACAATGAGCTAAATGATCCCAAAGATCAGGCCGATCGTTGGTTAGAAGAAGTTGCCTTAGAAAAGAAAGGCAACGAAACCGCCATGCAATTTGACAGTGATTATATTCGAGCTCTTGAATACGGCATGCCTCCAACCGCTGGTTGGGGTATGGGTATCGATCGTTTCACCCAATTCATCACCGACCAATCCACCATCAAAGACGTCATTCTTTTCCCTGCCATGAGAAACGAGGAAATTTCAACAGAACTAGACGAAACTCAATTAGTTGGTTTAGAAAATCCGAAAGTAATTATTGGTCAAGTGAAAGCTGTTAAAGAGCATCCAGATGCCGATACTCTCAAAATTTACCAAGTCCAAATTAATAAAAATCAAACTTTAGAAATTATTAGTAGCTGTAAAAATATCAAAGAAGATAACATTGTTGCCGTCGCTTTAATTGGATCTTTGGTCCACGCTCCAGAAAATGGAATTTTAAAAATCAAAAGTACTAAAATGCGTGGCATTGAATCGCCAGCTATGATGTGTTCTCCTTTAGAACTTGGTGTAGATACAAAACATGATTGTGTTTATATCCTTCCTCAAGATCTGTCAGATCATGTTGGTGAATCAGTAAATAAATATTTTAAAAAATAGTTAATTTTAATGAAACTCCTTCTTACTTCCGGTGGTCTTACAAATCAAACCATAGTTAAAGCCCTAGACGAACTAGCTGGTAAACCCTTAGATCAGCTCAAAGTCGCTTTTATTCCAACTGCAGCAAATTTAGAAGAAGGGGATAAATGGTGGTTAATCGATGATCTTCGTCGTCTTAGTTTTTTAAAATTCAAACAAATCGATATCGTCGATATCTCTGCCCTTCCTCAAAAAATTTGGCAAAAGAGATTAGAAGAGGCGGATGTCTTGTTTGTTTCAGGTGGTAATACTTATCATATAATGTACTGGTTTAATAAATCTGGACTTTCAAAAGTTTTGCCTCAATTGTTAGAAACAAAAATATATATTGGTGTTAGCGCTGGTACTGTTGTGGCTACTCCAAGTATCATTAATGTCGATTTTGAGGCAGAACCACTTAAAGACATTGATGAAGAAATTTTTAACGACGGTTTGAATTTAGTTAATTATATGATCGAACCTCATCTCAATTCCACTTATTTCCCAGAATCAAATTTAGATAATTTAGAAAAAATGTCTAAAAAATATTCTTATCCAATTTATGCTATCGACGACGACACTGCCATAAAAATTGATGGCGACAACATCGAAGTCGTTTCCCAAGGAGTTTGGAAAAAATTTGAAAAATAAAAATATCTCACACTATTTTCATCGTCTTTCAAACGAATATCGTGAACAAGATAGATTATTTTTAGCCAAAATTTTTGGTCATATCGCTATCATTTTTTACAAAATTAATCAGGAATTTATTGGCTTAAGTGATGTTTATCAAAGTTTAGTTTTGGTTTATAAACATAAATTTCTTCTTTCTCAAAATAATACATACATAAAATTAGCCCAAAATTACGCCCAAAAAAGTTTAAATTTAAGCCAATCAAAAAAACTTAATAATCTTCACACTTGTTATTTTCGTCTTGGCGAAATTGAGATGTTGAAAAATAATTTTTCTTCAGCCATCAATTATTTTCAAAAAGCCTTAAAATTTTATCCCAAAAACAATAGCGAAAAAGGAAGTTATCAATATCATTTGGGTGAAGCCCAATATCGCCACGGAGACAAAAAAGTAGGCCTCAATAATCTATTAAACGGTCTCGAAATTATTCAAGAAAATAAATCTAAAACTGATTCATTTTTAATCAATGTTTGGCAATCAGGTTGTTTAATGAGGTTGGCAGAATTACTCCGAAAAGATAATCCCAGCCAATCACAAAAATATTTATCTCAAGCTGATAAAATAATTTCTAACGACTCTCGTTTAATAATTAGAAAAAGACAATTAACTGATCTTAAAAATAAATTTAATTATGGACAGAAATAAATATTTAAATGCCGTCAAAAGCTCTTTAGAACAAAATATTTTTTACCATTCACTAGCCTTAGAAGCTTGCATGGGTGGTATTTATGATTATTTGTCCCAAAACAATTTACTCAAACCAAACGAATTATCTCGTGAAGATTGGACTTTAGCCGGATTAATTCACGACATCGATTATGTCGGTGAATTTAAAGAATCTCACCCAAATAAAACCAAAGAAGCTTTAGCAAAATTTAATTTAGAAATTTCTGATGATATCGACAAAACAGTCAAAGCTCACGCACCATCTATTACCGGAATCAAAACCGAAACCCAAGCTCAATGGTCAATTTTTTGTGCCGACAGTCTGACTGGTTTAATTACTGCCGTCGCCTATGTTTATCCCTCTCGAAAATTAGCTGATGTCAAAGTTAGTTCAGTCCTCAAAAGATTTTTAAAAGAACCAAAATTTGCCGCCGGCACTCGTCGTGACGAAGTCAAAATGTGTGAATCAGCCGATGGTCTAAATATTCCTCTCGAAAAATTTATCGAAATCTGTCTTACCTCCATGCAACAAATCGCCCTAGAAATTGGTTTATAATTAATCATGGAATACATTGACACTTTTACCACCAAATCCAGTCAAGAAATAAAATTTCGTTATCCAATTATTGAAGATGCTGAAATTTTAAAAAACTATATTAATAAAATTTCTGCCGAGCAAAGTTTTTTACTGCTTCAGGGATTTCAAAATACTACTGAAAGTGAAACTAAATGGCTCCAAGATAAACTAGAAAAGATTTCTAAAAATCAATGTGTTTATCTTTGTGGTTTTTGCGATGATCAATTAGTCGCTTGTGCTGAAGTTGAATTGGGGATTGAGGCAAAATCTCATCTTGGTAATTTTGGTATTAGTGTCGCATTAGATTTTCGTGGGTTTGGTATTGGTGAAAAAATAATGGAATTAGTTATCGCTGAGTCAATCAAAACTATGCCAGAAATGAAAATTATTGATCTTGAAGTTTTTGGTCAAAACCAAATTGCTCAAAATTTATACCGAAAATTAGGCTTTATTGAGTATGGCAAACTTCCAAATGGTCTAAAAAGAAAAGGCCAATTCGATGACGCTATTTACATGTACAAAAAAGTTTAAATACTTATTTTTTAAGTTACCCTTTCTTCAAAGGGGAAAGCCGCAAAGCGGAAAGGGATTTCTTGCGTTTAATCTGCGTAGATTTTAACCTTCAATCTCTGTTAAAATATTCCAATTATGATTGACATCAATTTGCTCCGACAAGAACCGGATACTGTCCGTCAAGCATTAATTAATCGTCAAAAAGATTCATCCATCGTTGACGAAATTATCAAACTTGATTCCTCTCGTCGTGAACTTTTATCTAGTGTCGAAAAACTTCGTGCTGATCAAAATTCTTTAACTCGTCAATTCAAAGGTAAACCAACTGATGAGCAACTCATTCAAGCCACTGAAATCAAAAATAATCTTAAAGAAAAAGAAACTGCGCTAAAAGAATTAGAAGATAAACAAAATTTAATCCTTGAAGAAATTCCTAACATTCCAGCTAGTGATGTTCCCGTTGGCAAAGATGAGTCTGAAAATGTTGTTTACAAAACAGTAGGGGAACCGACCAAATTTGATTTTCAACCTCTTGATCATGCTGATCTTGGCGAAAAACTCGACATTATTGATGTCAAAAAAGCTGCCCAAGTTTCTGGTTCACGTTTTGGTTATTTCAAAGGCCAAGGTGCTGTTCTTGAAATGGCTGTCATGTTTTATGCCTTTCAAAAACTTATCAAAAAA
>Ga0209800_10002015_pt1 | contig 18995 bp, 12 predicted proteins | sample Higcelweek8metaG_FD_187174 | JGI IMG/M metagenome (GOLD analysis project Ga0209800, IMG submission 187174) | Freshwater pond sediment microbial communities from the University of Edinburgh, under environmental carbon perturbations - High... | ecosystem: Environmental > Aquatic > Freshwater >...
CCATCGAGCCGTCCCTGGGGGATCTGATCTGTAGCTCGCCATGTGCTACATTGACTGAATAAGAACTTGATATGACAGAACGCGATCTCAGGATTGCGGTCGAGGATTCCAGCTTGAATTTGCCGTCTGCATCGGTGGTAGCTGAATACTTCGCTGTGTCCTTCACTTTGACAGCTACTCCAGACAATACAGTTCCCGGAGAGCTCTTGACAATGCCGGAAACAGACCATGCATGTGCGTTCATGCCAAACGCTGCGGCAAGTATGGTCAGGGCAATAGTTGTGGATAGGGTTGTGCGGGCGCACTGTTTAGGTTTCATGTATCAGCCTCCTGAATAATTAAGTATTGTTGTTTTCTTGTAAGATTGATTAATGAATCTGTTTCAAAACTGCATCAAAAATTTCCAGGTCTCTCCCGGAACCCAGCTTTTACTTGAATTATCACCTGAAACGCCATCCATCGGAGCGCTTTGTATATCTGTTATTTAATTGATGCAACTTTTTATAGTTTAATATAAACAATAGATTTGAGCCCAGCTTGAAAAAGACGGGAAGACAGTAATGACTCGATGGTTTTTTTGCGAACACTTGAACAATCAATAATCATTATATGTGAGTTTAAAGGGATTTTATAACTTTTTGTTTAAAAAATTAGTTTATTTAGCTGTCTTTTTTGCGAACAGATATTGTTTATCAGATCGGTTCAAAATGTTTGATGAATTACCATAAGGCAGGACTCTGCAGGCTACATTATTTATTTTACTAAATCCAGATACATAATGATGGCCAAGTCGCTTCGGCCTGGGATAATCCTGGTGATTACAATATGGGTTTTCTATTATATCTGCATCATGGAATTGAAATAGTTATAATCAATTAAAATGGTGCAACAGGAATTTCAAATTGAGCTTTTTCAGTTCGCTTAAGCAATTCCTTTTTTTTGCTTTTCAAATACAGGGACTGTTTTAATCCTCTGTCAAGTAATGTATGATATGTCAAAGTAGAATTTGTCCCTTTAAAAATGCGTTTTCCAAATCGCCGAATTACTTCCCAGTCAATTTCAATTCCTAATCCGGGACCATCAGGAATTTTTATACGTCCCTCATTATCAGGAGTAAAGCCACCCCTGATAAAACGGGCCCGGCAATCCGGTGTCCAGTTTCCTTCCAATGGGTATTCCAGTAAACCGCGTTCAGCAGCCGGTACTGCTCCTGTAAGATGCAACGCAACTGTAAAGCAAAGTAAGGTAATTGCGCAGGAATGGCAGCTGCGCGGCCATCCCTGCAATGTGTCTTCATGAAATTAAATGGTTATGTCATGTAAACATAATTTGTTTGTCAATGAGTAGGCGTTTTCTGTCTGGAATACGCTTTCTTTTTTCTTATGCATTATCATGTATAAATTTCTGCAATCTGTTTATATATTGATTGTATGGTGTTATTAACTATAAAATTCTATATGTATGACAGATAAAAATTGTTCTTTTCTGATTATTTACACGTTGTTAATCTGAGCGTTCTGATCCGTTAAAAAGAGGGGATTATTATATGTCTTGTTATCAGAAAATCCGAAATTGTTTACATGTAATATTGACTGCGGTTCTCATGATTGGAGCCTCAGCCAGTGGAAAAGGCCTTGAATACGAGATTATTCATGGAACCGAAAGTCCCGGGAAAATCAAACTTTTTATTTTTGCCGAAGGGTATCCGGAATTCATGAAGGAATCGTATGCCTTTGATGCTGCAGGTATTGTTGATACGCTTTTCACAATCAGTCCATTCAGTGAGTTCAAGGATTTATTCATCGTCTACAGGGTATGGACACCCTCTCTTATTTCCTACATTCCCAAAGAGGCGTCAGACAGTACCTATTTTGGCGGTTACAGGGGCACTGGCGGACCTCCGAAAATCTCCGATTCCGGTATGGCAAAGATAACAAAAATCAAGTCAGACACACCTGATACAGTTTTTTACTGCGACCGCTTCAACTGGGCTCAGCAGAATGTGATTATTTTCAACGGTATAGCTACTTCCAATCCGGGAGTCTCATACAACGGGAAAAATCTGATTCTGCTCACGACCGCTTCTGACGGTTACGTTCTTGCACATGAACTTGGCCATCAGATAGGCAGACTTGTTGACGAATATGTACGAAATGATTATACAAGCACTGGTCCGGATCAGATAAATGCCACTCAGCACACAAATATTGACAGTATTCCATGGAAGTGCTGGATCAATAGCGGCACTGCTCTTCCGACTGAGGAGAAAGATGAGAATCGTTTTGTTATCGGTGCATATGAGGGCGCATATTACAGTATGAAAGGCTGGTACAGGCCTGAAACAGGCTGTGTAATGCGCGGAGCTTCGATTGGTAATTTCTGCCCTACCTTCTGTAAAGTATGTCGTGAAGCCGTTACATCTGCAATTCTTGCGTATCGGGCCGGCAGGGGGCCTGGATCCGGGTATTATCCTTTGTTTATTGACACAATATACCCTGACGGAGGCACAACTGTTCATGGCGGACGGATAAGTGCCAGATGTAAAAGTTCAGAGCTTTATCATCCGCAAATAAAATGGATGTTCAATGACTCGATTCTCTCGACAACCGATACGTCACTTGACCTGTCGCAGTTTACTCGGAATGGCAAAGTCAGCTTGACTGTAAGTGAGAGTTGTGAGTATATCAGAAATCCGGTGTTTACGCCGCAATACACTTTTTCGTGGCTGTTTGACGGAGCTGCTGCGCATGTTGTTTGTAATAATAACCAGTCTGTAAATCATGGTATCAGACAGATAAGAAACGGTGTGTACTCAGTTCCAGTGTCTGGTGCCGACAGAGTATATGCTGTGAATCTGCTTGGAAGAGCTGTGCCTGTAAAGATCGCCGGAGGCACTGAGTTGAGTGTGATTGTGGATATGAATAAGACTGCGGCCAGGGGTGGGTATCGTTTGTTTGTCAAGAAGTGAATCTGAGTTCACGGAATTATTATACTGAGATTTAACAGTGGAACAGTAGGATCAAAAAGACAGATGAAAAGATTTACTAAATCTATCGTGAACCACTGTGGTTTCATTTTTCAGATTGAATATTGACATTACTGTAGGGGCGAATGATTATTCGCCCTTACAATTTTGTAATGGGATATCAGACAATATTTTTAACTGTGCAGGATATTAAAATCGGGAAAATCAATTGGATTCAAATGTGTCAATTGCCCGATTGCAGGGATGGCATGGCGGAGTTTTATCTGTCTTGCCTCAATCCATTTACGTACAAGCCTTTTTCCTTTGCTGCTGTTCCAGTCGCGCGCAATCTCAAGATGACACTGCAGACCCATGTTTTTTCTTGAATGATGACAGTACCTGCACTCAAGCGGGAAAAAAGTCTCATTGTGTATTTCACACTTCTGATTTTTAAGAAATGTGCACGGCTTGCCTGAATGCATTCTGAGGGCAATGTTTCCCTCATTGTCTGTAAAGGCCGGGGCAAGAACGCCGAAAGGAAAATCAGCTGAGAGTTCAAGCATCAGACGGTCTGAAAGCCCTTTGTCTATTGCACTGCGGGCTTCTTCAACGAGAAACCATCCGGGTCTGCGGCAGTAATTACTGCATATGTCGCATGCGCAGTCCGGGGATTTCGGGAATTTATTGTAGTATGCATCTGTTTTCATATAATCGTATATTAAAATAGTTGGATATTTATTTACTTCATATAGTGAGAAATCATCATTTATGAACCATAATACGCAGATGCTTAAAGAAAAATACTATTCTATTGTAAAGTCCATGAGCTGTGAGCCCGATGCTGCTGATTACGATAGTCTCGATAAGAAAATCCAGACAATACGCCAGCTCTCTCAGATGGAAAATCGCGCCACTGCGCTTTATGATATAAACAGAAAAAGATTCGTCTATAAGAACGACAGCAACCTTGCGCTGCTTGGCTTCAGTGAGGATGAGTACGATGTCAATGATGTTGCTGCCTATCATGATATGATCCACAGCGATGATCTTGCCTTCATGTACGATTCGGAAATACAGATGTTCCATTTTCTGAGGAGCAGGGAGCCTGCTGAAAGGAAGAACTGCAAACTTGTCTATGATTACAGAGTGAGAAACAAACAGGGGAAATACATCCGGTTTGTTCATCAGCTGAAGATTTTTGAGACAGACAGGCTTGGTAATTCGTGGATTCTTCTTGTTCTGTCGGATGTGCTGTCGAAGTATGAGGATTTTAACAGGTCAAGACGCGCGATAATTGACATTCGTGACAACAGCGTTTGCTTTTTCAATGAGGAGATGGATGGAAGGACTGAAATGTTGTCAAAAAGGGAACTGGAGGTTCTCGGGCTTATTGCCCAGGGTCTTGACAGTGAAGAGGTTGCCGGAAGGCTTTTTATAAGTGTCAATACGGTCAATAATCACAGGCAGAGGATACTGGAGAAAACAATGTGCAATAATGTTTCGCAGGCGATAAGGTATTTGAAGTGCATTGGAATTCTGGGGTGATTGGGGTTGACAGAAAAATGAAATATTATAAGTTAATATTTATTATTGCTTTGCAATCATGTTGAATTGATTTTAAGATAACCTGTGTTATTACAATATAAGATCCAAATAGTTAACGTTTACTTTTACTACCTGAATGTTCAGGTTGAATAAAAACAACTGCAGAATATTATTAATGATATTGACATGAGTAAAACGGGGGATATAGTTTACTATTTACAGGATCGGGCAGTATGAACACTATTACCTGATTTCAGGTTGGAATTAGTTATTGAATATCTGGATGATAGTTTTGTGTTAAATGGGTAATGGTGCACTTTTTGTTTGTTATTGATTAAATTTGGCTTCAATGGCGAGATCGGCTATTGAAAGAGTTGCCCGAAATTTTTAGCAAGGTTTTTAATGAAAAAGAAAATAAGATGGGCAGTAAAGAATTAGCTTGGAAAATATGGCAAATTATTTTGTTTACAAACAATTTTTGTATTATTATCAAGCTATATGTGTTATGTTGCATAAGTTAACGCGTGTAGTTTTATTAACTGAAAGTTTTTCTTACACTAAGTGAGCCCCCATGACTGATCTGGAACGCATTGAAGAAATTGAGAAAATTATCGGATTTAAACTTGATAGGGTTGAACCGGATGAGTTTAGGTGTGATAGCTATATGTATAGAAGGCGGTATTGTGTTGATGAATATGGTAATGTCACAATGCTGTCTTTTTTAGATGTCCCGGTTAATCTTATTCCTGGAGATCTTCTGAGCGGATTCAGGAAACTGCGTTATTTAAATTTGTCTGATTGCAGAAATTTTGATCCTGATCTGATAATTGCGAATAATGACCTTTTTAGCCTTAATCTAACAAATACAAAACTTGGAGATTATACATTTCTTAAAAATCAAAAAAGTCTTGTTTTCCTTAATTTGAATCTTAATAATATCAGCGATATCAGCATTCTGAATAAACTCAAATCTCTTACTTTGCTCGACTTAAGTGATAATAAAATCAGTGACATAAACATCCTGAAAGAACTCAACGCACTTACTTTACTCTGGTTAAATAATAATGAAATCAGTGATATCAGCATTCTGAAAGAACTCAAATCTCTTACATCACTCGATTTAAAGGGCAATAAAATCAGTGATATCAGCATCCTGAAAGAACTCAAAGCACTTACTTTGCTCACTTTAAGGGGCAATCAAATCAGTGACATCAGCATTCTGAAAGAACTCAAATCTCTTACATCGCTCGATTTAGGTAATAATAAAATCAGTGACATTAGTATCTTGAAAGATCTCAAATCTCTTACTTCACTCGTATTATGGGACAATAAAATCAGTGATATCAGCATCCTGAAAGAACTCAACGCACTTACTTCGCTCTGGTTAAATAATAATGAAATCAGTGACATCAGCATACTCAAAGAACTCAAATCACTTACTGCTCTCGATTTAAGCACCAATCAAATCAGTGACATCAGCATTATCAAAGAACTAAAAGCTCTCACTTCGCTCGATTTACGAGACAACCTAATCAGTGACATCAGCATACTCAAAGAACTAAAAAATCTTGCTTCGCTCAATTTAGCCAATAACCAAATTGCTGAAATCCCCGAATGGCTCACTGAAAAAGGTTTAGAAATAAAAATAGAAAATAAATATAATTATAATTGCATCAATCTATATGGCAACCCCATCCAAACCCCTCCAATCGAAATTGCAAAACAAGGCAACGAAGCGATCCGTCAATGGTATACCGCCAACAGGAAAAAACTTAATGAGATAAAGGTACTGCTTGTGGGGGAGGCAAAAGCAGGGAAGACTTCACTGATGCGGCGGTTATTCGATAAATCATACAATCCACAGGAACAACAAACCGATGGTATCACTATCGAAAAATTCAACTTTACAGAACTGGACACATTTAAAAACCAGAAACAACTTCACGGCATAACCGCATATTTCTGGGATTTCGGCGGCCAGGAGATCATGAGTTCGACACATCAGTTTTTCATGACAAAGAGGAGCCTGTACATTCTGGTACTCGAGGCACGTAAAGATGAGAAATCGGATGAGCAGGTTCGCACCTGGATGAGGAGAATACGATCATTCGGGGGAGAATCACAGGTTATTATCGTTGTCAACAAGATCGATCAAAACCCTGCATTCCGTCTGGATGAGTACACACTCAGGAAAGAGTATCCGCAGATAAAGGATATTCTGCGTGTGTCGTGTGCAACACCGGAAAACTGTGATGCTGTTAAAATTGCCATTGAAGAGTACATTCCCAAAACAGAACTTTTCAATACCGAAATTGATGAACGCTGGTTTCCGGTAAAGTCTGAATTACAGAAGAGAACATCGAAGCGTTTGTATCTTGCTCAACGGGAATTTGAGACAATCTGCAGTGATAACGGCTTAATTGAGGAATCTGAACAGCTTTCCGCAGTACGGTTTCTTAATGATCTGGGAATGGTGCTTCATTTCGATAATCTCAAACTCAGCGAGTTTTATGTGCTTGATCCATACTGGGTGACTTCGGGAGTGTATCGGATTATCACATCGGATATTTCAGCAAAACAGAATGGAGTTGTCGAAGTCGAACAATTGAGATCGATAATCAACGATTACAAGGAAGAATCTGATACTTATACTGCAAATACGGATCAGCATATCAAATATTCACCAAGTGAAGTACTTTATATTGCAGATATCATGGCGGAGTTCAAGCTGTGTTTTTATATGGATAACAACACGAGAATCCTTATACCTGATCTGTTAGACAAAAACACGCCTGCAACAGAATACGAGCCGTTCCTTAATGCATCCGGTAAAATTGCTATTATTTACTCATACGAATATCTTCCCAATACAGTGCTACCGCGACTTATTGTCGAGATGCGAAATGATATTAAAACCGTCTGGCGGACCGGGCTGGTACTTAACTGTAAAGGATGCATCGACGCACAGGCACTTGTGTATACTGGTGAAAACCGTATCCAGATTATCGTGACTGGTGAACATAAACAGAAGCGTGAGTACATGTCGGTGCTGCGTTATCTTATAAACACAATAAACAGGGATTTTTCCGTTACGACATCAGTGCTTATCCCTCTTCCAGGGACAGACAATTTGACTGTTGAATTCGAAGAGCTTCTTGCAATGGAACAGGCAGGGCAGAAAAAATATTTACTTTACAAACTAAAAAAGGAGTGGGAGATCTGTGATCTGCTTGATGGTATCGCAACAGATGAAGAAATACAGAAGGAGACATCAGCAATAATAAAAAATTATACGGCACAGTCATCTCAAAAATCAACTTACAATCAAAACGGACCAAGAACAGTACGTCTTTTTCTTGCATCGTCAAGTGAACTTAAAGAACATCGTGAAGAGTTTGAAAAATTTATCAATCGTCAGAATAATCATTATATTGAAAGCCAGAATATCTATTTAAAACTGGAACACTGGGAAGATTTTATTGATGCAATGGATAAAATCAGATTACAGAATGCGTATAATCGGACAATAAGAGAAGGTCATATTTTTGTAATGCTGTACTGGACTAAAGTCGGCAAGTACACAGCTGAGGAGTTTGAAGTTGCGTTTGGACAGTTTAAAGAAACTAATCGCCCGCTCGTGTATACTTATGAATGTACTGAACCGGTTCCAAATGATAAATTGAAAAGACATGATACCAACAGTCTTTTTGATTTCAGGGACAAACTGAAAGATCTTGGCCATTTCCCAACTCAGTATACTAATATCGACAATCTTGAAAAGCATTTTGGTTTGCAATTGCAGAAGATTATTCCGGAGATTGTTGCTTCGTAAACACTGCGTCTTAACTTATAATAAGGTGGACAAGAAATTGTCGGCCAGGGAGAAATTAAAGACCTTGCTAAATACAACAGATAACACACGCGTATTCAATCGGAAATGCCACATTGTAAATAAAAAAGTCCGTCTCATTTCTGATTGAATCTGCTCCACTGAGCCTGTGTCAGCACTGATGTTTCCACTGACACTTTTATGGATGCTCTTATTCTCTCTCTGTAAATACATATAAAACGCATTTGTGGACATTTGATTATATCGACATAAATCTGGATTTGAATATTTCTGGTTGTACCAAAAAAAGTCAGCAAAAAATGCCGCCTCCGACGCTGGCAGAAAACCCGGAAGAGAAAAACAGAAGGGGAAAACTGCTCGGTTTTTATGATTATTTTCTGATTTTGTCCGCAATGCCTAAATAATTCCCGATCAAATAAAAAAACTCAATTTTGCATAAAAAACTTGCATCATTTAACAATGTTCAGTATATTAATAGTGTTAAAATAATAAACACTGTTTAGTTTGGAGGGTAGTTATGAATGCAATTCAGGAGGAGCGCATTAAAGGTTATTTTCTTACAGCCGCAAAAGAATTGATACGTTCTGAGGGGCTTGATGTAGTCAGCGCGAGAAATGTCTCAGAGCGTGCCGGATACTCCTATGCGACCCTTTACAATTATTTCAAGGATATCAGAGATTTGATTTTCAGTTGTGTTGAGGATTTTATGGCTGAATGCAGAGAATTTGTGGCAAATGATATGCCGGGCAATATTTCCGGGGAAGAGGCTCTCATTGCTGTCAGTAAAAGTTATACAAAATTCTTTGTTCAATACCCCGGGATTTTTCACCTTTTCTTTCAGGAAAAGGCAAATAAAATATCCACTGCAAAGTCAAATATGAATGCGATTGATTTACTGTTTGATTCCCTTGTTGAAGAGAAGTGGAAAAGTATTGTGGAACAGAAAAAAGAAACAGATAAGCAATTTTCCCAGACGCAGGAGTTTCATAAATTGGCACTCCACGGTATTCTATTGCTCTTTTTTAACAACAGATCAAATTGGGATTATAAGGCGCTTATAAACCAGGTGAGAGTGGTGACAGAGTTTGCAATTAAGACTCTTTGAGAAGTAAAGACTGTTTATAATAATGGCCGATGCGCACTTCCTGCATCAAAAATCGTATCGTATACTCAGTAAAGATACACAAATTGTCAATCAAAGAAGCATAATTGCAGGATTTAACGAAGAAGATGGCCACATAGGGCCATCCTTACGCAACCGGGATAAAAAAAGGGCCTGTAAAAAATACAGGCCCTTATCACAGATCACTTAAAAAGGGGTTGCATCAGCCAACCATTTTTTCGAGTTCGATACCCTTTGTCTCGTGTGCAAGTTTCCACACAAAGAAAAAGGAGATAACTGCAAAGATAGCATAAATACCGTAAGATGCGCCAAGTCCGATACCTGTGAGCATAATCGGGAATGTCATTGTGATAGCAAAGTTTGATACCCACTGTGACAATCCGCTGACTGCAAGACCGCTTCCGCGCATTTGATTGGGGAACATCTCGCCAAGCATAACCCACATTACAGGGCCCCATGAGAAGTTGAAGAACATGACAAATAGGTTTCCGGCAACAAGAGCGATAGGACCGGCCAAACCTGTCAATTTGAGTGTGCCGCCGCCTGTCTGCGCTGATGTCATGAAGATAACTGACATGACTCCAAGAGTGATGGCCATACCGATAGAACCGATAAGAAGCATTGGTTTACGACCGATTTTATCGATTGAGTATGTTGCTATGAAACATGCAACAATACTGAGTGCACTGCTTATGACATTGATCAAAAGAGAGTCTGATTCTGTAAAGCCGGCAGACTGCCATAGAACTGCGCCGTAATAGAATATGATATTAATACCTGTAAACTGCTGGAATGCAGCAAGACCGATACCCAACCAGACGATAGGACGAACTTTGCCATTGGATCCACGAAGATCTTTCAAACTTGGACGGTGATCCTTTGCAATTGTTTCGCTGATCTCTTTGTATTTGGCTTCTGCGTTTGAACCCATAAGTTTTTTAAGAACAGCAATTGCTTTTTCTTTTTTACCGGTTGCAACAAGGTAGCGAGGGCTTTCCGGAATGAGAAGCAGAGCAAAAAAGAATAAAATAGCGGGAATGATTTCAACCCAGAACATCCAGCGCCATGCATCAAAACCTGCAAGCCATATTTTTGTTGATCCACCTGCAAAATGTGCAATCAGATAATTGGAAAGGAACGCAGCAAACAGACCAGTGATAATTGCAATCTGCTGAATTGATGAAAGAGCTCCGCGTTTATCTGCAGGAGCAACTTCTGAAATGTATGCAGGTGCAAGAACTGATGCAGCACCAACTGCAAAACCTGCAAGAAGACGATAGATGATAAATTCAATGGAACTGTGAGCAATACCTGTTCCCCAGCCGCTGAATGTAAACAGTAATGCTGTAATGATCAGAATAAAACGGCGTCCGAATTTATCTGCCAGGTTGCCTGCAAGAAATGCACCTGCTGCGCAGCCCAGAAGCATTGACGCAACATTAAATCCGGTACCGACACTGTTTGAGTTAAATGCAGTCCTGAGTCCTTCAACTGTTCCGTTGATAACACCGGAATCAAATCCGAATAAAAAGCCCCCGATGGTTGCTACAAGTGTAATCAGAACGATAAAACCAGTATTATGTGTTGCTGGCATGATCTGATTTCCACTATTCGAAGAATCTGATGTACTCATGTTCATAAACAAATTTTCCCTTTCATGAAAAAAAATGATTAATGATTGAAATTGATACTTAAGAATTCTTAAAACAGGAAACTGTTATGCTAATATAAGTTCAAGCAGATATTATTGTCCAATTTCTCATTGTGAGTAAAAAAAAATTCCACAATGAATTATAGCCTGATTGATATTTGCAGAAATTCCAAGTTTTAAAACACATTAAGTAGGGATGGGCCCTATGTGGCCATCCTCCGGGTTGCCACGGACATCCGCCCTATGTGGCCATCCTCCGGGTTGCCACGAACATCTGCCGTATGTAACGATCACCGGAATGCTGCAATAACGCCGCATGCCAGAATCACCCGAATATCGTCACCATGCATTTGTCAAAATTATCCATGTGCGGCAATTAAATCGGTTGTCAGGACCATCGATTTGTTTTAATCATACCGGTGGTCACTGACATTTACCATATGCTCCGGACTTATGCCTTATACATCTGGTCAAAGATTTTCTGAGCATCAACAAGAGCTGCGCGCATCATGTCTTCAGCACGTGCAGTTTCGCGATTTCCAAGATATTTCATAAGTAAAGTTTCATCAAGGTTAAGAGCTGCTTTTTCGCAAGCTTCCCATGAGAGAACGCTTCTTATAACGCGGTCAATCGCCTGTTCCACATTGTCATAGGCACGCGGCTGCATATCGTGACCTTTCCAGCGGCTGAATCCGCCGGCATTCTTAATCACGCCTGCAACAGCGATATTGATACCGTTGACGCGCCCGCCGTGATCGATATCGTATTTGCCCGGGCCGCCAAGAATGATACCGTCATTTAATCCCTGGCTGTTGATATGCATATGAACAAGTGCATTATTGTCAATTTCTTCGATTGTGTCATAGACAAGATCAAGACCGATCATCTCAGTATGACCGAATTCTTTATTGAGACCTTTTTTATTGCGTGTAACACCAAATTCCTCTTCAAGTTTACGCCAGAAGACAAGTGCGCTTGCTACTGTAGGAAGAAGCATCGCAGGATGTCCCTCGTTTGGTTTTGGCTCAATTGCAAAGAATAGTTTACCACCGGCTTTTTCTTCATATTTGCAAAGCCCTGCAACACTTTCCTTTAAATTCTGATACATTTTGCGAATACCTACAGAAGCCAGGTCATACCCGTAGGAACCGTTCCAGAGGATAAATGAGGGGACAGCCTCTTTGTGCCATGCTTTTTTCAGCGGTCCATAGACAAGATCCACTGTCTTTGTACCAAGTTCACGTGCAGCAGCTACTTCTTTTTCGTCAAGAGATGAAATACCGCCGTAACCAAAATGGGAATGTGCTCCCGGAGTGATCATGGCAAGAGACATTTTTGCATCAACCAGTGCATCTGCAGTTGCAGCAGCGCTTTTCTCATCAATTTCAGTGTTATAATGAACTTCATAACCAAGTTCAATATTCTCAGGAAGACGCGGGGCAATTTTGTTTTTAATGATGTCGATTACTTTTACATTGTCAAGATTAGCCCATTCTTTACGCATGTCGCCGGGAGTGAATCCGCCTTTACCAGCATTAAAGGTCCATTTACAAATACTATGAAGTGATTTTTTTTGAGACATTTAAAGAGTACTCCTTTATGAAAAGATGATTAAAAGTTGCTATTGTTTAATAACGATATCTGTATAAATTCTAATTTCAACTTACGATTTTTTTGAAACTTCCACCTGATTTCTGCATATTGATTTCCAGTTGCTGTATGCCTCGGCGTACTGCTGCCCGAGTTTCTGATCAGGTTCGATTCGTTTTACAACTGAGAGATTTGCAAATGCATCCTGGGGCTGCTTGTAGATTCCTGCGCCTATTCCTGCACCGCGGGCAGCTCCCTGAGCGCCGTCTGTGTTGTAAAGCTCAACAACATTGCCTGCAACAGTAGCAAATATTTCTGCAAAAAGTTTACTTTTAAACATGTTCGCATTGCCCGCGCGTATGACTTTGTTTTTGAGTCCCATTGAGTGCATGATGTCAATTCCGTTCATCAGTGCGAAAACAATTCCCTCCTGCGCTGCCCTGAGCATGTGGGCACGGTTGTGACGTGTAAGGTCAATTCCATGCATTGACGCACCGATATTGAGATTGCCAAGTGTTCTTTCAGCACCGTTGCCATAGGGGAGAATGCTCAGGCCGTCGCAGCATGGCGGGGCAGTAAGAGCTTCCTGATCCATTGCGCTATAGGAAATCGGATCACTGCTCCAGCTTCCGATGAGGTTTTTAATCCAGCGGTTGAGAATTCCGGTTCCGTTTACACATAGTAGAATTCCAAGACGCTTTGCGTTTTCAGTGCTGTTTACATGAAGGAATGTGTTTACTCTACCCTGAACATCATAGGATGCCTTGTCAGTAACGCCGTAAACAACACCTGATGTACCCGCTGTAGCAGCGATTTCTCCAGGCTGGAGCACATTAAGTGAGAGTGCGTTGTTTGGCTGATCTCCTGCACGGTAGGAAACAGGTGTGCCTTCTTTTAGTCCAAGTATTGATGCAGCTTCTTTTGTAACTTCACCCTGAACACCAAATGTCGGAACCAATGATGGTAATAGTCCTGAATTGATTCCATAGTAATCAAGAAGAAAATCTGCACGTTTACTCTCTTTGAAATCCCACATTATACCTTCGGAAAGTCCTGATGCGGTTGTGGATGGAACACCGGTAAGTTTCAGTGCTATATAATCACCGGGGAGCATAAAGTAGTGAATGTTATCGAAAATGCTTTTGCGGTTGTCTGCAACCCATTTAAGTTTTGATGCTGTAAAATTGCCCGGAGTATTGAGAAGATGGCTCATGCAGCGTTCTTCACCGATTTCTTTGAGAGCTTTATTTCCAAGTGCCACAGCTCTGCTGTCGCACCAGATAATTGACGGCGCAAGGGGCTCAAGCTTTTTGTCAAGCATTACAAGTCCGTGCATCTGGTAGGAGATACCGACTGCACGTATATCGGAAAAGTTTATATTCGCATTTGATCTTATCTGTGATGTTGCTGACTGGACATGTGTCCACCATGTGTCAGGATGCTGTTCAGCCCAGCCCGCCTGAGCAGCAATAATCTCAAGTTCGGTTGTATCAGGGGATGTCGCTGACGCAACTACAACACCTGTAGAGATGTCAAGTACAGTTGCTTTAACCGAAGAACTGCCGATATCATAACCGAGTAAATATCCATCTTTGCTCATAATGTAACATTCTCCATTCTATGTCATAATTACTGCACAGGGAAGAAAAGGGAAAGGTTAAATACTTTAAATATTATGTTGTTAATATATATAGAAAAAAATATTCCAAAACAGTTTAAATTATTAATATATTTTGATTGCGCGATATAAATTTATATCAAAAGGTGTGGAAAATGGAAAAGCAGAAACCTGGTATACGACGAGCCTGTGAGTATCTCGACAAAATAAGTCTGGAACAGCGTGGTACTGCTTTACCCCCGATCCGTTCCCTGGCAAAAGCTTCCGGCGTATCATTTGTGACAATGTGGAAAGCTGTAAGGTATCTTCAGGGAAAAGGAATACTCATCTCGGAACCGGATGGCAACCATTTCTGTTCTTCAGACAGTACTCTGACAGTTCTGCTTCCGGAAAAAACAGATATTACGGAAAGTGAATTGTCAGAAAAGAAAATGTCTGTAAGCTCTCAGCATATAACAGACAGACTCTACAAGGATATTATTTCCGGAAGGTTTACAGGAAGTGAGAAGTTGCCATCGTGTAAAGAACTCCAGCAGCTTTACGAAGTATCATTTACAACACTGAAAAAATCAATAAATGTTCTTGTAGAGGAGCAGATTCTTGAACAGAGAACAAATGGATACTTTATTCCTTCCCTCACAGGTGGAACCGGAAATGCCCGGATTGTCGCTATTGGGTGCGGCTGGGAGGATGGCAAAATATGGATGGATCATCAGGATAAAAGTTATTTCAAGGCTATAGAATCTGAGTGTATACGGATGAATATCAGGCTGGATGTTATTGTACATTACAGCAATAACGGCAGACTTCAATTTGTCCATAGTGCATCCAGTAAAGATTATGATCTTGATGACCGCACAATTCTGGGGTATATTTTTATTGTTGCAAACATCAACAGTAATCCTGAAGAGGTGCTCGAAAAACTGGTACGCCTAAGGAGAAACGTCGCAGTGCTTGATGTTGTAGGGGGGTGGAAGGTGCCAAAATGCGCCCAGGGCAACCATCTGATACAGTTTTTCACAGCAACTGCTTCAACGCTTCCGGCAAAAAGAGTTGCCCAGTATCTGCTTGGCAAGGGACATAAACAGATTGGTTTTTTCTCCCCGTTTCACCGCGCTCTCTGGTCTCAGCAGCGTTTCAATACAATTTCTGAAATGTATAGAAAAGCCGGGTTTACTGATGGCGTTACTTCGTTTGTCCAGAATAATTATGCTTATCAGTGGGAATATCTTAACAAAGACGAACAGCATGAAGAACTCAAGTCTTTAATTGACCAATATTCGCAATGGAAAAAAGAGGCATACGGTGAACTCTTCAAAAAGTTCGGTAATATGGGGTATAACATTGTAAAGTACATGACAGAGTGGAACTGCGCCAGCGGAGAGATCTTTGAAAAGATGCAGCCGCTTTTTGAAAAGGCGCTCTGCAACCGTTCGATCACCGCATGGGTGATGGCCAACGATTTTGCAGCTACCATGGCAATTGATTTCCTCAGAGAAAAAAACGTAAGGATTCCAAATGATCTTTCCATTATATCATTTGACAATACTCTTGACGCTATGGAATATCAATTGACATCATACGATTTCAACAACCATGGAATCGTTACACTGATATTGCGTTTTATTCTTGCCCCGCATACAGTAAAGCCCGGTCGCGGCGGCAGTTTTCATGAAGTTGACGGGGCGCTTGTTATCCGCCGTTCGAGCTGAGATTTCTAAAAACTTCCACAGTCGTTTGTTGTCAACATAAAAAACGCAGATGAAATTGTAAATTTTGTATCTCGCCCCCTAAATCCCCCGCAGACTTGTAAGATCATGATTTTCATGAAGTCCCCCTGCGGGGCATTAGGGGGCGAGGATTGATGCGTTTACAAATAGTTTTACTTATTAAGTGAATAATAAAAACAGATTTATTTATTGATTCTCTTTAAATTAGATATGATTTACAAACTTTAACTGTGACTTTTAGGTTTATTGGAGACACCAAGGGTAGAGGCAATAACTGATGTTATAGTTTTATGAGATACCTGATCAGCGTTCAGAATCTGATCAGGTATATAATTTATTACAGGTGCTGTTTACAAGTTATACTGGAGCTTCAGATACCACTGCCAGTCTTTATCAGTGCGAAGAGTCTGCTCGAAGTATGCCTGGCTCTCAGCATTTGCTGTTTCATAAAAGACATGATCATTGGCTACCATCAGAATAATATCAAATTTTGAAAAACTCTTTTTTGCAAAGAATGTCCATTTCACGTTATCCTTGTTTTTGTATACATCATGCCAATATTTCATAGTGGAATCATTGGAAAAGTTGTTATTTGGCTCAGGTGATGGGAAACCATCTCTGCCGCCCCACCAGTCATTCGAGTATGGATTCATACAAACTTCAAGTTCAGCAGAAAGTACATCAAGATATTTAAATGTAGGAATATTGATACCTATCATCATAGGCATTCTATTATAAATAGATGCTTTAATAAGAGTATCTCTGGGATAGTATTTTGGTGTTTTTGTTCCGAGGATTGCAAGTTCACCATAAAGTTCAAAATCATTTTTACCAAAAATATCAGGATTGGTAAATAATGGTTTGAAATCAAGTGTTAAACGGCTGTCAATCTTTGTTGAACGGAAGGTCATATTTGTATCAGACATATTGCTGATGTTCTCACAATCAGTCAAATTCTTTTGAACTGAGATAAGGCGGTCAAAGCAGATTCCAATGCCGAAATCTAAAAAATTATTTGATGTAGTATATTCAAGATATCCTCCCAATGAAAAATCGTTGAAAGGATATTGATCATAAAGACTGTTTAAAATTATATCAAATTTCAGTTTATCATCAATGAATCTTGCCTGTTGGCGGGCTCCAAGAAGGTTTGAATAGATATAGTCAACTTTTGTTTTTAAACAAAACGGGTATGAAATGGAACGGTACATATAGTTTCCAAGATTTTTAACATCCGGATTGAATGCATATTCCATCATACCGGCTTCGTATGACAAACCCCATTTTTCGAAATTGAAATCAAAAACCCCGACAGCTTTTGGAACTGTCGACTTGAATTTGAGTTTGAATAATTCTTTCTGAATGGCACTTGCCATTGTTACTGGAAAAGCAGATCCGGTTTCGAGTGCAATAGATGTATGATACCAGTCTACAGGCTGCGAAGTAATTTCAAGTCTACCGGAAAAAGAATTCTGCCATCTTTTTTCCATGTATTTATTCCCTAAACGTCCGCTTTCATAGCCGGAAACAATCTGGCCCATCAAAATATAGCCGTTTCCAGTGATGTTTAGATTCAGTTTGTCAATAGCCGATGCGATGTTTGAACCTTTTTTCTCACGTTTTGGTGATGCTGTAGACGAATAGTCATCCGTGCTGAGTGAAGATGATGTCGAGGATGTGTAGCTGTCAGAACCAGATGATGCTGATGATGAATAACTGTCTGTACTTGATGTATACGGTGATGGTGAACTTTCAGAATCCAGAGAAGTAGTAGAACTGGAACTTTCTGTATCAGTGGATAATGATGAGCCGGTACTGTCCATGTCAGATTGTGAAAAGACTGTTGTTACATAAAAAAGGGCAGCAAAAATAAAAAGAAATGCATTTTTCATCTTATTAACTCTCCAAATTTCAAACGTTTAGGGGAAATATGTTTCGATCATCGAGGTTGGTAGTATCCGTATTCAAGAGTTGTTGATACTCTTGAATACGGATTAAACTGATGTAAGGAGTTAAAAAACCTCCAGATCGAAGAAATTAAAAACCAGTCAAGACTTTCTTAGATATGGTTCCGGAAGAAGATTTCAGCCTCAGAATCATCATTGAGGAGTTGATGGCTTTTCCATCAATAGTTTTTCCATTCCAGACAAAACTGTGCTGGCCGGCATTTACTGCTCCAGACATGATAGATCCTATTTTTTTACCGTTAAGACTAAGTAGATCCATTGAAACTAAACCGTTTACATTAACAGAGTAACTTATCTTGTGTCCGGCAGAAATTCTATTTTCTGCAAAAGATAAAGCACTGTTTTTTGCAATACCCAAGCGTCCGGCAACACCTAAAAGAGCATTCATGACTTTAATTTCGATTCCTGAGCTGCTGATTTCAATTTCATCATTAAAAACTATGCGAATGTTTTTTTCCATGCCGCTGTTCTCAGCATAAACATTGAATTGATTTGATTCAAAACCGGCAATTTCAACAACCGGAGGTTTTTCGGGTGTATTGAATTCGGTATTATTGTTAAGAACGATCTGTTTTACTTTAACAGGTGAATCAAAAGTAACTTTTATAAGTTGCTTTCTGTCACCATCTGCATTACCATCATAATTCAATGTTCCCCAGCCATATGGGTTCATAAGAGCTGCATTCTCAATTTTGTTATTCATATCTGTTGGAATCGAAGGACGGATCCATAGACGTTTGTTAGCATTGTCAAGCAGGTAACCGGTCATTTGATAGAATGAACGCCATACACATGGTCCGGTCATATAGCTTGCATAAGCTTTATTTGTCTTCTGTAGATCCTGCCAGAATACATATGCAGGGCTTGCAGTGTAGTAGTAATCATAATCCCATTTGTGAACTTTCATTGCAAGATCGGGTTTACCGCGTGCAATTTCAGCACCTCCCCAATGATCA
>Ga0209800_10002018_pt1 | contig 18950 bp, 20 predicted proteins | sample Higcelweek8metaG_FD_187174 | JGI IMG/M metagenome (GOLD analysis project Ga0209800, IMG submission 187174) | Freshwater pond sediment microbial communities from the University of Edinburgh, under environmental carbon perturbations - High... | ecosystem: Environmental > Aquatic > Freshwater >...
GGATTCGGCATCCAGGATGGCGAGGTCGAAATAGGAATTCTTAACAAGGGTGAGGGCATCGCCACCAGTGGTGACCCCCTGCACCTTATACCGCCCGCCTTCTTCAAGGTGTGAGCGAATCTGCTCAAGAAACTGCAGATTAGGTGAAACCGCAAGAATTGCTCTCTGCATATAAAAAGTGTATCACGTCGAGTGCTTCGGTGCAAGCGCTAATTAACCTCCTCAAGCATTCCATCCTATGGGATAATGACAACTGTCATCAATCATCGAGGTGGTCTAGTGGAATTTCATTCAATTTGCGTTATTGGTCTTGGTTACATCGGCTTGCCAACAGCCAGCATGTTTGCTACTCATGAAATTCGCGTAACGGGAGTTGATAATAATGCCGAAGTGGTAAAAAGCCTTGAGGCTGGCAAAGTTCATATTTATGAACCCGGGCTGAAAGAGGTAGTGGATGAAGCCATCAATAGGGGCAACCTGAAGGTCTCGGTAAAACCTGTAGAAGCCGACGCGTTTATCATTGCGGTGCCAACACCCTTTTACGGCGATAAAAAAGCTGATTTGAGTTATGTCTACGCAGCCGCTGAATCAATTGTGAAGGTACTGAAAAAAGGCAACCTGGTGATATTGGAATCAACATCACCGCCATTGACAACAGTAGAACATGTTTTGCCTATCCTGGAAAAATCCGGTCTCAAGGCAGGAAAAGACTTTCTATTGGCATACTCACCAGAACGGGTTCTTCCGGGGCAAATCCTCAAGGAACTTGTGGAAAACGCGCGCGTCATTGGCGGCATTGATACAGCTTCTGCCGAAGCCGGCAGAGATTTGTATAAGATAATCGTAAAAGGGGAGATTATCTTAACCGACGCAACAACCTCTGAAATGGTAAAGTTGATGGAAAACACCTACCGCGACGTCAATATCGCCATTGCCAATGAGTTCTCAAGGCTGGCAGACCGCTTTGGCGTGGATGTCTGGGAAGCCATCCAGATCGCCAATCGCCACCCGCGCGTGAAAATACTCAACCCGGGTCCCGGTGTTGGCGGGCATTGCATCAGCGTGGACCCCTGGTTTTTTGTTGAAGCTGCACCGGATATTTCGCCGCTTATTCATACTGCGCGCAATGTGAATGACAGCCAACCTGATTTTGTGGTGACCATGGTCAACAAGGCATTGGGAAGCCTGATCCAAAAAAAGGTGGCAGTGCTCGGATTAGCCTTTAAGCCGGATGTGGATGATCTTCGGGAAAGCCCGGCAATTGAAGTTGCCCACAAACTTCACCTTATGGGTGCATCTGTGACGGCGTTCGAACCTTTCAAACCGGACTTTAAGCATGAAGGTATCAACATGGTTTCCACGTTGAGTGAGGCGGTTAATTCAGCAGATGCCATTTTGCTGCTGGTGAATCACACTCAATTCCATACGATTAATGCGGTGGAATTGAGAGCCATGACCAAAGCAAAAGTAGTCATCGATACGGTTAATGGGTGGAACCGCGGCGATTTTGAGACTGCAGGTTTTCGGTTTGTCCGATTAGGAGACCAAAAAAATATCTGATGCAAACTAAATTAAAGATTTTGGTGATCTTTGGTACCCGACCCGAAGCCGTAAAAATGGCTCCGGTGATCAAGTTCTTGAAATCAAAACCTGAAATCGAAACTCGGGTATGCGTTACAGCCCAGCATCGCGAGATGCTGGACCAGGTGCTCAACTTGTTTGCCATTACACCGGAGGTTGATCTCAATCTGATGCGTCCAAGCCAGGCTCTTTCTACCCTCACTTCTCAAATATTGACGCATCTTGACCCTGTCCTTGAAACTGAAAAACCAGATTGGATCCTCGTCCAAGGAGATACGACCACGGTAATGGCAGCCTCGTTGGCAGCGTTTTACCGGGGTATAAAAGTTGGGCACATCGAAGCCGGTTTGCGGACAGGAGATAAACACCAGCCTTTCCCTGAAGAGATCAACCGCCGTCTGACCAGCGTGCTGGCAGATTTGCATTTTGCTCCCACCGAGTGGAGCAGGGAGAACCTGATCAAAGAGGGGATTCGCGCCGGGCATATTCTTGTCACCGGTAACACGGTCATCGATGCACTCTCCCAAATCTCCAAACAGCCAATGCCTGTGGAAGTGGCAGGTTGGCTGCAGCAGTGGGGGATTGCTCCGGGTGGAAAACGCCTGGTGGTGGTGACTGCCCACCGCCGCGAGAATTTTGGTTCTCCCATTGAATCGATATGTACAGCCCTAAAGTCACTGGCAGAAAAATTCAGTGAAGAAATCCACATTGTGTATCCTGTTCATCTTAATCCGCAAATCCAGGTCCCTGTAAAGCGGATGCTTTCTGGTATTCCTAACCTGACGCTGCTTGACCCCCTGGATTACCTTCCCATGATCCATTTGATTAAGGCTGCTGCGGTTGTTCTCACCGATTCCGGCGGAATCCAGGAGGAAGCCACCGGACTGGGCAAACCCACACTGGTCCTGCGCGAAAAGACCGAACGCCCCGAAGGCGTCAGCGCGGGTGTCTTAAAACTAGTGGGTACTGATACCGGGAAAATAATTGGCGAAACCACCCGTTTATTGACTGACCAATCAGCATGGGCAAAAATGGCACACGCTGCCAACCCCTTTGGCGATGGGCATGCCTCTGAACGTATAGTGCAGGGCATCTTGGATTACCCGGTCATGAAGAACTGAAAACCGATGGAAAAGACAATCTGCATTGTTCCGCATCAACCCGGAATGGGCGGGCCGGGCTCCTTCCAGGCAAGATTCATCCGCGTTTTAAAGGAGCGCGGGTTCCGCGTTACTCACGATATCCTTGACCCGGTGAATTATGCCATCCTGGTGGTGGGGGGAACTAAAAACATCCTTCAACTGCGCCGGGCTCAAAAATCAGGAGTACGTATTGTTCAACGGTTGAACGGTATGAACTGGGTACACCGCAAACGCAAAACAGGTATCCGCCACTTCCTCCGAGCTGAAGTGAATAACCAGATCCTGGCATCGATCCGCAAATTATCAGATGGCATTGTTTATCAGAGTGTGTTCAGCTGTGACTGGTGGAACCGGGTACACGGCATATGCAAAGCGAATTCGATTGTGGTCCACAATGGTGTTGACTTACAGGAATTCAACCCGGTCGGACCCGGCAGCAAACCAATTGATTTCTATAGAATGCTGCTGGTTGAGGGGAACCTTGGCGGCGGGTATGAACAAGGGTTGATCACTGCCGTGGATGCGGTTAAATTGTTGAACCGCCGGCTGGACAAACCTACACAACTAATGGTTGTTGGAAAAGTTCCCCATGCCCTTAAGGAATCTGTCTCTTCCGGTGATGTGAACATTGAATGGAAAGGGATCGTCCGGCGGGAGGATGTATCGGAGATCGACCGTTCAGCGCACCTTCTCTTCTCCGCGGACATTAACGCTGCCTGCCCGAATTCGGTTGTTGAGGCGATGGCTTGCGGACTTCCGGTCATCGGATATGATACCGGAGCACTTAAAGAACTGGTTGCAGCAGGTACCGGTGAGATTGCCCCTTATGGAAGTGATGTCTGGCAGTTGAAGCAGCCGGATGTTCACGCTCTGGCAGACGCCGCCCAAAAAGTATTACAAGCACGAGAGGACTATTCAAAAAAAGCCAGGGAACATGCCCGGGCTCATTTCGATATTCAAATGATTGCGGATCGCTATTTGGAAATGCTATTAGCCAGTAGTTGAACCTTATTCTTTTTTGCTTTTTCTTCCGCTTAAGATTTCAATAAACGTACCCAGGAAAAGGATCACCACCAACCCGGCAGCACCAACGGTTACCCCGGTGGTTTGAGCATAATCAGAAAATGGATCATAAGCCAGGGTTTCCACTAAATTGGGGGAAACAGATTCGGGTGCGGTGACAGCAATGGGGGTGGAAACCAGGTAAAGATCATTGTCAGGTTTTGGTCCACTTAAGATTATTGCTAATGCCAGGATTCCCAGGATTGCTATAACCATCAGTATCCTGCCGATTAAGCTGGAGTCCGACATGATTTGGCTAAAGAAATTCTTCACAGATTTCATCCTGTTATTCTTTATTTTACTTCAAGCGCATCAAGAGAATCCAACACCGCCTGCATCGGGCTGGTTTGCTGGCGGATAAGGCTGATACTGTAACGGTTTAGAATTGAGCCCGCTTGCTGCAGGATCTGATTGGAAGGGATCACGACGGATTGTTCAGCTGCGGCATCAAGCATGGCTGCCATCTCCTGGTTATGCCATTCTGCCAGAACGGTGCGCTGTGCTGGGATATACCCGGCACTTTCAGACCATTGGGCGAGGAAGCCTGTTTCCAGTAAAAAGTCAGCCAACATCATATCGTAACGGGAGTAATCACCGGTTGGATTGGTAATGCAAAACATCCATCCGTTGACAAAGCCAATGGATGGATCTCCCGGCACAGGGGCAATGGAAACATTATTGGGTGAGGATCGCAGCGCTTGCGAAGCCCAGACGAGGGCGTATGTTCCCTGCCCATGCAGGAATGCGTTCCAAACATCATCAGCTGATTGAAGATCAACCAACCAGGTTGGAAACACGTTTGAACTTGCACCAGTATAGATGGTTTGATAGGTCCGGGTTAACGCATCGGGGTCGAGGGTTGGTTCGCCTTTATCATTTGTTATTTCACCATTCGCTGAAAGGTAGATGGTATAAGGTAACAAGGCGGCTTGATCATTTAGATCAACAACCATTGCATTTTGTTGGTTCAAGATTTCCTGCCAGGTTTCCGGGGGAAATGCCACAGTTTGTGTACTGTAAGCCATTACCAGCGGGTCTGCGAAAAGAGGGAGCCCAAATTGCACACCCTGGAAGGATACCAGGTTCTCCGTGAACGGGAACCAATCCGGCGAGTTGTACTCTGCCGCGCGGCTGGGTATCGGAAATATAAGGCTTTTCAATGCAGCAGTTTCCATATCTGGTCGGTTGAGCAGGATAAGACCGGGAAGAGCTTCTGGTGCAGCATACGCTGTGGCTGCCAGAGAATTCAACAGGCTGCTTTCTCCCGAGATGCTTTTAACCCTTACTTCCACCTTGAGGTCCGGGTGGGCATCTTCAAATGCATGCAGACGGGTGAGCAGCACCATTCCGGCGGGATTGTTCTCAACAGGTTCGAATTGGGGAGGAACCCACAGCATTAGAGTTTTAGATTCATCATCCTGCAACGGAGGGATATCAATGGGGGCAAGAGTAGGTTCCACGGTGGGGGACGCTGTGGGTAATGGCTGATTCTGCCCGATCCCAAACCCGGACTCGATTTGCCTGACCACCTCACACCCTGTGATTGATACAGTGAAAAGGAGGCTCAGTAGAATTACTTTAACTAACAGATTCTTACTTTGTACCACGGTTAACATTATAACTGGATGCGCTCGCTTAATAAGGCTGTCAGAAGTTTGACGGTTAGTGCCACGTCCTCCATGTCAACCACCTCTGATGGTGAGTGAACGTAGCGGCATGGGATGGAAAGGGCTCCTGCCAGCATTCCGGCGCGGACGAGCTGCATGGAGCGGGCATCTGTTGTACCAACTTCGAGCACTTCCAATTGATACTTGATCTTCAGCTTCTTGGCAGCAGCAACCATCCAGTTAACAACCTGGGGATCAGAAATCATGCCCATATCCCGGACTTTGATAGCCGGTCCGTCTCCCAGGTGCGTTTGCATTTTTACACCCAGGATATCCCCGGTGGGGGTGACGTCCAGGGCGATGCCTAAATCAGCTTCAATCGCGTATGCCGCAGTTTGGGCACCGCGAGACCCCACCTCTTCCTGGGTGCTGAAGACGAATACCAGTTCGTTCGGGGTGGATTTAATATTCCGTATGGTTTCGATGAGGACCGCACAGGAAATTCTGTCATCCAATGCTTTGGAAGCAATGCGGTTGCCCATATCCAGGAATTCGCGGTCGAAAACGCCAACATCACCAACTTTGACCGGGCAATCTTTGTCGGAGGTTGCGCCGACATCAATAAGGAATTTCTCGACACCGGGAATCTTGGAAAGGTCTTCCGGGCGGTCGTGGTTGATCACCCCGCGGGTTCCATTAAGGAAGTGTACCCGGCTGCCTGCCAGGTAGCGTGGAAAATAGGAACCGAGATTGCTGAAGCGTACGAACCCCTTTTTCTCCACGTGGCTGACGATGACACCGATTTCATCCATATGGGCGGCAATCATCACGCGCAAACCGCCGGCAGATTTCTGCCCGACGCGCACGATCAGGTTGCCCATGGTATCCACCTGGACGGATTTGGAAAGCGGGGAGACTTCCTCGCAAATCACCTTGCGGATTTCCTGTTCAAAACCGGAAGGACCGGGGGTTTGGGTGAGTTTTTGGATGAGTGTTTTCATGGATTCTCCGTGGATTTAGAATGCAGATCAGGAACGGTCAACTGCGAGGATTTCGCGGGAAATATTTTGGAGTGCCGCAATCAACAGGCGCAGCGTGTTCTCCCAATCGGGTATCTGCGCCATCATGATGGCTGTATGGGCATAGCGCCCCGGGACGGAAATCGAAATGGTGGGGATACCTGCGCCCGTCTTATGCAGGGAACCTGCATCAGTCCCGCCGCCGCCGGGTTGGCGATATTGATAGGGTATTCCATGTTTTTCCGCCAATGCGGTCAGGAACCGGACTAAACGTGGATCAGATAGCGTGCCGGCATCTGCCAGGTAAATGGCAGGTCCGCCGCCTAGCCGGCAGTTGTACTGCGTATTTTCCTCGCCATCCGGACGCGGCAGGTCAATAGCCGGGGTGGAATCAAGGGCGATGGCAAAATCAGGTTGGAAGGCAAAGGCTGCCACGCGGGCACCGCGCAGACCGATCTCTTCTTGAACTGTAAAAGCAGCCATGAACTCGACGTTTTCGGGAACATGCCTGACCAATTCAATAAGTCCGGCGACACCGAGCCGGTCATCAAGAGCCTTGCCCGTGATGGAAGTTCCATTCTGGTGAAAGCGCGTCGCAAAAGCTGCGTAATCTCCAACTTTGACCCGTGAAGAATTGGCTGGTCCCACGTCAATTCGCATGGCATGGGTTTTGACAACATCGTGGATTTCTCCGCTTTCCAGCAGGTGGATGGGTTTGGCGCCGATGATTCCGGGGAGTTTTTCCTTGCCGACCGTCACCATTTTTGCCAGCAGCTGCCTGGCATCCACGCCGCCAACAACTTCAAAGACAAACAGACCGTCGCCATCATCATCGACGATCATGAATCCCACCTCGTCCATGTGGGATGCCACCAGTACCTTGACCGGGTTTTTGATTTTGGCATGTTTGAGGGCCAGCAGGTTACCCATGGCATCGACCTTGATCTCATCGACGTAGGGCGTTATTTCCTGACGAATAATAGCGCGGATCTCACCCTCGTCGCCGGAGATGCCGCTGGCGTTGCTTAATCTCTGTAATAGAGCCAGGTTGGTTTTGGAAATTTTAAAGGAGGGGGAAGAGGTTTTATTCATTGGCAAACTTCTCGAATAGGGTCTTGGCAGAATCGGTTTTTAATTGGCTGATGAAACGGGCAAGCAATTTGCCCGTGCGGTAGATGTCAGTTACGGAAACCAGTTCTACCGAAGTGTGCATGTAGCGGATGGGAATCCCCAGCACCATGTTGGGGATGCCTTCCGCAGTGATTTGCATCATCATCGAATCGGTGCCAGAACTATTAGCCATCACTTCCATCCCATATGGCATATCCATTTCTTTTGCCAGCTTTGTGAATTCGGAGACTAATACCGGGTGAATATTTGCACCCACACCAATCGAAGGACCCTTGCCAAGTGGGAAAGTGCGGTAATCGGTTGAGCCGGGTCCCTTGGCGAATGTGACATCAATTGTCACTGCAATATCCGGGCGGATGGCATAAGCGGAGGTTAGTGCGCCTAAACCAGATTCCTCTTCCTTGATAGTTGCGACGGCATATACATCCCATGCAAGTTCTGTGTTGCGCAATTCCTCGAGGCAAATGGTGAGGGCTGCCACAGAGGCGCGGTTATCGAGGCTGTGACCAGCCACATAACCGCCATCCATCTCGAAGGAATTCTGGGCAAAACTGATCAGATCGCCTGGTTGTACTAATTTAAGGATTTCCTTTTCGGGCAACCCGACATCAACAAACAGGAATTTATAATCGGGGGCATTGCCCGCGGAGTGACTGTCGAGCAGACGGTCGGGGATGAGCTGGACAATGCCGCGCAGTACCCGCCTGCCGTGAACGATAACCGCCTGACCGGGCAGGATGCGCGGATCGACCCCTCCAACATGGGTAAAGCGCAGCATTCCTTGGTCGATCTTGGTCACCATCATCCCGATTGCGTCCATGTGGGTGGCGATCATGATGCGCGGAGCTTTGGTGCTGCCGTGGGCTTTACGCAGACCGTGCAGGCTGCCAAGTGTGCTGGTGGTGATCTCATCCACCACCGGTTGCCATTGTTTGGCAATCATCTCGCTGGCAGGTTTTTCGTAACCTGAAAGTCCGGGGAGGTCGAGCAGGGAAAGCAGGAAGGGTGTGATGTCAGTCATTTATTCCTTTTCTGGTATCTTGCTTATGGCGCTGCGGTTGGTATATCCGTTGGAACGACAGTATCTGTAGATGTAGAAGTAGATGAAGGCGTATGAGTTGAGGTGGACGTTTGACTCGGAGTGTGAGAAGGTGTCTTTGACGGTGTCGAGGAAGGAATGAAATAAGTGGCACTGGGGGTAGGTGTGGGTCCTTCGGTGGGGGTTTGCGAAGGGGTAGGAGATACAAAAACGATGGTCGGTTTTGGCAGGGTTGCTGTCATGAATTCCGGGGTAAGCGTGGCAATCATCTGCACAGTAGGAGTGGCAGTTGGGCGGCTCTTTGCTATATTGCCAACCCATACAATGAGCAATCCCAGCAGGTAACACGGAATTGTCGCCAGGATGAAGATGATCAACGTGGATTTCAGGCGCTTTCGCTTAACCGGGTCCGGGATGGCTATCATGGCTCAATGACATGATAATATCATGCCCCTATGTTATGGGCAAGCAGACTTAAAATAATCGAGTGGGTATTTATCGAACAAACCGAAACCTTTATCTAAAGAGTTTAAAGGGGGAATTTGGTAAAAATCACTTAAAATCGATAGCGGGATTATTAACCTGACGGATTTCCTGCTGAACAGTGACAAACAAGCTCTCTGCTTTAAGGTCAGTGATGGTGTAGCATGGGCTATCCAGGTGATCTGCTAGCGCTTGCGCCAATCCCTGGTCAAAAGCAGCATGTTCCATGTTGATCACCACGCTATGGATCTTCTCGTTGGCAATCAGATTAGCCGTATTGTAGGCTTCCTCCTGCGGGGGCAGGTGCCCCATTGCCACATTACCGGCACCGTCTGTAAGAACTAGGAGTAGCGGCATGATCTCGGGGTGAAGTAACTTCTCTTTGCGTAAGACTTCATATGCCATCATCAAGCCAGCTGCCAAGGGAGTTTTACCGCCAACAGGGATATCCTGCAGGGCTTGCTCGGCAAGCATGACAGAGTTGGTGGGGGGCAGAACTAATGTTGCTAAATTCTTCTGAAATACGATTAGTCCGACACGGTCGCGCCGCTGGTAGGCGTCGGTGAGCAAACTCATGATGGCACCTTTGGTGGCTGCCATGCGTTCTGCCACTGCCATTGACCATGAGGCATCCACCAAAAAGAGGATGAGGTTGGCAGCTTTACGTACGCGTATTTTCTTCATGTAATCAATGGGGCGGATGGCGAATGCCACGCGGTTTCGGGCGCGCAGTTCACCACGTTCACGTTGGAAAGGCGCAGCAGCACGCACGGTGGCGTCAAATGCCAGGTCGTTGGTCTTGCCATTGGCAGGGCGCGATTGGATGTAGCGCCCGCGTTTACGTTCGGTGCGGGTGACTGAGCGCCTTCCGGCGTAAGAGCGCATCATTTTGTCCAACGGGGTATCCAGCTTGCGCGGGTTAAATTCTTCGCCATCGGGCATGCGGGTTCCGCCTGCCCACCATTGGGCATCATTTTTATTGAAGACGTTCTGCTGCGCTGGCTGTGGCGGACCATGGTCCGGTGTTTGCTCGCCGGTTTCTTCCGGCGTTACACTTTTTTTGGGCTATTGGATTCGTCATCACCCAATTCGGAGGTTGATTCCTGTTTGGTACTGGCGGAGGTGGCACCCTGGAGTTGTTCAATGCGTTCCTGCAACTCTTCCATGCCCATCTCCTCACGCTGGAAGGGACTGCTTTTAAGGCGGTGCGGCAGCGCCAATTCGGCGGCAAGAGCAATATCGCGGTCGGTAATCGAAGTGCGCCCGTCAAAGGCAGCCTGCGCGCGGGCGGTCTTGAGGATCACGAGGTCGGAGCGGTGCCCATCCACATTTAATGAAGAGGTCAATGCCGCTATGGAGAGCAGGTTCTGGCGGGTATAGGTCACTTGGTCCACCAGTTTGCGTCCGTTATCGATCTGTTTTGAAAGTTCATCTTCCTTAGCCTGGAATTCCTGTCGGAAATGACTCGGGTCCAACTCAAAGCCCAGGTTGCGTTCCATGATACTGACGCGCTCACGCGCTTCGCGGATACCGCGGATCTCTACGGAGAGGGCAAATCGGTCCAGTAATTGCGGACGCAGGTCACCTTCCTCGGGGTTCATGGTGCCCACAAGGATGAATCGTGCCGGGTGTGAGAAGGAGATGCCTTCGCGTTCGACAATGTTGACGCCCATCGCAGCAGCATCCAACAGCACATCCACCACGTGGTCATCTAAAAGATTAACTTCATCAATATACAAAAGTCCCCGGTTGGCTGCCGCCAGCACTCCGGGTTCGAAGGAACGAACCCCTTTTTGAATGGCTTTCTCGATATCCAATGTACCCACCACGCGGTCTTCGGTGGCGGAAACAGGAAGGTTTACAAATGGGGTGGTCCGAGTGATGGAGTTTAATATTTCGCCCGCACGGACGCGCTCACGGCATTCGGTACACAAGGTGGCGGGTTTGTCGGGGTCGCAGCCAAAACGGCAATCCTCGACGACTTTTACGTTGGGAAGCAAAGCAGCCAGGGCGCGGGCTGCCGTGCTTTTAGCGGTACCGCGTTCCCCGCGGATTAAAACACCGCCAATGCGTGGGTCCACGGCGTTCAACACCAGGGCGCGGCGCATGCGTTCCTGACCTACAACAGCGGTAAATGGGTAAATAACCTGCATAGGAGACACTCTCCTTAAATAAATTGGTTGACTTACTGCGTAAGTGTACCATAGGAGAAACATGGGTCAAACAAAAAGCCAACCGAAAGGTTGGCTTTTGATGATCCTGCTTACTAGCTAAAGAAGAGGGGATACCAGGAAGGTGAGGTTAGAAAAAGCACCATTCCCGGATGCACTAAATAGCAACAAACCTAATATCACGAGGATGATCCCAATTACAGCTAAGCCTAACTGGATATATCCCAGCAGTAAACCTGCAAGTGCCATCCCATCACCGCCGACAGTCCCGCCACTTTCGCGGATTTCTTTTTTGGCAAGGTGGCCGGTTACAACCGCTGCGATTGCCGCAACAACAGGGAAGATGATCCAGGCTGCAATGCCGCAAATCAGGCTGGCGATTGCCAGACCGCTATCTTTTTTTGCTCTTAATACTGGCGCCATTGGTACTACTGGATTTGATTCTGGAATTGTCATTTTATTCTCCTATTTAATGTGCCGCTTTTTTTTACTTCATTAATATATACGGCAATATCGTAAAAAAGTGTCACTGTTTACGGTTGAAGGGTGCTGCTAATTTGGTTGAAGACATTATTTAAACTAGGTGCTGAAATGGCTAAGACAGCAATCACTACAATGGCCAGGATGAAAAGAGCGACCTGAATCCAACCAAGGATGAGCCCGGCGGTTGCCATGCCCCCACCTGTTACGCTTCCATTGCTGGCATTAATTTCCTTTTTTGCCATGTGACCTGTGATCACCGCCGCAACGGAGTTAAAGAAGAGCGGCAATATCACCGCAGACAAACCGCAGATGAGGCTGGCAAGGGCTAACCCGCTGGTTTTAGGTTGTACGGTTGGGGTGGCTCTGAAAGACTCTGCATTAAAATCTGACATATTACCCTCCTTGGGTATCAATCTTATTCAAATTATACATTTATTCCGTGATTATTATCCCAAGATCTGACGACGCCAAGAATGACTGGTTCTTCAAGTGTATAATGAAAGAAATTCACTTGTGGAGCAATGCATGACAGAGCGGAAAATTCGCGTTTTAGTGGCAAAACCAGGGCTAGATGGACATGACAGGGGAGCAAAAGTGGTGGCGCGCGCTTTGCGGGATGCCGGCATGGAAGTGATTTACACTGGTTTACGGCAAACTCCCGAGATGGTTGCAGAAGCAGCCCTGCAGGAAGATGTTGATATTGTTGGGCTCTCCATCCTATCCGGCGCTCACCTGGTGCTGGTACCGCGTATCGTTGACCTGATCCGGCATAACGGACAAAAAGATGTCGTCATCTTTGTGGGTGGCATTATCCCAGAGGAAGATATCCCGGTTTTGCTTAACACGGGGGTGAGTGCAGTCTACGGACCGGGAACCTCAACGGTGAAAATCATCGAAGACGTCAAGCAATTCGCAATTAAAAGGTAATGGGCATGGCTGCAGAACCAGGGTTTTCCAATGACCGCCGCTTGAAGTTGGCGCGCCAGATCACCGCAGTGGAAAATGACACTGCTGATGGCAGGAAAGCACTGGATGAAACCTTCAAGAAAGCCGGCAATGCAATTCTGATCGGTATAACCGGAGCACCCGGAACTGGAAAATCTTCACTGGTAAACCAGTTAACCAGCTATCTCCGCAGCGAGAAAAAACTTACAGTTGGTATCGTGGCGGTTGACCCCTCCAGCCCGTTTACCGGCGGTGCCATCCTGGGTGACCGCGTACGCATGCGCGACCTGGCCGGAGACAACGGGGTTTTCATCCGCTCAATGGCTTCACGGGGGGCTCTCGGAGGATTAGCCCTTGCCACTGCCGGGGTTGTCCAGCTCCTGGATGCTGCTGGTTATGACGTGGTCATGATCGAAACAGTCGGTGCGGGTCAATCTGAAGTAGAAATCGCCCGCCTGGCGCATACCACGCTGGTAGTGGAAGCCCCCGGGTTCGGCGATGATATCCAGGCGATCAAGGCTGGTATTTTGGAAATTGCAGATATTCTCGTGCTCAACAAGGCTGACCTGCCGGGAGTGGAAAGCACGGAGCGCGCCCTGAAAGCCAACCTGGAAATGGGATACCCGATGGGAATCAATGGCAAAGCCGGGCACCAACTTCCCATCGATAAGCAGGATGAAATTGCTGGTTGGCAACCCCCGGTAGTTAAGACGGTGGCAACCAGGGGAACAGGGATGAAGGATCTGGTAGAAGCCATTTTCAAACACCAGGAGTATATAAAAGGTTCCGGAACCCTGGCAGCCAGGAACAAAGAGCGATTGAAAGTTGAGTTTGAGTATTTATTGAAGCACCGCTTATTCAGTGACTGGCAGCACAACCATACACAGCAGGAAATTGAGCAGGCGTTGATAAAAGTTACTTCCCGCCAGCTATCACCGCAGCAGGCAGTGGATCAGTTAATTTAAATTGAAAGCACTTATTGATTTATAATCATCGGTCAGGAGAATGAATATGGAACGAACATTGATAAAAGATTTGCGGGAAAAGATCGGTCAGACAGTGATGATGGAAGGCTGGTTGCAGACACTGCGCGATCAGAAAAAGATCCAGTTTTTAATCTTGCGCGATTCCTCCGGGTTGGCGCAAGTGGCACACTGGAAGCCCAATGACGAAGCCCTGGCAGAATCCATCGGCAAGATGGGAGTCGAATCGGCGCTTCGCATTACCGGCAAGGTCGTCGATAATCCCGTGGTCAAGCTCAATGGGCTGGAAGTACAGCTTGAGTCGCTTGAAGTCGTCAATGCGGCTGATATCCCCCTACCGTTCGATCCTTTCGCTGAAACTCTCCCATTACTCGATTTTCGCCTGGATTGGCGCTATATCGACTTGCGCCGTCCGGTTAACGCGCTCTTTTTCCAGGTGCAAACCACCGCGGAAATGGCTATGCGGGAATATTGGATCAAGAACAAATTCATTGAAGTTCACTCTCCCAAGTTGACGGGAAGCCCCAGCGAGAGCGGCGCTGAACTGTTCTCATTGGATTATTTTGAGCGCAAAGCCTACCTTGCCCAATCTCCGCAGTTTTACAAGCAAATGGCAATGGCGGCTGGTTTTGAGCGTATCTTCGAGATCGGTCCGGTTTTCCGCGCTGATCCCTCTTTCACCTCTCGCCACATGACCGAATTCACCGGTGTGGATGTGGAATTCTCCTGGATTGAAAGCCACGAAGATGTGATGCGCTTCGAGGAGAACTGGCTGCAGTACGTTTATTCGCGCGTAAAAGAACTCCATGGTGATGCCATCAAGGAGTTGTTTGGCATTGATCTGGTTGTGCCCGTTGTTCCATTCCCGCGTATCACAATGAAAGAAGCGGTTGAAATCCTCAAGTCGCGCGATTATGCACTGCCAGCTGATAAAAAGGGTGATATCGACCCGGGCGGTGAGCGCGAGATCGCGGCTTACGTTAAAGAAAAATACAATCACGATTTTGTCTTCATCACGGATTGGCCGATTGCTGTAAGACCTTTCTACCATATGCGCATCCCCGAAGACCAGAATCTAACCCGCAGTTTTGATTTGATCGCTTGCGGGCTGGAAATTACTACCGGTGCCCAACGTGAACACCGCGTGGAAATTCTAAAAAAGCAGGCTGCGGAGAAAGGGCTCAGTTTTGAACCCATCCAGTATTACCTGGATTTCTTCCGCTATGGCTGCCCCTCTCACGGTGGTTTTGGGCTTGGGCTTTCACGCTTGATGATGGTAATGTTGGGATTAAATAATATCCGCGAATCCGTTTACATCTTCCGCGGACCGACACGCTTAACGCCATAGATAAAAAGAGGAACCATGATCACAGGTAAAAGGGTACGCTTACGCGCAATCGAACGGGAGGATATCCCGACCTTTGTGCGTTGGCTCAATGACCGCGAGGTAACCCAATTCCTGCTGATCAATTCACCTTTTTCAAAAGCCATGGAAGAGCAGTGGTTTGAAGGGCAGCTAAAACACCCGCCCTACGAAGGTCAGGTGCTGGCAATTGAAGCTAAAGTGGGCGACCAGTGGCTGCATATCGGCAATACCGGTATTCATCAGGTTGATCCGGTCAACCACAGCGCTGAATTTGGTATCCTGATCGGTGAGAAAGCTTACTGGAACCAGGGATATGGCGGCGAAGCTACCCGCCTGGCACTTCAGCATGGATTTGATGATCTCAATCTCCACCGTATCTTTTTGCGCGTATACGCCAATAACCCAAGGGCTATTGCGTGCTACACAACTGCGGGTTTTGTGCTGGAAGGTGCCCTTCGCCAGGCAATCTATAAAAATGGCGCATATATCGATGAAATTGTAATGGGCATTCTGAAGCCTGAGTGGGATGGATTGAAAAGCGGAGGAGAATAATATGGCTGTCAAAAGTTCTGGCCGGCACGACCGCATGAAGTATGGTGATATCAAGTTATACGCAGGTACTTCCTGCCCAGAGTTAGCCACCCGTATTTCCACTCATATCAATCTGCCATTAATGGAACGCGATATCATCCAGTTCCCCAATGACAACCTGTTCGTGCAGCTGCACTCCAGCGTGCGTGGTCAGGATTGTTATGTCATCCAAACCACTTCAGTGCCGGTTCACCGCAACCTGATGGAACTGCTTATCCTGATTCAGACCTTGCGGTTGGATTCAGCTGCCCGCATTACCGCAGTAGTGCCTTACCTGTGCTATGCTCGTTCGGATAAAAAGGACCAGCCCAGGATCCCCATTACAGCCCGTTTGGTGGCGGATATGATCGAGGTGGCAGGCGCTGACCGCTACATGTTCATGGACTTGCATGCCGGGCAAATTCAAGGCTTTTTCTCTATCCCAGGAGACGTGCTGACCGCTTATTACATTTTGATTGATTACCTTAAAGCGAAGAAGAAATCCATGCTGAGCCCGGTGGTCGTCACCGCTGACCTGGGTTTTGCCAAAAAGGCGCGCAACTTTGCCGAATCGCTTGATGTTCCACTGGCATTCATTGAGAAACGCCGCGTCAGCAACGACTCAAAAGCCCAGGCGTTGACCCTTATCGGCGATGCGCAAGGCCGGGATGTGATCATTGTGGATGATGAGGTTGACACGGGTGGATCCATGGCGCAGGCGGTAAACCTGGTGAAACAAAATGGGGCGCGTAATGTTTACATGGTATTTGTGCACCCCGTTTTTTCTGCGGATTCTGCTGACCGACTGGCAGCTTTACCTGTCAAAGAGTTCATCACAACGGATACCATCCCCATACCGCAGGAAAAGGTGGCATTATTTAATGGTCGTTTGACAGTTCTCTCTGTTGCACCATTGCTCGGTGAAGTGATCCTCCGCGCCAATGAAGGGCGCAGCGTGGGCGAATTGTTCAACGAGTAAAACCGCAACCTGACAACTCATTTTCGATAACTATGCCTGAACTCCCCGAAGTGGAAACGATCATCCGTTCACTACGGAATTTAGTTGACCCCTCAAATGGGGATTTTAAATCTTTAACCACCCGTCCGGGAATCCTGGGGCGGGTGGTTGCTTCAGTCTCGGTATTATGGGAAAGAAGCCTTGCACAACCCTCTGTTCAGGAATTTGAAAATAGGCTGCCCGGTCAAAAGGTCCAAACAGTTGGCAGGCGGGGGAAATACCTCGTTATCCAGTTTGACTCTCAAGTGATGTTAATTCACCTGAGGATGAGTGGGGATATCCGGGTCGAGAAAACTTCCGCAAACGCACTACAAAAACATGACCGCATGGTGCTGAGATTTACGGACGGGAGGCAAATGGTGTTCAATGATCCGCGTAAATTTGGCCGCATCTGGTTGGTGGATCAGATTGAAGAAATAACTTCCAATTTGGGAGTGGAACCCTTGTCTGATGAACTGACTGGGGAGGGTTTAATTCAAAAATTGCATGCCACCTCGAGGAGGATTAAACCGCTGCTGCTTGATCAAAGCGTCGTGGCGGGATTGGGGAACATCTACACGGATGAAGCCTTATTCCTGGCGTCAATCCACCCCTTAACCCCGGCGAGAGAAATCACCACATTGCAAGCGGAGTCACTGTTGAGGTCCATCCGTTTTGTTCTCGAAGAGGGCATCCGACGTAATGGCGCCAGCATTGATTGGGTTTATCGTGGAGGAGATTTCCAAAACCATTTTAATGTGTATCAACGGACGGGTGAGCCTTGCAAGGTCTGTGGAACAAAAATCGAGCGCATTGTGGTGGGTCAACGCGGCACGCATTATTGTCCTCATTGCCAACCGTATTCTATGATTTCTGTCGGTGATCTAAATATTAAGTGACATTTCTTGCATAATATTGTATTATTAATATATTAATCAGCGAGTTGCCTTGGGGGGCTGCCAATTGAGGTGGATATGTTAACTCAAGAAATCATATATTTGATAATAGCTGGGGTTACAGGTTTGTTACTTGGGATTCTGTTAGCCAGCCTGCTGGGAAATCGCAGCGGAAAATCGCCAAAATCGGGTGAGGCAACCCCTGAAATGAAAAATGAGGGATATGGTGATGTCGCCCACCTTTGGTATAGCCCTGCCACCAAAAAGATTATCTCTGAAATAGATAGCGAATTCTTTAGAGAATTCGTCAATCTTGCCCCTGACCAGCAGAAGAAGGCCCTCCGTCTTTCAGAGTTATTCAACAATTGGGTAAAACCAGCCCCGGTTGTTGAACAGAAACCAGTAGCTGAAGTGAGTGAAAAACCAGTTGAGCAGAACCTGGAAGAAACCGTCCAGCAGCTCGTCGCTCCATCAGGCAGACCCGGAAGTACGAAACCCCTGCCGTTTGTCGATACAGAGCCAATCGTCAATATTCCCCCTTCTTCAAATGCGATTCGTAGAGAGGCAACTTCGGGCGAGGGTATTGAACCCTTCAAGCCGGAGGAATCCAATATGGAAGCAGAAGAACCGCTCAAACAAAAACCAAAGACCGTCGCCGGGCAAATCAGCGTCATTATTGATGAAATCATCAAAACTTCGCCGCTGAGAGAAAAGGGCATCAAGTTGATCGAACGGGAAGATCGCGGTGTGGATGTATGGTTCGGGATGGAAAAATTTGATGGCATCGAAGCCATTCCATACCCTGAGGTCAAAGCCTTGATTAAGACGGCTGCTGCGCGCTGGGAAAGGGAAGCCTTAGCCAAAAACAAACTGGATGGAAAATCCTAAAAAGTAAAAATCACCGCCGAGATGGCGGTGATTTTATAAATATTCGCGTAATTGCCTGGAGCGTCTCGGGTGCCGTAAACGCCTGAGCGCTTTGCTTTCGATCTGGCGGATGCGTTCACGTGTTAATCCGAACTTCTCGCCTACTTCTTCCAATGTGTAGTTATGACCGTTTTCAAGTCCAAAACGCAATTTGAGGATACGGGCTTCGCGAGGGGGAAGGGTATCCAGGACCTCCTCGATCTTTTCACGCAGTAACTTACTGTATGTGCTCTCAATTGGGGTGGGGGTTAGTTGGTCTTCAACAAATTGACCCAGTTCGGAATCTTCTTCATCTTCATTGATTGGGCTTTCAAGTGACAGCGGCAGCCAGGATACTTGAAGCATCCATTCAACCTTGTCCGCAGTGACTTCTAATTTTTCAGCTAATTCCTGCGAATTGGGTACGCGACCCAGCACTTGTTCCATTTCATGCGAAACCTTGTACAGCTGGCGGATACGGTCGACCATATGCACCGGTACCCGGATTGTGCGGCCCTGGTCAGCAATAGACCGAGTGATCGTTTGGCGGATCCACCACGTGGCATAGG
>Ga0209800_10002019_pt1 | contig 18950 bp, 17 predicted proteins | sample Higcelweek8metaG_FD_187174 | JGI IMG/M metagenome (GOLD analysis project Ga0209800, IMG submission 187174) | Freshwater pond sediment microbial communities from the University of Edinburgh, under environmental carbon perturbations - High... | ecosystem: Environmental > Aquatic > Freshwater >...
AGGAGATATTTTTGGGCTTTCAAAATATCTGCTTACTGATAAAACAGTACTTGATACAACCTGGATAAAATCAACGCAGGATGCGCGTGATTCAAGGGAACGGATAATAAATATGTTTGAAGAAAAATTCGGTACTTCAGGGGATATGAAACTTATTTTTGATGAAGTAGTGACTAATGCAATTTACCATGCACCCACATTAAGTGACGGGTCTGAGAAGTATCAGGAATTTTCTGACGTAGCCCTGGAGGAAAATGAGTACATATATGTAGAAAGCGGATTCGATAAAGAAAAGTATGCAATTTCCATAACCGATTATCAGGGAAAGCTCACTAAAGAGATGGTCCTGTATAAAATTGACCGGCAGATAACCGGTGAGGGCTTACTGGATGACAGCGGGCGCGGAATCCATATGAGCCGTCTGTTTGCCGACCGCATGATTATTAATATTGAGCCCAATAAGCGAACAGAGGTGATTCTAATTAATTATTTTTCACATAAATATCGTGGATATAAACCGTTATATATTAACGAACTGTAGTCGTTTTAAAATTGAAATATATCTGATTAAGCAGGAATAGGTATGTTTTAAGTAATAAATTTAATAAACTATACTAAAGATTTAAAAAAAACGTATCTTCAAGCCATATGTGATATATTATTTTCGTCTCTTGCGAATTAAAACAGGGAGAGAAGTTGATTAATCGTTGCCGTGGTCGGAAAATCAAACTTGAGGGGTTCAACAATCTTACTAAATCCTTGAGCTTCAACATATACGACATTTGCTATGCACGTTCACGAGCATCACAAATAGATTATCTGGAATATATTGATGATGTTTATAACTCTGAGAAGCTTCAGACTATTGCGGAAGAAGTGACAAGTATCATTGAAGCAAAGGTTGTAAATATTTCAACTCAGGATTATGATCCGCGTGGTGCAAGCGTCACAGTACTCATAAATGAGGGGCATCATACACTGGGCAGTGATGGTGTGCTGGCTCATCTGGATAAAAGTCATATTGCGGCTCATACTTATCCTGAAAATAATACCAATACCGGCATATCCACTTTTCGTGTTGATATTGATGTATCAACATGTGGAATGATTTCACCTTTAAGAGCACTTGATTATCTGATTGACAGTTTTGATTCTGATGTTGTGCTTATGGACTATCGGGTGCGTGGATTTACCAGAGATGTCACTGGACGTAAAGTGTATATTGACCATGATATCACTTCAGTGCAGGATTATATCTCAGACGAAATACTTGACAAGTACACTGCCTATGATATTAATATCGTCTCAGATAATATTTTTCATACCAAAATGATGTTAAAGAACCTTAAACTGGAAAACTATCTCTTTGGTTCTGACAGCGACAAAATGTCAAAAGCTGAAAGAACCCGTGTGAGAACTCTCCTGAAAAAGGAAATCCAGGAGATATTTGAATGCAGAAACATATTCGAACGGGAATAGGCAATGTTCGCAGGATTGCTCCTGACAGAAAGCTGTATACTGAAGCCCTGAATCCGTATTTTGGTTATTTTTATACAATAAAAGAGACACTGGTCAGGCAGAAGACCAAATATCAGCAGATTGAACTTATTGATACTGATGAATTCGGTAAAGTGCTGCTGCTTGACGAGATAACACAAGTGGCGGAGCGCAAGGATTACGATTATCATGAGACAATGGTTCATCCTGCGGTCTGTTCGCACCCAAAACCTAAATCTGTACTGGTCATTGGCGGCGGAGACGGTGGAATTGTACGGGAAGTGCTTAAACACTCATCTGTAAAGCGTGTTGAGATTGCAGAGCTTGATGATGGCGTTATTGAGTTTTCAAAAAAATATCTTAAATCAGTGCATGACGGATGTTTTGATGATCCGCGGGTGAATGTGAATGTAGTGGATGGAAGACAGTATGTTGCATCGTGCAGGGGTCAGTTTGATATAGTGATTATGGACATGACTGATCCGTTTGGGCCATCGCGGATGCTCTATACAAAAGAGTTTTTTAAGATTGTCAAACGGTCATTCAGGGATGGGAATGGAATTTTTGTGATGCATTCAGAGTCCCCGATATCACGGCCTCAGGCATTTTCATGCATACAGAAAACGCTTAACAGCGTGTTTGCAAATGTAAATCCTATGTATTTATATATACATATGTATGCTGTATTGTGGTCGATCACACTCAGCTCAGAGAACATAAACGCATCTTTAATAAAGCCTGCTGTTATCGACAGACGGTTGGCAAAAAATAAACTTACAGGTTTACGTGTGTATAACGGTGTCACTCATTTATCAATGCAGGCTGAATTTCCCTATATTAGTCAGATATTGAAAGGGCGCTCACATATTATTACTGACGCTAAACCTGATTTTCCTGATGATTTCATTTCCTGATTTACCAAAGGAGTATTAAGTAGCTGTATGGAGTTTTCTAAAATCCAGGAATTGGTTTCCCTGCACGGGACACCGGTCTTATTTTTATCGGAGAGCAGGCTGCGTGATGGTTATCGTAATCTCAAGGCAGCGCTTCCCGGAGTCGATCTTTACTATGCTGTAAAATCGAATGCTACAAGGGAAATAGTGTCGATCCTTGACAGTGAGGATGCGTTTTTTGATGTCTGTACAAATGGTGAAATTGATATTTTGAAAAGCTGCAATATTATTGCAGACCGTTGCATTCATACTCATCCGATTAAACGCGATTCGGATATAAAATATGCAGTGGAATATGGCTTGCAGTGGTTTGTGGCAGATAATGAGGATGAATTATATAAATTCATTCCTTATAAGGATAAAATTCGGTTACTGATTCGGATGAGCATTCAGAATCCGGGATGTCTTGTAAATCTATCGGCAAAATTCGGTGTTGTACCCGAGAAAACGTGGGACCTTATTCGTAAAGCTCATGAAATGGGACTCAATGTCGGTGGTATCAGTTTTCATGCCGGTTCACAAAACGAAAGTCCGCTCAAATATATAGAGGCGCTTGAGTATTGCCGTGATATTTTCAAGAAGGCTGCACTTAAAGGAATCAATATTGAAGTTGTTGATATCGGGGGAGGATTCCCGATAAATTATCTTACACCTGTTATGCCCATGGCACAGTTTTGTCAGCCTATCGTTGAATACCTTGACCGGTATTTTTCAAGTTACAGAATAATTGCTGAACCTGGCCGGGTGCTGAGCGGTCCGACTATGACACTTGCCACCAAAGTAATGGGGCGGTCGCTTAGAAATGGTACATGGTGGTATTATCTTGACGAAGGATTGTATGGATCATTTTCCGGAAAAATGTACGATCACGCTGATTATCCGATGTTTCTGGAACGTACCGGGCCGCGACACAATTCTGTGCTGGCAGGGCCCACCTGTGATTCAATTGATGTGTTGTATGAGAATATCAGTCTGCCGCTTCTTGAAATAGGTGAAATGCTTGTTTTTGAGTCCATGGGCGCTTATACAACTGCAAGCGCGTCCAATTTTAACGGATTCCCTAAAGCAAAGATAGTTGTGGTTGATTGACATGTTACTTGCTATTGACATATATTAATGTCTTTGGCTGTTGCGGCCGATACGGTCAAAAATTTAACTTTTATGAGGTGACCATGAACAGCCTTATTAAATTCTCTCCTGAAAGTGGCTCTTCACTATGGATACAAAATCTGATCCATGGAATGGCAGGCTTGACAATACGGGCAAAGCACGCTGTTTTCTGCGACTCAAGTCCTTTTCAGAAGATAGAAGTTTTTGATACTTACAGTTTCGGACTTGTTCTATGCCTCGGCGGAACTGTTGTTCTTACTGAATATGACAGCAGTACATATCATGAAATGATGACACATCCTGCAATGCTTATGATGAAAAAACCTCAGCGGATCTGTATCATAGGCGGCGGGGACGGCGGGTGTCTCAAAGAGGTGCTCAAACATGATTCTGTGACATCAGTAGTGATTGTTGAGATCGATAAAATGGTTACAGATACTGTAAAACGTTTTTTTCCTGACCTGTCAAAAGGTTTTGATGATCCGCGGGCAGAAATCGTATTTGATGATGGTTACAATTATTTGAAAACAAATGAATCTAAATTTGATATAATTCTTGTAGACTCATATGATCCGGGAGGGCCGGTTGGATCACTTGAAACAGCGGATTTCCACAGTATTGTTTCAGAGAGGCTTTCTGATGATGGAATGGTGGTCTACCAGACAGATTCTCCTACAGTAAAAGGTGAGTTTTTAAGAAATACATATAGAAGTGTTTCCTCACTGTTTAAGAAAAGTAAACCTTATATCTGTTCAATACAGTCTTTTCCAGAAGGAATATGCAGTTTTCTTGCCTGTGCAAAGAATGAGTCTGTTTTTGATAATTTTGACAACCAGAGGTATAATGCTTTGGCTGATCAATGTTCTTATTATAATGAAGAGGTGCATGTCGGAGCGTTTTTGCTTCCTCAGCAGATAAAGAGACTACTTAAGAGTTGATCTACCAGGGCTTGATAACAGAAATGGCAGAATATATAATAACTGTGAAAATATTAATTGGCCTTCCTGAGATTTGCCCATGGAAATAGTTACAATAATCTGGATAATCATATTTTTCATTTTCGCACTGACACTGCTGTTTATCTGGAGCAAAATGTATTTGCTGAATAAACGGGTTCAATCGGTTGGAGTTATAGTACAGGAAATCAATGGACTTGACAGGCAGTTTAATAAAAACGAAAGTGAATAGTCGTTTAATGAAACAGTAACGGATACCCTCAGGTGGAGTAAACGGAGAATAATTTTCATTGAACATGAAAGGAGCGGTCGACAAAGGATAGGTTTTATCATGCTGGACGGACATCTTTGAATCGAGCATCAAGTGCATGAAAGTATTTAGGACAAGGCAACGCGCATAACTTTAGTTTGCATAAATTGGTATTGAGATCGTAGCGCGTATTTATAAGCTCAATCATTATGCACTGATTTTAAACATTTATGGAGAAGTAAACATGGAATTAGCAGTAATTATTGCGACAATTGTTGTCGTTATTCTGCAAATTATTACGATCGCAAAGCTTAAAGAAACAAAAAAAGAGGTAAGCGATCAGGCAGCTAAGATCAACCAGGCACTGACAAGTGACCGATCTGGAGAAAAAAGAGACCGTGATTTCAGGTCTCAGAATAACAGAAGACCAGGTAATGATCAGCGGCCAAGACCATCAGCACAATCACAGGCACAAGCACAGCCTCAGGCTCAACAACCAGCTGCTACCGGATCTGTTGATACAGTAGAGAAATCACTTCGTGATATCAACCTGAAGTTGAAAAACGCAGAACGGGATCAGGAATTTGCACGACGTAAAGTTCAGGAGAATTTTAATAAGGATCCGAACCGTCGTAATGAAAGAAATGATAGAAACGATAGAAACCCAAGAGGTGGTAATCGTGACAATCGTGACAACCGCGATAGTCGTGATCGCGACAACCGTGACCACAGGGATAGTCGGGATAACCGTCCTGTCGGCAATAGAGACCGTCGTAGTGGGGGGAACTGGCAGGAACGCAATAAGTCACGTGAACCATTAAATTTTGGTGACAATCCTCAAGGTGATGAAAGCCAGATACAGGAAAAGTCAAGTCTGCTTTCAGGTCTGGAACAGCCTTCAGCAAATGTTGCAGAACCGATTGCTGCACAGGTTGCTGTTGCAGATGCAATTGCATCTGATGTTGATGCATCTGATCTGAACAATGATGATAGCTTACAGCATGGCAGGAAGATTCTTGTAAAAAGACGTGCGCTTAAAGATGGTGAAAGTGCGTCTGATAGTGTTGAAACTGAAGGCTCATCAGAGAGTATTCAGTCTGCATCATCAGAAAATTCTGCTAAAAATGAAAGTTCTGATTCAGAAGGAAGTTCTTCTGAAGGGGAAATCAAGTTCGGCCGCAGATAGTCAATATTTACAGCTGATATTTATTAAAAATGCCCGGTCTTTTACAGATCGGGCATTTTTATTTCTTTTTCAATAATCCACGCAGTGTGGTTTTCAATGATTGAATTCCTGTGAATTCATAAATTAAGAAGATTATTAGCGCTGATGGCAAGCTTACAAAAAGGGAGATAAGGCTGTTGGTCAGCAGTATTGAATCTGTGTTTATAAAGGGTTCTATTCTACTCTTTAAAACAAATCCTATGCCGCATCCGAAGATACAAATAATAAGAATTTTCAAAAACTGTAAAGCAAAAGCGGACGCGTTTTTCCATAGTTTGTATTTGTTAATCCAGCAGAAGTAAAGAATAAGAAACTGAAAAACCATTGCGATACTTGCGGCGGCAGCAATTCCCGGCGCTTCATAAAAACGGCTGAAAATAATATAGACAGGAATGGAAAGAAGTGCAACGGCGGTGCTTATGAGCATTGGCAACAAAGTATTCTGCAGTGCATAAAATGATCGGGATATAATCATGGATGCAGAATAAGAAAACGCACCAAAAAGATATATGGAGAAAATTGTCGCAGTTTTGGAAACAGAAGTTTCTGAAAAACTGCCTCTTTGATAAAGAATTGAAATGATCGGTTTTGAGAGTAAAAGTAAAATGCCGGAAACAGGCAGGAGATAGATTGCGATTTTTATTAGCATTTTGTGAAGCAATTCTGACATTTTGTCAAATTGTTTTTCAATAGCCATTTTGGATAAAAACGGAAAAAAAGCCACTCCTGATGCCTGCCCGAAAACAGCTACAATAATAAGCATTGTGCGAAAAGCATAGTTGATACTTGATGTGGATCCTTCCGGAAGATATGCTCCAAAGAATCTGAAAAACAGTTCATTAGAGAAAACCATACTGATGCCAAGAATCAGCGGAATGGTTTTTCTGATGTAACTAGATAAATCCGGATCAGAAAAATTGATCGAGAATTTAAATTTCAGACCAGCTCTTATTGCCCCCGGAAGTTGAACCAGCACATTGCCTGTAAATGCACCGATAAGTACACCCCAGGCAAATCCCTCAATGCCAATAATCGGACTTAAAACTATGCCGCCCAGAATAATACCAAAGTTGTAACAAAGAGGATTTAATGCAGGTAAAAAGAACTTGTGTTCTGCCATTTGTACAGCTGAAAAGAATGCGCCCCAGTAAAAGAATATCTGCGCAGGGAGTATGATCATGGTTAAACGGCATGTAAGAGACAATTGCTCCGGGTCTGTAGACAATTTACCCATTATGCCAAGTATTGATGGCGTAAAAAACATCATGAGAGGAATCAGGATTACAAACAGCAATGATCCTATAATTAATAGATTGGAAAATGATTGCCAGGCCCGTTCCCGGTTTCCGTCAAGCAGGTGTTTCTGAAAAATTGGAATAAAGGTTATTGAAAGAAAACCACCTGCAAGAAAGTGGTTTAGTAATTCTGGAATAAAAAAAGCAGTTACATAAGCATCCATCTGGCTTGTAGTGCCGCCGTGGTATGCAAGTACCTGTTCTCTTATCAGTCCGGCGATCCTGCTTAACAAAACAGATGCTATCATAATAATGGTGGCAATAGTAAGTGATTTGGCAAGGGATTTCTGCCCACAGTGAGAATCCTGTTTTGAAAAATGATTCTCTTGCGGCAATGAAGCTTTTATCTGATCTGTCATGCCCTAAAATTAATGTATGCATTTAATGAAGATGGAAAAAATGTGAATGTAAGGAATAAATCGGCATGATTTGGAGGATGCAGGAATATAAGTTCACAAATAAAAATCATGTATTTCGCTTAAAATCAGAAGTAAAACGTCTGTATCAGGAAGGCAGCAGTATCGGGAGAGTTGTGTAGGCATAAAACAACGGAATGTATTAAATTCCGTTGTTTAAAGGTAGTTACTTCTTACCCTTTTTAGCTGATTTTTTTACAGGCTTTTTATTCTCATTGATAATACGATATGTCTGAGAAATTGAAAGCTTGAACTTTTTTGCAAGTGCAGTTCCTGATGAACCGGCTTCGTATGCTTTAAGAATGTCGGAATTTCTTTCAGGATTGTCAGACAAAGAAGATTCAATACCATATTTTTTACGAAGCTGATGAACAGCCTGACGTGTAATACCGAATTGTTCTCCAATTGCTGCATCAGTAACGAATTTCTTCTGCAATTTTTCAAGCTGTGCTTTAGTGATTCTTGCCATTTTGCTTACTCCTCTTTAGTAAGTTAAGTGTATAGATAAGTTAATATATTAAGAAATACGATCAGAATAAAAAATATTGAAACTACAGTAGTGTAAAATCAACGATGTGGTGCTGAGAGGTATTCTTGACTACGTAATATACTCATATAAAATGCAATTGGCAAGAAAAAAATTAACTAATAATTAATTGTTCTGATAAGTCATTCTCATATGTTCTGTCTATCGTATCTTGGAAAGGTATGAAAATAACAATAAAATCAGTACTCTGGCGAAAAAAATAGCCATTTGTGAATGTTTAAAGTCAAGATAATGTCAGCTTTGCAAGTTGTAAGGTTCAGATAATCAGCAATACATTTATAGAATTGTCGAAAGTTTTCCTGGTAAATTCGTTTTTTTATAGTTGTCTGAAGCAACTAAAGGCAATTGCAGAGAGGTGATTTGCGATCTTGTAACAATTAAAGCCGGAAAGCTTCAGTAGAAAACGGTAAAGAAGTATCATAAAGTAATAAGTTTAATAATGTTACCTTTTGACAATACGTATTGTTGTTGATCCGCAAATATAAGCAAATTTATTAAATTACTTATAACTTCGATTTTTCTACTATATTATGATAAGCGATAGTAAAAAAACAAAAAGTTCAGGAAGCCATACTTCAAATGCATGATGCAATTGTTGAATATATTAGGACAATAAAAACAGGTGTTTCATCAAAGGCATTATCCGAAAGGTTTTTAAGATTTATCAATCCTCCGGAAAGAATTGCTCATGCAGCAATTTACGGATTATTATCATCTGATCAGCGGCTGTTCATGAATGAATCCGGAGTGTGGTTTTTCGATGAATCAAAAATCAAACACTCAGATAATACAATTGATAGATTGCCAATAAGCACTGTTTATTTGTTGAGTGAGAAATTACAATCTGATATAAAAATAAGCTATTTTTCGGTATGGAACATTTTCCCTGAACCGAAATATCAATCTGGTTTTTGGCTGACTGATCCTGAAATAATACAGAAAAATAACCCGTCGTTTATTATCGCAGGTCCGGAGCAGCCATTCAATATTTCCATGTGCAAAGAGATGCTGAGCCGTATTGTAGATTATTTGCAAAACAGAATCATAGTGGTTGTTACAGCAATTGAAAAGGAATATTTAGTAAAACTTTTTGCAGATGAAGGGTATGCATTACATGAGAATGTTTTTCTGACAGAAGACTTACTTGATATTGCATTGTCGTTTGTAAGTAAACCGGTCTCAATGGAAAGCATATGCGGAGATGTTTTTAAAGATCGTGTGGCAGGGCAAAGTGCATTCAGGCAAGGTGAATGTTTTGCCGAATGTGTACTCGAGTTAATAAATATTATTAGAAGCAAAGGGCTGTGCTCAAAAGAAGAAATCGATAAATTGATTGAAGAGAAGAATAATGTGCTCTTTAAAGGAAAGTTGTTTTCAAACAGGGAACTTGAGAATCTGCCCGGTGGAATGGGTGTTTATGGTTTTAAGGATTCTAATGGAACATACATTTATATCGCAGGATGTACAGACTTAAGAAAAAATATCAACAGTTATTTTAACCGGTATTCTGATTCGATAAATGAAAATAAACAGATTCAGACAGAGACCGTTTCTTTTGATGCATATCAGTGTGGTTCAGAGCTTGAGTGTATAATATTTGAGTATAGACTTTTAAAAAAATATCGTCCAGTTTATAATAAAACAGCTTCTTTGACAGTTAAAAATTCAGAGAAAGAAATGCATTTAAAGAATTGCATTATTTTTCTTTCCCATTCTGATTGTTCAAAAGTAATGACTTTCTGGATTAAATCAGGTAGAAAAACAATTATGAAATCCTACTCATCAGGTCAATTGTCCGATGAGACTGTCAGGAAAAATCTGGATGATTTTTTTAACGATAAATTTACTGTGCCCGGAGATTTTGATCCTGATGAGGAGCATTTAGTTTATTCATGGATTGAAAAAAACATAGAGAAAATTTTTTTGATTGAAATTTCTCCAGGAACAGGAACAATGGAGTTATTTGAGATGTTTAAAGCGGGACTGGCTGCTAAAGTTCGTGTGTAAGCCGTTAAAAGAGAGAGCCTTCAGAACCGTAGTCATCTTATATTAAAAGTTGTTCAATTTAAATTTATTAAGCAGCTGTTTAAATCTAAAAAGTTTGTTTTATGGAAAATATTTTGTGTGGAGTAAAATGCAGATATTTTAAAACAGGAGTAATTAATAAATTGTACCAGAAAACTGAGTAATCTGTTGAAAAATAGATTATTTTTAAAAGAAACGTGTAATATAGGCAAATAGATGAAATAAATCCTGAGTGTCTGTCGAATTACAAGTTTTCTGTTATAATATTTAGCTTTCGGGAGCAGAAAAACTATATGGGTTTTGAATATGATCATGAGAGATTTGTTGCAAAAAACAAGTCACTTGCATCTGCTGAAGAGATGAATAAAAGGGATGGTGAACTTGAAAAAAAAGGATTTTCCAGGTTCAAGCGCAACGAAGAGGGCTCATGTTTCAATTGTAAGATGAAGCAGGGTTGTTCTGAGTTTCGATCAAAGAAAAGTGGTGGATCATCCGGAGCAGTTTCGTTTGGGGGTGATGAGAAGTTTCTCTGCAGCCGATATATTCCGGCACCATCAATAGATAAGTCCATGTCTGATAAACAGATCAAATCATTGCTCAAGAACATAAAAAAAGGCCACTGAGTGTTTTATAAAAAAGTCTGGTTGAAACAGATACATTTTTTCAGCTGAATCGGGTAGCTTAACAGGAGTATTAATGGAAAAAACACCTTTAGAATTATATGAGACTGCTTACAAGGCACATTATATTGAAAAGAAAATTGCTGATGCTGTAAAAATTTATGAAGCACTTATCAGAGAATTTCCGGATTCAAATGAGTGCGGCTATGCTGTTATACAGCTGCAAAAAATAAAAAGCAGCAATCTTTCCGAACTGATTCGAAAACAGAGAAATTCGGTATATACTGTTGCAGTTGCTGCTTTGATTTTTGCCAGTATCTCTATTCTTGCTTGTGGAGCAATAATGTACTATTTCAAGGTGCAACTTAAAATTGAGCAGAATAAGACGGCTCAGACTATAAGTGCATTTGGAAAAATTCTTAATGGTGATGATGATGGAGCATTGCAGATTCTTGATCAATTGAAGAAACTGGATAATAAAAGTTTTATTCCATTTGAGATGTCATCGGGTATTTATCAGAAAAAAAAGCAGTATCAGAAAGCTCTTGGTGAATATGAGGCATTCTTCAGTCTCAACCCCAAAATTTTGCCGTCACAAATTGACCGTCAAATTATGGAAAATTGTAAGACCCAGTTTTCATCGCCTGTTAAAAATGTAAAAAGTATAAAAATTGAAAAAGATGATAATCCTTCTCTTGCTGTTGACATAAACGATGCAGGGTCCCGGACAAAAGGGATAGAAGCTGTAAATGTAGTTGATGAAAATCAGGTACAGGAAGTTGCGAAAGTCAAAAAAAACACACTTCCGTCAGGTGATGCAGTACCGAAAAATGTTCAGAAAAATAGATCCAATAGTGAAGCACCGGCCAAGGACTTGTTTGTTGTAGATCCTGATAGCCTTTCATATTTTTAAAGGTTGCTTAAATGAAAAATGTTCCTGACATAATAGAAAAACGTATTGCCGGCGGACTTGTGATTGATGTAAGAGGAAACTGGGTTCCGATCGCTGATAAAGTTGAACACGAACGAACATTTCTGTTGCATCTTGAAGCCGGAGAGGTATTATTAGAAAGGAAATGGGTTTCTATCGGTGACGCAAAGCGTCAGCAATCCTTTTTGTCAACGTCAAGTTTTCCGGTATCAGATCCATTTCTCAGCGTCGGTGCCTATACAGAACTGGAAGAGACAAGGGATCTGGCAAGTAAAAAATTTGATAAAGGTAAACCAGAATTGAATACAAATAATCAGCATAATATTGATAATAGTCAAAATAACAGTTTTGTATTTTCAGATGTTGAAATTGACGAAGAGACCAGGACAATAGATATTAAACGCAGTACAACTGATACTTTTCAGAATAATGATCAGAGTTCTGAATATAATGATGATTATCTGGAAGAGACAATGTCTTTTGACATGAAAGCCATTCTTAATTCATCAAGAGAACCTGTCGGTAGATTTACAGAATCAAAAAGCAGGTCTGATAACAAGGAAGTTCTGGGTGAAATTGTTGATAAATGGGAGTTTGAACAAAAGAGAAAAATCGTACTTGTTTTTGCCATTTCTTCAACAATAGCATTGTTTGCTATAGCAGGAGCTTTTGTACTGGGCTTTGTATTGTAGCATCTGACAATTTTCGGTTATTATTGCTTTTCGTATTATAAATGCAGGGATATTCTGGCTTGACAATAAGAACATTATTAAGAGTCCAATGTCTGCTTCAAGTTAAAACAGTATTCTATCTCCCAGTTGGCTGATGATCCCGGAAAAATTATCCGGGCAAGAGATGGTTCAATTGAAAACGTATTTGCATTAGCCCAGATCGGCAGCCATGTCGGAGCAAATCGGCAGGCTATCAAAATATGCTTTTCTAAAGGGTGATTTACCAGAATGTTTAACGGTAAATGCCAAGGTATCCCAAGAGACCGGTAACAGCCGTTTTTCCAATTAAAAGAGTTATTCATGTAAATGAAGCTGTCTTCGCCTGTCGTAAATCCCGGATTATCCGGAATTTTAACCGGTAACGACAGCTTACAGCATGATAAATCGCTGTTGTGTGGAAAAAACGGGTGGGCAAACCATTTGAGTGATACCGGATTCGGTCCATGATTAATCAATAGGGTTGCTGATAAAACTGTTTTATTTGTCAATCGCAGTTGCTTGATAAGTGATAGGTTGTAACCCCGGAAAGAATGCAGTGTTGACATTTGAATGTGATCTTTGCTGACAATAATATCCCACGTACATTTTTTCTGAATGTATGGATTCCATCTTGTATGAAAGAGCTCATTTTCACCTGACCGCATGACTTCGCCAACACCGACTACAAGTACGTTGTCACCAATGGATGAAGGGTAGCTGCCAAGTGCTGTTTCAAATACTTCAGGCATTCCCTGCCCATCAAATGTATCCGGACTTTCTGATGGATATTGGGGGCCTGAAAGTAGTGGCTGTGATTGGGCATTATAGATCTGCCAGATTGAACAGCCATGGCAATAACGGGAACCGGTAAGATGAGAATCCTGCTCGGGGTGTAATATATCTATGCTTAAAAAATCGTTTTGAAGTTTGATCATGATAAAAACAATGGGATAAAATATTGATTTTCAGTTGATTGTAGAACGAATGTCTATATATGCCAAAAATGTAGGCTTAATGAAATTTTTCAATATAATATACAAATACAAAACATTAACTAAGTTTTAAACAAAAGTTGTAATAATTGAATGATTATTTTTACTGAATATGGGAGTCTTATCAGAATTTTTTTGAAATTGAAGTAGAAAATTCATATGAATAAGAAACGTTACCAAATGAAACATTGGATTCAATATAAAGTCGAGTAATTTATTGACCGGGACCATGAATACAAAATGGAAATGTGTTTTATTGTACAAATGCATTTAGATTGTACTGTTGAAATAATTTATTTATCTGGTGTTTTTAAAGATACTTCCATTGCGAATTCACCAAGAGGGCATTCGAATGGAACAACAATAGTAGGAACACCCCGTTGAGATGCAATATGATGATCCTTGCCCATAATGACTTTAGGAAGAGATATTGATAAATTGAATTGTGTAAGGTGCTGTTTTGCGTTTCCAGCAATAATATTTGCAACCTCACCGATACAGTCGGCAACCTCAGCTCCAATAATTTTTATTTCAGTTCCAATTAATACAGAAACAACTTTTAATGCCATCACCTTTGGAAAGCTCATACATATAGAACCTTGTGCTTCACCGGAAAGACCGATTATTCCTGAAACATCATAACTGTGCGTATTATCATTTTTAAGCAAAACTTTACCAGGTTTTGCATCAGTATTAAGCATCTTTTTGAATGTTTCTATTGTTGAGATAACAAATGGATTAATATATGCTACATCCATCAACTGCTCCTTTATACAATTTTCTGTTTATTTGAACTGCCTGAGCGCTAATATTAATGAATTCTACATTGATTGAGGTGAATCGGCAAGATATTTATTTAATGATTCATCAATGATTTTTTGAATTTTCTTAAGCAAAATTTACAGGAAATAAATGAATGATTACAGAAAGTATATCTCAAATTGGTAAAAAATTTCCATTATAGGAATTATGATGAAAAAAACAGCAATTAATTTGAATCAGAATAAAATAAATATGAAGTATTCCGATTCAAATTTCAGCTGATATGACGTTTTACAATATGCATAATGCTCCTTTTTAAAAATGGCATTAAATTTGATTGTTTTTATAAGAGTATGTTTACCGTTTCATCAATAACACAAATTAAAGGAGTTTTTATGTCAAGGTTTTTAGGCTTTTATAAGGAGTTGACAGTTGTTTCGTCAATGTTACTGCTTTTTGGCTGCGGCAATATTCCGGTATCTGAAGATGTCATTCAAACGGGTAGTCTTGAAATCCGCTCCCGGATTATTCAAAATAGTCTTTTGAAGACAAATCGAAGCGCTCAGACAAAAATAGACAGTATAATAGTTGAGGTGAGCTCAGTAAAATATTCAGTAATTCATCATGCCGTGCCTGTTATAAATAATAATATTGTTTCAAATGATACTGTTTCGAATATACCGTCTGATGACGAATGTACGGTGAGTGTCTGGACTGTTGACAAAAAAGGTAATATTATCCATAAAGATTCCATAGTTTCTCATACTGTAAAAGTGACAGCAAATGCCGTAACTCAGGTGTATGCAAATCTAAAGCCGCTATTCGGCTCGATATATTTACAAATAAGTAATATTCCTGATACAGTCGATACTTTAGCTGCAGTATTTGTCGAATCCACCGGCGGGCGCAGCTGGCAGGTAAGGGTCCCCAGGTCTCCTAAAGCATATTTATCTATTGATAATATCCCTGATCGTACAAGTGGATTTTTGAGTGTTTTTGGAATTGGTCCGCTTAACGATACACTTTACCGTGCGTCAAAAAATCTTATATACTCGGTAAACGACTCGACTGCTGTTACACTTGAATTCTATACTCAACCGGGATTTCTAATTGTTGCAATGAATATAACGCAGCCAAATTCATTGCTCGTGAATGCAGATATGGGATCATTCAGTGGTGATTCAACAGAAACAGGAGAGGTATTTATAACAGAAATAATGTACGCGTCAAACGATTCAGAGTATGTTGAATTGTATAATCCGTCTCTTGATGCAATTGTATTTGATACTCTGAAATTCGATATTGATGGAGAGATTAAATATTTGAGTAATATCTCAATTGGATCTAAAAGTTATTTTACAATAGGGAGGCGTATCCTTCCCTGGGTAAATATTGCTGTCAGTCCGGTAAGTTTTCTTGATCTGGTAACAAACGGTAACTGGGTTTCAATTAGAAAGAAAAACGGTCAGATTATAGATCGGGTAATTTTTACAGGAGCAAATAATACTATAGAGTGGCCAAATATTTCAGGAAAACGATCAATATTGCTTCAGCAGGGCGGATTCAGTGCAATCGGTAATAATTATGGTAAAAATTGGATAGCGGCATCGTCATTAATATCAGGCTCATTAACTCAATATGGAACACCGGGAATGTGAATAGTTTACAAATGGTGTAAAAAACATGGGCAGAGATGAACCTGCCCACTTTTACAAAACTGCTAAAAATTCTTCAATGGACGTTGTTGTATTCAGATTTATAATAAGATTCATTATTTCATCATTGCTGATAATTGTATCCCGTTCAGGACGTCCACTCATGAATGGAATCTTAAGAGAGTTTACATTTGATTCATTAATATCAAAAATGGCTTCAAGTTTATTTCTATTTTCCATAATAAGTCCTCCTTTTTACATCATGAATTGATATATTCAATTAATATCGAAGCAATTATCATACCATGACAATTTAGTTTTGAGTTTTATTTTACGCTAATCTAATTGGTGTTGGGAACAGATTGCGTTAATTCGTTCAATTAAAGTGGAATTTAAGGGAAAATCAAATTAATATAATAAAAATATCAGGAATTTTCATCTGAGCATTATATATTTAAGTGCCTATTGTTTAAAGTTTAAAAGGTATATGAATCATGCAGTACATGAACTAAAAAACTGAAGTTGCAGCAGTAGATAATATGGAAAACAAAAAACAAAAGTTATGTAATAAATATGTATGGAAAATAAAGTAAACAATAGTGTACAGAAAAAAATATTAAAAAATAGACATGTTTTTAAAACACGATATGACTTATGTAATCGAAATGAATCAAAAAATGAAAAAACGTGTCAAAAAGGAACACATATCAGAAAAAATTGGTTATATTATCAAAAATGTGGCTGGTATCATATTATATAAGATTATTTTTTAAGGCAATTCAAATTGGTGCCACTTTACAACATATTTTTGTTGTTGAGCCTCAATTATGTTGCATCACAGAATTTAACAAAGTTTTTATTAAAATTTAATCGTTCAAATTTACTGGTCAGAAAAATTTTTATAATAATAAAGAAAAAGCATTTATAGAAGTTTTAAATATAAATAAAATTTCAAAAAGTGTATTTACATCTTATTAGAAATAAATTATTATATGAACGATTACTTTAATTATAGAGGGTATCTGAGGTGAAAGTATTTGTATTCTCAAGGAATACACATCATGAATTGCGTGTTGAACCGAAAAAATAAACGCAATCACTAATTAGTTTGCAATGTCCATAATTTCAGTATACAAAAAAGGAGGGTTTAATGAGCCCAAGCAGGTTAGTTCAATTTATTATTACAGCATTGCTTGTTGTAACCCAGGTATCGTTCGCAGCATTGCGAACTGTTTCAAAAAACAGTGATGATGGTGGTTCATACAGAACAATTTCAGATGCGCTAAAAGACGCTGGTCCCAACGATGTAATTGAAATTCTGGACTACGAAACCTATAAAGAACAGGTTACAATTACCATAAACGGTATAAAACTTACATCGACCAATCCAACAAACAGGAAAAAGCCCATTATTCAGTTTCAGGATAAAATAAATGTCGGACCAAGAACTGGCGATGATGCACTTATTGAAGATTCAATTACCTTTGATCAGAATGGTGCTCTGAGGGTTATGAGGGCTGTTGGTGTTACGATAGACGGTCTTATTGTTGATGGTGGCGGGTCTGCACCTTTTGGATATACCGGAATTTGGAATAAAAAGGATGCTCTTTTTCATGGTAATGCTGCAATTGATTTGTGGATTGCAGGTGATGTAATAGTAAGAAACTGTGAAATTAGAAATGCCTATTTTGGTATTAATGTCAAGGATAGAAATGAGGGGGGAATTTTTGCTAATTCCAACCCTGCAGATCTTGAAACATGGCGTGTTGTTCCTCTTTCAGGATTTGGTAAAACAGGAAATCACCTTATTGAAAATAATAGAATTCATGATAATGACTGGGGTATGTTTTTTGAATCATCCTGGGATTTAGGATCTATTGTTCGTTACAATCTGATTTATGAAAATCACCATGCACCAGAGGATATCGCAAAAATTTCAAAACTTCCTGATGGCAGTAACCAACCAGGTGGTGCAATACTTTATAAAGATGATGTGTATTCACCTATAGCTGTTTATAATAATACATTCTGGCATAATTTTCTAATTCTTGCTGCAACCTGGAAGGTTGGCTATCAGCATTTGATTTTTAATAATATTTTTGCTGCACCTTATGCATATTGGGGTGCAGTTTCTGGTCTTTCAACCTATCTGGATGTTCTCAGCATGCATGTTGAACGTGCAAAGAATAATCTTTTTGCCTGCCAACAGCAGGCTCCCAGTACACAGTCTCAGAATTATAACTGGGGCTTAACAGATCCGACAACAAGTAAGTATGTTGAAGTAATTAAAAAAGTTACAGAAGTATCAGATGCCCGTATAACTAATGATATTGGTCCTGCTGAAAGAGAAGGTGCGCAAATTCCTTTAACAATCGTGTTCGCAGATTCAACTGATACTACAAAATATATAAAAGCAGATTTTGTAACTCAACCAGGTGCTTTGATATCAAAACCATTTGGAAAAGCTGCTGAAAACCGTTGGCTTGAGGTAAAGTTTAAATCTACCAAACCAGAAGACGATGAATTTCTTGTTCCTGATTATGATAATGATATTATGAAACAGGTGATAGTTGATAAAGGCTGGGCGGCCGCAGGAATCGTCGATGATGATGGTTCTATTGCAGATATTGGTGCCAGACCATTCACTTCAATGTCCAAAATCGAAGCACTTATTAAGCCAACGCAGCCAATAATAATTAAAGGCACTACTGCAACTGCTACATTCAGCCTTAATGTTGAAAATTTAACAATGAATAATCCAAAATTGAAATATGCAAAATGGATTGATGCAATTCCATCTCAGTCAAGTGCACCTGGAACATATGATTGGGGGCCTGATGGTGATTCACTTACTAAAGCAAATATAAAAGATGTAAAATTATCAACAGAGAGTTTCAGAGTAGGCTCAAATACTATTACTTTTGAAGTAGCGGCACGAAATTCGAATAATAGTTATGCGTTCTTAGAACTGGTTATTACTGGAACAAATGATAAGGGTGAAGAGGT